>Ga0187892_10003360_pt1 | contig 29450 bp, 35 predicted proteins | sample MA1701073metaG_FD_139345 | JGI IMG/M metagenome (GOLD analysis project Ga0187892, IMG submission 139345) | Bio-ooze microbial communities from a basaltic lava cave in the Kipuka Kanohina Cave System on the Island of Hawaii, USA - MA170107-3 metaG ... | reverse complement strand
GTGAAGATCTCCTCGAGGTAGAGCTGCTTCGGATCGACCTTGAGCTCGGTCGTCGTCGTGGATTCGGGTTTGGTGGCCATTCCCCGATTTTACGCTGCCCCTGTTACTCGATCTTGATGCCTGCCTCCCTGATCACCCGCCGCCATCTCGCGCCCTCCTCCACGATCAGGGTCGCATATTGCTGCGGCGAGCTGCTGGAAGGCTCGAGCCCCAGCTTCACCAGCGTGTCGACCACCTCGCGGGTGGCCAATGCTTTCACCACCTCGGCGTTCACGCGCATCACGGCATTCCCCGGCGTCCCCGCGGGCGCGAGCAGGCCGAACCAGGACGCGAGCTCATAGCCCGGCAGCCCGGCCTCGGCGGTCGTCGGCAGGTTGGGCAGCTGCGCGAGCCGGTTGCGGTGCGCCACGGCGAGCGCGCGCACCTTCCCGCTCTGCAGGTGCGGCTCGTACTGCGGGACGGTGTCGAACATCACGTCGATGCGCCCGCCCAGCAGGTCGACCAGCGCGGGAGCGACGCCCTTGTACGGCACGTGGAGCAGATCGACCCCGGTGGCGAGCCTGAACATCTCCCCGGCGATATGCACGAAATGGCCGGTGCCGGCGGAGCCGTACTTCAGCGCGCCGGGCTTGGATTTCGCGAGATCGATCAGCCGCGCGAGCGAGTCGGCCGGGACGGCGCTGCTGACGATGATCACGATGGGCGCATTGGCGAGCGTGCTGATCGGCGCGAAGCCCTTCACCGGGTCATACCTGAGGTTCGGCTGCAGCGCCGGCGCGCTCGCCAGCGTGCCGGTAGTGCCGAAGAACAGCGTGTAGCCGTCGGCCGGCGACTTCGCCGCCGCCTCCGCCCCGATCGTGCCCCCGGCGCCGGCGCGGTTCTCCACCACGACTTGCTGTCCGAACGCGTCCGTCAGCTTCTGCGCCATGAGGCGCCCGACCACGTCGGTGTTGCCGCCGGGCGGGAACGGCACGATCAGCTTCACCGGCTTGGCCGGATAGGGCTGCGCGAAGCCCGCGGTCGCGAGCGCAGCAAGGACGAGCGCAAGAAGTCTTCTCATGAGCGAAGCTTGAACCTCTGGATCTTGCCGGTCGCGGTCTTGGGCAACTCGCCGAGGAACTCGATCCAGCGCGGGTACTTGTACGGCGCGAGCTTGTCCTTCACGTGCTGCTGCAGGCTCGCCTTCAGCTCCTCGTTCGGTGAATTGCCAGGCTTCAAGACGACATAGGCTTTCGGCTTGACGAGCTTTGCTTCATCCTCGTGCCCGACGACGGCGGCCTCAAGCACCAAATCGTGGGAGACGAGCGCGGCCTCCACCTCGGCGGGCGAAACCCAGATGCCGCTGACCTTCAGCATGTCGTCGGAGCGGCCGCCATAGGCGTAGTAGCCGTCCTTGTCGACGCTGTACTTGTCGCCGCTGCGGGTCCAGGGACCCTGGAAGGTGTTCTTGGTCTTCTCGCGCTGGTTCCAGTACATGATCGCCGAGGTCGGGCCGCTGATCTGGAGCTCGCCGAGCTCGCCGGGCTTGGTGACGACGTTGCCCTGCTCGTCGACAAGGCGCAGCTCGTACCCCGGCACCGGCTTGCCCGTGGTGCCCGGGCGCACGTCGCCGGGCCGGTTGGAGAGGAAGATGTGCAGCATCTCGGTCGAGCCGATGCCGTCGAGCAGCTCGGTGCCGGTGCGCTCGGTCCAGCGCCTGCCCAGCTCGGGCGGCAGCGCTTCGCCAGCCGAAACGCAAACCCTCAGGTTGAGTCTGGAGCGATCTGGAAATTCCTTGCTGGCCAGCATGGCCGCGTAGAGCGTGGGCACGCCGTAGAAGATGGTCGGCTTCTTCTCCACCAGGCGCTTGAACACCGCGTCCGGCGTCGGGCGCTCGGCCATGAGGACGGCGGTGGCGCCGACGGCGAGCGGAAACGTCATCGCGTTGCCAAGGCCGTAGGCGAAGAACAGCTTCGCCGCGGAGAACACCACATCCGACTCGCGGATGCCGAGGACCTGCTTCGCATAGGTGTCTGCGGTGATGATGAGGTGCGAGTGCAGGTGCACCGTACCCTTCGGCTTGCCGGTCGAGCCCGACGAGTAGAGCCAAAAGCACATGTCGTCGTGCATCGTCGGCGCGGTTTCCGCCTTCGGGTCGGCGGTGGCAAGCAGGTCTTTCAACTGCGCATCGCTGACGACGTAGCGCAGGCCGGGACATTTCGGCTGGATGCCGTCGAAGCTCTTCGATAGGGGCGCGGAGAAGAACAGCGCGCGGGCGCGGCTGTCGTTCAACTGGTATTCGTAATCGGAAGGTGTGAGGAGCGTGTTCAGCGCCACCGGCACGATGCCGGCCTTGATGGCGCCGAGGAAGAGCGCCGCCCAATCCCAGCCATCGAGCATCGCGATCGCGATGCGCTGCTCGCGCTTGATGCCGAGCGCGCGCAGGGCGTTCGCCGCGCGGTTGGTGCGCTCGGCGAGCTGCGCGTAGGTGGCGGCTCCGGCATCGTCGATGAAGACCGTCTTGCCGCCGCGGCCCGCCGCCAGGTTTCGCTCGATCAGGTCAACCGCGGCGTTGTACATCTAGGCCACGGCTTTGGCAGCCTGCCAGCGCTTGAGCTTGGCGCGCGCCTCGTTTTTCTTCGGGTCGGTGGCCTCGGCGTGGTTCGGCGCCCTGGCGGTGAGCTCGATCACGTAGCCGTTCGGATCGCGGAAGTAGATCGAGTGGATGAAGCCGTGGTTGGAGACGCCGCGCGTCTCGATGCCCCGGGCGCTTCCCTTCGCCATCATGGGCTCGAGCTCCTTCTCCGCCACTTCGAGCGCGATGTGCAGGTCGTAGTCGTGCTGGCGCTTGAACTCGAAGGGCATGTCCGGCGCCTCGAAGAACGCGAGGTAAGAGCCGTCGTCCATCCGGTAGAAGGTGTGCAGCGTGCGCGTCTTGCGCCCGGTCATGGTCTCCTCGATCTCCAGGGTGCAGGCGAGCGGCAGGCCGAGAAAGTCCTCGTAGAAAGCGCGCGTCTCCTCCGAATCGCGGCAGCGGTAGGCGTTGTGGTGCAGGCCCTTGACCATGTCACACCGCCTCGAACCTGGCATCCTTCATCGAGCCGGCGAAGCCGTAGAACACCTCGTGGACCTTGTTCCAGGTCTTGAGGCCTTTCATGCGCTCGTACCAGCGCTTCAGGTTCGGATAGGCGCCGAAATCGGCGCGGATGAACTCCGCCAGGCTGACGAAGGACGAGGCGAAGTAGTCGGCGATGGTGATCTTGTCGCCGCACAGGTATGGCTGTTTCCCGATCAGGCTTTCGTCGAGGACCTTCATCCAGCCCTGGGCGCGCTCCTTCGCCCAGGCGAGCTGTCCCTTCTGGTGCTCGTCGGTCGGCCGCTTGTGGAACGGGAAGATCTGCGGGTACACCAGGCCGTAGGCTAGATCGCGGCAAAGCTGGGTGTTGATCCAGTCCATGCGCTCGTTCACGCGGGCGCGCGCCTTCAGCTCCTTCGGGTACGCCGGCGAGTCGAACTTCTCGGCGAGGTACTTGAGGATCGCCGAGCTCTCGGTGAGCCTGAAGTCGCCGTCCTCGAGCACCGGCACGAGCTTGCTCGGGTTGATCTTGGCGTAAGCCGGCTGCACGTGCTCGCCCTTCATCAGGTCGACCACCTGGAACTCGACCGGCAGGTTGTTCTCCTGCGCGAACAGCATCACCGGGCGGCTGGTGGTGGAAACGGGGTGGTAGTAGACCTTCATGCTCATCCTCCTTCGGCTTCGGAATAGTCGACCAGCTTGGACTTGTATTCTGAGCGCGGCAGGCTGCGCGGCGCAACGAGGCGCACTTCGGTGGTCACGAGAAGCGCGGTGCGGATCGCTTCGCGCAGCTCCTCGTGGGATATATCCCCTTCCCCCCTTTCGACCACCACCGGCAACGGCGGGTCCTGGCGCACGCCGCGGCGGCGGGGCCTGACCACGACGGCCCCGGTCACGCGTGGCTGGAACCTGCCGACCACCTCGCGGATCGCCGAGGGGAAGACGTTGACGCCGCGAACGATCAGCATGTCGTCGGTGCGCCCGATACAACGCACCCGCAAGGCGGTATTGCGGCATTTGCACTCGGAAACCCATACGACCACATGGTCCCTGCTGCGAAAGCGCAGCAAGGGCGCAGCCTCGCGCCGCAGGTGCGTGTACACGAGCTCGCCCTGCGCGCCGTCCTTCATCTCGACCGGCTTGCCGCTGTCGGGGTCGATCAGCTCGACATGGATGCTGTCCTCGCCCGAGAAATGCATGCCGGACTGCCCGGGGCACTCGCCCCAGAGCGACGCGGCGACATCGCCGATCCCCATGACCTCGTAAACGCGCGCGCCGAAGCGCTCTTCCAGCCGCTTGCGGAACGCCGGCTCCCCGCCCCCGGGCTCGCCGGCGACCAGCACGCGCTTCAGACCGCGGATTTCCGCTTTTTCGGAGATGTGCATGGCATAGGAAGGCGTGGCGACTAGCGTCTGCGGCTTGAGGCGCCTGAGCGCCTCGATCACCTTGTCGGTGTTGCCGGTACCCATCGGGATGTGCGTGACGCCGAGCGAGTCGAAGGCGTCGAGCGCGGCGCCGGCGACGAAGGGCCCGGCGTTGTAGGTGGTGAGCATGAGCTCGCCGGCGCGCACCCCGCTGCGCGAGTAGCTCGCGCGCGCGATGCGCCGCCAGTCCTCGAGGTCGTTGCGCGTCAGCGGGATGTAGCAGGGCGCGCCGGTCGACCCGCTGGTCGAGTAGATGCGCGCCGCCTCCCGGGGCTCGATCGCGGCGTGCGCGCCGAGCGGCGGCGCCTCGGCCTGGCTCGCGCGCAGCTCGTCCTTCTCGGTGAACGGCAGCTCGGCGATGCGCTCGAGGCCGCCGACCGCCGCGGCGGACGCGAACCCCGCGGCGCTCAGCTTGCGCCGGTAGAAGGCCGAGCGCTCGAACAGCCTCGCGATTTGTTCCCTATACAAGGTTATGATCGCCGCCCATGACCTGGTCGATCATAGCGCGCGACGCGAGCGGCGCGTTCGGCGTCGCGATCGCGACGCGCTTTTTCGCGGTCGGCGCCTTGTGCCCGCACGCGCAGAGCGGCGTCGGCGCGCTCTCGACGCAGGCGCTCGTCAACCCGCACTACGGCCGGCAGGGCCTCGAGCTGCTGCGCGCCGGCGTGTCCGCGCCCGAGGCGGTGAAGCGCCTGGTCGCGCCCGACGAAGGCCGCGACCAGCGCCAGGTGCACGCGATCGACGCGGCCGGGCGCATCGGGCAGCACACCGGCGCGAAGTGCGTCGAGTGGTGCGGCGCGGTTTCGGGCGAAGGGTTCTCAGTTGCCGGCAACATGCTTGCGAACGAGCGCGTCGTCGCCGAGACCGCGAAAGCCTTCCAGGGGACGAAGGCTTCGTTCCCAGAAAGACTCCTCGCGGCCCTCGAGGCGGGCGAAGCCGCCGGCGGCGACAAGCGCGGCAAGCAATCAGCCGCCTTGCTGGTCTTTTCAACCGAGGACTATGCAGACCTGAACATCCGGGTCGACGACCACGCCGAGCCGCTCGCCGAGCTGCGGCGGCTCTACAGGAAGGCGCACGAGCGCTTCATCCCCTATCTGCGCTGCAGCCCGAGCAAGGCGCGGCCGTCGGGGGTGCTCGACCGCCAGGCGATCGAAGAGGAAATTGCCCGTTTCAATAAAACTGCTTGAAGTGCGCGGGCTGCGCACGCTCTTCGCCGCGGAGCACGGCGAGGTGCGCGCGGTGGACGGGGTCGACTTCACACTCGAGCGCGGCCGCACCCTCGGCATCGTCGGCGAGTCGGGCTGCGGCAAGAGCGTTACCGCGCTTTCGATCATGGGCCTGGTGCCGCAGCCGCCGGGCCGCATCGCCGGCGGCGAGGTGCTGTTCGAGGGCGAGGACCTGCTCAGGCTGCCGCCGCAGCGCCTGCGCGACCTGCGCGGCGACAAGCTGTCGATGATCTTCCAGGAGCCGATGACCTCGCTCAATCCCGCTTTCCCGGCGGGCGAGCAGGTTGCGGAAGCGTTGTTGCGGCATAGAAAGCTGGGCAAGGACGAAGCCCACGTTCAGGCGGTCGAAATGCTCCGCCGTGTACGGATCCCCTCGCCGGAGCGCCGCGCGGCCGACTACCCGCACCAGCTCTCGGGCGGGATGCGCCAGCGCGTGATGATTGCGATGGCGCTCGCCTGCAACCCGAAGCTGCTGATCGCCGACGAGCCGACCACCGCGCTCGACGTCACCATCCAGGCGCAGATCCTCGAGCTGATGCGCGCGCTGCGCGCCGAGCTCGGCACCGCGATCATCCTCATCACCCACGACCTGGGCGTGATCGCCGAGCTCGCCGACGAGGTGATCGTGATGTACGCGGGAAAGGTGATCGAGCGCTGCGACGCCCAGCGCTTGTTCTCGGAGCCGCAGCACCCCTACACCGTGGGCCTGCTCGGCTCGATCCCGCGCCTGCACCTCGAGCAGGAGCGCCTCGCCGCGATCGAAGGCATCGTTCCCGATGCGGCGGCGCTGCCCGCGGGCTGCCGCTTCCATCCGCGCTGCCCGTTCGCGATCGAGAAGTGCCTGACGCAAGAGCCCATCCTGGCCGAAATTTCTCCGCAGCATCTCACAGCCTGCTGGAGAGCTCCGCTCTGATGGAGCCCCTGCTCCGCGCAGAGCGGCTGGTCAAGCATTTCCCGGTGAGGAGTGGCCTGTTCGGCCGCGCGCGCGGCGCGATCCAGGCGGTGGACGACATCAGCTTCGAGCTGCACGCGGGCGAGACGCTCGCGCTGGTCGGCGAATCGGGCTGCGGCAAGTCGACCGCCGGACGGCTGCTGCTGCGCCTGCTCGAGCCGACTTCCGGCAAGGTTTGGTTCCAGGACCGTGACCTTCACTCCCTATCCCAAAAAGAAATTCGCTCGCTCCGCCGGGAGATGCAGATCATCTTCCAGGACCCGTACGGCTCGCTCAATCCGCGCATGACCGTGGGCGACATGCTGGAGGAGCCGCTGCGGCTGCATGGTCTGCATGCAGGAAGGGAACGCGAAAGAATGCAAGAACTTCTGGGTCTCGTCGGCTTGGCGCCACAGCACGCCTCCCGCTACCCGCACGAGTTCTCCGGCGGCCAGCGCCAGAGGATCGGCATCGCGCGCGCGCTCGCGGTCGAGCCGCGCCTCATCGTGTGCGACGAGCCGGTGTCGGCGCTCGACGTCTCGATCCAGGCGCAGGTGATCAACCTGCTGCAGGACCTGCAGAAGCAGTTCGGGCTCGCCTACGTGTTCATCGCCCACGACCTCGCGGTGGTAAAGCACATCGCGACGCGGGTGGCGGTGATGTACCTCGGCAAGATCGTCGAGCTCGCCGACAAGCGCTTGCTCTTCGCCAACCCGCGCCACCCGTATACCCGCGCGCTGCTGTCGTCGATCCCCGTGCCCGATCCTTCCCTGGTCAGAAAAAGATTGGTTCTTCAAGGTGATGTCCCGAGCCCCTACCACCCGCCCTCGGGCTGCCGCTTCCGCACGCGCTGCCCTTATGCCCAGCCTCTTTGCACGACACAGGTTCCTGTTCTTGAAAACGGCGTAGCCTGCCATTTCTGGAAGGAAATCGAGCCTTACGGTGTGGCTTCCCAACGGGCGGCGGTCAATGAGAGACTGACGCGCCTTCAGGCAGCGTTTCGTTCTTGAGGAGGAGTTGCATGAGAACCGTCGGCATTGTTGCTCTCCTTGTCTTTTCAGGTCTGGTTCAGGGACAAACCCTCCGCATCGGCCTCGCCGAGGACCCGGACGTGCTCGACCCGTCGATGGCGCGCACCTTCGTCGGCCGCATCGTGTTCGCCGGGCTGTGCGACAAGCTCTTCGACCTGGACGAAAAGCTGCGCATCGTGCCGCAGCTTGCGACCGGATACGAATGGTCCAAGGACAACAAGTCGCTGCTCATCAAGCTGCGCTCCGGGGTGACCTTCCACGACGGCGAGAGGATGGACGCCGCCGCGGTCAAGTACAACCTCGAGCGCCACAAGAACATGAAAGGCTCGAACCGCCGCGGCGAGCTGGCGGTGGTGTCGAGTGTCGACGTGGTCGATCCCGCGACCGTGCGCATCAACCTGTCGGCGCCGTTCGCTCCGCTGCTCGCGGTGCTCACCGACCGCTCGGGGATGATGGTGTCGCCGAAGGCTGCAGAGGCCAGCGGCGACAAGTTCGGTGCGCGGCCGGTGTGCTCAGGGCCGTTCAAGTTCGTCGAGCGCATCGCGCAGGACCGCATGGTGCTCGAGCGCTACCCCGGGTACTGGGACAAGGGCCAGATCCACTTCGAGCGCATCGTCTACACGCCGATCGTCGACGCCACGGTGCGCCTGGCGAACCTGCGCTCGGGCCAGCTCGACTTCATCGAGCGCGTGGCGCCCTCCGACGTGCCGCAGCTCCGGAACGACAGCCGCTTCAAGATCGCCAAGATCGTCGAGATCGGCTACCAGGGCATCACCATCAACGTCGGCAAGAGCGACATGGCGCAGAAGAACCCGCTCGGCAAGGATCCGCGCGTGCGCGAGGCGTTCGAGCTCTCGCTCGACCGCGACGCGATCGTCAAGGTGGCGATGGAAGGCGAGGCGGTGCCGGGCAACCAGTGGGTCGCGCCGACCAACATGTTCTACGGCAGGAGCGCGCCGCTGCCCAAGCGCGACGTCGCGCGCGCGAAGCAGCTCCTCAAGGAAGCCGGCATTCCAAACCCGAGCTTCACCCTGATGGTGGCGACCACCTCGGACGCGCAGCGCATCGGGCAGATCGTGCAGGCGATGGCCAAGGACGCGGGCTTCGACATCAAGCTGCAGTCGACCGAGTTCGCCACCTCGCTCAACCTCGCCGACAAGGGGCAGTTCGAGGCGCTGGTGCTCGGCTGGAGCGGGCGCGCCGACCCCGACGGCAACCTGCACACCATGCTCTCGTGCAAGGGACCGACCAACTACGCCGGGTACTGCAAGCAGGAGGTCGAGGCGCTGATCGACCAGTCGCGCACCTCGCTCGACCCGGAGGCGCGCGCCGACGCCTACGACAAGATCGCGCAGCAGGTCCAGAAGGACCGGCCGATCATCTACCTGTATCACCGGCACTGGCTCTGGGCGCACACCACCAAGCTCTCCGGTCTGCGCACGGTGCCCGACGGGATGGTGCGCGTGCAGGGCTTGAAGATGAACTAGGGAAACTCTGAAAAAGCGACCGATCGTCGTTCCCGCGAATGCGGGAACCCATGTTCTTCAAAGAACAAAACTGGGTCCCCGCCTTCGCGGGGATGACTTCTTGAGACCGTGCTGAACTACCTGCTGCGGCGGCTGGGGCAGATCGTCCCGACGCTGTTCTTCGTCTCGGTCCTGATCTTCGGGCTGCAGCAGCTCCTCCCCGGCGACCCGGCGATCGCGCTCGCCGGCGAGGAGCGCGACCCGGAAACGATCCGCTATCTGCGGGAGAAGTTCCACCTCGACGAGCCGTTGCCGGTGCGCTACTGGTACTGGCTCTCCGGCGTTCTGACTGGCAACCTGGGCGACTCGGTGCGCATCCAGAAACCGGTCACCGAGCTGATCCTGGAGAAGCTTCCGGTCACAATCCAGCTCGCGACCATGGCGATGGCGATCGCGCTCGTAATAGGAATAACTGCGGGCATCATAAGTGCGGTGAAAAAGGACACCTGGCTCGACTACGCCGCCAACGTGTTCGCGCTCTGGGGCCTCTCCACGCCGAACTTCTGGCTCGGCATCCTGCTGATCCTCGTCTTCGCGGTGCAGCTCGGCTGGCTGCCGGCCTCGGGCTACGTCAGCCCGTTCGAGGACCTGAAGGCCAACCTCTCGGCGATGATCATGCCGGCGTTCGTGCTCGGCAACGCGATCGCTGCGGTGCTGATGCGCCACACGCGCAGCGCCATGCTTCAAGTCCTTTCTTCCGATTACGTAAGAACGGCCAGGGCGAAAGGCCTCGACGAGCGCGTGGTCGTCCTCAAGCACGCGCTGCGCAACGCGCTGATCCCGATCATCACGCTCGGCGCGCTCGAGTTCGGCACCCTCCTCTCCGGCGCGGTGCTAACCGAGCAGGTGTTCACCATCCCCGGTTTCGGGAAACTCATCGTCGACGCGGTGTTCAACCGCGACTACTCGGTGGTGCAGGGCGTGGTGCTCTTCACCGCGACGGTGTACATCACGCTCAACCTGTTCGCCGACATCGCCTACTTCCTCGTCAATCCGCGGATGCGCCACTGATGGCTGCAGTTGTCTTTCAGGAACTGGAAGTCACTCCTCAGCGGAGGGCGTGGAAAAGGCTCCTTCGCCGCGGCGGCGCGATGTTCGGCCTGGCGGTCGTGGTGTTTTTCGTGCTCATCGCGCTGTTTGCGCCCTGGATCGCGCCCTACGACCCGGTGGCGACAAGCTGGAGCGCGGTGCGCGCCGCTCCCAGCGCGGCCAACTGGTTCGGCGCCGACGAGCTCGGGCGCGACGTGCTGTCGCGCATCGTCTGGGGCACGCGCGCCTCGATCCTCGCCGGCGTCGTGTCGGTAACCATCTCGCTCGCGCTCGGCGTGCCGATCGGCATGGCCGCGGGCTACCTCGGGCGCTGGGTCGACGCGCTGATCTCGCGCATCACCGACGCGGTGCTCGCCTGCCCCTTCCTGATCCTCGCGATCGCGCTCGCCGCGTTCCTCGGCCCGAGCCTGACCAACGCGATGATCGCGATCGGCATATCGGCGACGCCGGTGTTCATCCGCCTGACGCGCGCGCAGGTTCTGTCGGCGAAGTCCGAGGATTACGTCGAGGCGGCGCGCGCGCTCGGCAACCCGCACCTGCGCATCGCGCTACGCCACATCTTCCCCAACATCGTCGCGCCGCTCATCGTCCAGGCCACGCTCGCAATTGCCGCTGCCGTCATTGCCGAGGCTTCTTTATCTTTTCTCGGCCTCGGCCAGCAGCCGCCCGCGCCGAGCTGGGGCAGCATGCTCAACACCGCGCGCAACTACGTCGACCAGGCGCCCTGGATGGCGATCTGGCCAGGGCTTTCGATCTTCCTGCTGGTGCTGTCCTTCAACCTGCTGGGCGATGGGCTCAGAGACGCGCTAGACCCGAGGCACAAGTAGGCTCACTGCAGGAACCGGCCCCTCTCTCCGCCTTCCAGCTTCTCGATCGCGCCGAGCAGCCTGCCGGGAGTCAAGGGCTTCAGCAGATAGGCATCAGCGAGCGCGCCCCGGCCGATCGAGATGTCGATTTCGTTGCGGCGGACCGTGAGGATGATCACGCGAGTGTGCTTCAGCTCGGGCGCGGTCTTGATCAGGTAGCAGATCTCGTAGCCATCCACTCCAGGCATCATGATGTCGAGGATCACGAAGTCGGGGCGCTCGGCGCGAGCGACCTTGAGGGCGTCGATGGCGTTGCGGGCTTCGTGGAGGTCGTGCGTGAGCGGCTCGAGCGTCGCGCGGATGACTTTCCTCATGTCATCGTCGTCGTCGACGATCAGGACTCTCACGCGCGGTTAGCGATCAGGTCCGAAGCCATCAGCTCGGGGGCGATGCCCTCGGCCTCTGCGGCGTCGTAGTTGAGCTCGATCTTGATGCCGTTCGGGTCGAAGAAGAAGAGCTGGAACAGCGCCTGGCCGTTCGCCCTTCTTTGAGTGAAAGGGATACCTTCGCCGCGCAAGTGGTGGAGCATGTCTCGCAACCCGGCAGCGCGGAAGGCGATGTGGTCGATCGCGCCGGTGCCGGCGCCGCCGCCCTGAGAAGTGCGGCCGAGGTACTTCTTCTGGATCTCGCCCGCCATCTTCGCGCTCGGGCCGATGTGCACCACGTCGACCTCGCCGAGGTACATCCAGTGCACCGGGAAGCCGAAGTCGGGATGCGGGCCGCTCGTCATGCCGAGCACGCACGCGTACCAGTCGCGCGTCGCGTCGATGTCGTCGGCGGCGACGAGGAAATGCTCGATGTGCGAAAGAGGCATGCACTAATATATAACGATGTACGTCTCGGACGCCAAGCGCCTCACCATCGAGGGAGCCCGCAAGATCAAGAACACCGCGGTGAAAGCCGCGGAGGAGGCCGGTATTTCGATCACGGTGGCGATCGTCGATGCCGGCGGCCATTTGCTGCTGCTCGAGCGGATGGACGGCGGCCGCTTCCACACCGTGCATTCCGCCACGACCAAGGCCGTTTGCGCCGCGTCCAATAGAAGACTGACTGGTTCAAAAGGCGCGCAGGGTCAATCCCTCGACGTCGCGCATGCCCTCGGCCTCGCGCTCGCGGCCGGGCCCGAGCGCTGGACCGCGATGGAAGGCGGCTGCCCGATCATGGCGGGCGACGAGTGCATCGGCGGCGTCGGCGTCGCTGGCGGCAACTGGGAATTCGACGAGAAGGTCGCAAGAGAAGCCGCCGCAGCGATCAAATGAACGTCGCTTGCCTGGGGATGGGCTGGTGGTCGGACGTGCTTGCCGACGCCATCAAGCGCTCGGAGAAACTGAAAATCGCTGCCTGTTATAGCCGCTCGGAAGCGAAGAGACAGGCGTTTGCGAAAAAGTACGGCTGCAAGGCCGCGGGCTCGTACGACGAGATCCTTGCGGACAAGAGCATCGAGGCGATCGTCAACACGACGCCGAACTCGGTGCACCGCGAGACCACCGTCGCCGCGGCGCAGGCCGGCAAGCACACCTTCCTCGACAAGCCGATCGCCAACACCATCGCGGATGCGCGCGCGCTCACCGAGGCGTGCCGGAAAGCGAAGGTCGTGCTCGCGCTCGGCTATCAGCGGCGCCGCGAGAGTCATTTCAGGTGGGTGAAGGACAACCTGGACAAATTCGGAAAGCTGGTCAACGCCGAGGCGAACATCAGCCGCGACCGGCTGGGGAAGATCGACCTGAGCTCGTGGCGCTACACCGCGGAGGGGATGCCGGGGGGCGTGATGCTGCAGATCGGCATCCACTACACGGATGTGCTCGAGTACCTGGTCGGGCCGGTGAAGGCGGTGAGCGGGCGCTTCGTGCGGCTGGTGCTGCCGGGCGACAACCCCGACGTCGCGAGCCTCGTGCTCGAGCACGAGAACGGCGCGCTCTCCACCCTCAACGCGAGCTACGCTTCGGCTTCCGAGTACTACCTGATGAACATCTACGGCAAGGAAGCGAGCGCCTATTACGACCTGCACCAGGGGTTGAGGTTTCTGAAACGTGGAACGACCACCGCGAATGCCGTCGACTGCGGAAAAAACGACCCCCTAGTCGAGGAGCTGGAGGAATTCGCGCGCGCGGTGCGCGGCGACGGCGAGCCGGAGATGGACGGCGAGCGCAGCACCCGGTCGCTCGCGGTGCTGCTCGCGGGGATCAAGTCGGCGAAGGAAGGCAGGCGGGTGGAAGTGAAGGAGGTCCTGCAATGAGAAAAATCGTCCAGATTCTCGGCTTGCTGGCGGCGGTTGCTGCAAACGCCCAGGAGCCTGCGTTCCCGCAGCGCGGGCCGCTCGAGATCACGGTGCTGTTCCCGGCCGGGTCCTCGGCCGACGTGACTGCGCGGATGCTCGCCGACGGCATGACGAAGTACCTCGGGCAGCGCGTGCTGGTGGTCAACCGCCCCGGCGCGGGCGGCGCGATCGGCTACAAGCACGTCGCTGCGCAGAAGCCCGACGGCTATTCGCTGGTGTGGAACTCGAACTCGATCTCCACCACCTTCCACTCCGGGCAGCTCGACTTCGACTACCAGAGGTTCGACGCGGTGGCGCGCGTACTGGCGGAATCGGTCGTGGTCGCGGTGCGCGCCGACGCGCCCTGGCGCACGCTGAACGACCTGATCGCAGACGCCAAGGCCAAGCCGAAGGACATCAGCGTCGGCCACTCGGGCGTCGGCAGCCATACCCACCTCTCGGCGGCGGCGCTGTTCCGCGCCGCCGGCGCCGAGGTGAACGAAGTGCCCTTCGCCGCCGCTCAGGTGGTGCCGAGCGTGCTCGGCGGCCACGTCAACGCGGTGGTGCAGTTCCCGGCGGCGCTCGCCGCGCCCCTGAAGCAGGGTCAGCTGCGCCTGCTCGTCGCGCTGACCCAGAGCCGCGACCCGGCGTGGCCGCAGGTCCCCACCGCGCGCGAGCTCGGGCTGGACGTCGCGCTCGACGCGTGGCGCGGCATCGCGGTGCCGCGAGGAACGCCGCGTCAAGTGGTTTCTGTTTTGGAAACCGCAATACGAACCACAGTCAGCTCGGCGGAGTTCATCAAGGCCGCCGAAAACGTCAACGTGCGGCCGGCGTTCCTGCCGGCCGGGGAGTTCAGCGCCCTGATCGCGAAGGAGGACTCCGACCTGTCGCGCCTGATGCAGACGATCGGCTTGAAGAAGTAGCCTGCGCGATCAGGGCCGAGCAGTTGCTGTCCTTGCCTTTGCCCTCGTCGAGGAGCGGCAGCACCGCGAGCAGCGGGTTGATGATCCCCATCACGACCGCGCCCGCGCCCCTGGTGGCGAGCCTGCGCATGTCGGGCCCGACCTGCGGCTCGCCGAAGGTGCCGCGGATGAAGAGCGGGCTCTTGAGCGAGGCGATGCTGCGGTCCTTGGGCTCGGGCTTGAGCGTGATGTCCATCGCCTCGGTCTTCAGGTTGATGGTTCCGCCGCCCCCGACGTTCACCACCGCGGTGTCGAAGACCAGCGCGTTCGCCTGCGCCACGCCGCTCTTCACGCTGAAGTCGGCGATCGCGCAGCGGATCGCGATCTCGCTGTCGCCCTTCAACTTGACGCGCGCCGCGTCCCACAGGTCGAGCGCCACCAGCTCCATCAGGAAGCGGCTGATCTTGCCCTCGTCCATGTAGACGCCGATCTTGCCGTTCGCCGAGCCGAGCAGCTTGCCGACCGAGTCGCCGCTGCCCGAGAGCTCGATCAGGCCGTCGAGGTTGCCGATCGAGCCCTGCGCCTCCTTCATCGTCGGGAACAGCTTCGCGAGCTGCAGGTCCTTCACCCGCATGTTCAGCTCGCCGCGCAGCGGCTCCTTGTTGCCGTCGAGCCGGATGGTGCCGGCGAGCCTGCCGCCGGCGATGCCGAACTCCAGCGGATTGAGCGTGAGCACCGAGTCGCGCATCTGGATGCGCGCCGCGAGCTTGTCGAGCGGCAGCTGCTCGGGCCGCTTGATGGTGCCGGCGCGGATGCGCACGTCGGTATCGACGCTGTCCCAGCGCGCGGTGTCGAACGGCGCGTCGGGCAGCACGCCGCTCTCGCGCGGCTGCTTGGTGCCGACTAGCGGGCCGAGATCCGCGAGGTTCAGCAGCTTCGAGGTGAACTCGCCCCGCATGAAAGGGCGCTTGCCCTTGGCGGTGTCGATCTGCAGCGTGCCGGCGAGGTCGCTCTCCCCCACCTTGCCCGACACCTTCTCGATCAGCCATTTGCCGTCGGCGCGGTAGAGCCTGCCCGACAGGCGGTAGGGGCTGGTGGCCGGGAACGCGAGCCCGACGATCCAGTAGAGGTCGTCCATCGAGCTTCCGGCCAGCCGCTCGAAGCGCAGGTCGATTCCCTTGAAGCCGATCAGGCCGGTGATCGTGCCCTCGAGCTTCGCCGAGGTGTCGCCGATCGTGACTTCGCCTTTCAGCGGAAAGGGTATGTGCGCGTCGCGCACCTGGAGCACGTGGCCGGCATGGCCCTGCGCCCTCGCCGGCATGCCGTTGAACTTGCCGCGGACCTTGAACTTGACGCCGGTGTCGTCGGTCTCGAGGTCGACCTTGAGGCTGGTGTCGCGCGTCGCGTCCTCCCAGCCGAGCACGCCCGCGTCGAACGTCAGGAGCTTCACGAAGAAGCGCGATTTTTCCTTCTTCTCGGGCTCCTTCTCCAGGATCCAGTTCTTGCGCCCCTCCGCGTCCTGCTCGAGCGAGATCTCGGCGCCCTCCAGGTGCACCTCGGGCAGCACGACGCGGCCGATGAAAAGCGGCAGCACGCTGATCGTCGCCTCGATCGCGTCGGCCTTGAGCATGGTGGCGGCCTTGCCCCGGGCTGCGTTGGCGAAGCTCAGGCCCTCGACCCGGATGCGCGGGTGGATCCAGCTCCAGACCGGCTTCAGGTCGCCCTCGATGACCAGCTCGCGGTCGGTGGCCGCGGTCACCGCGCGCGCGAGCGGGCCCTTCAGCAGGTTGAGACCGAATGCAAAAAACAGGACGGCGGCCAGAAACAGCACCAGGACGGAGCCGCCGATCCACTTCAGGGTACGCACGACTCTTGCGGAGCAAACTGCGTGCCCGGGAATTCGGGGACGGAGCCCTAACTCCTTAGCTACGCGCCGCCGGAGTTAGGGCTCCGTCCCCGAATTCCGCTTCCTTGGCCTTCGCCAGCCACGCCTGGCACCACTCCAGGGCGGTCTCCTCGGGGAGGATGCCGCTCGAGGCATCGTGCATGTGCCGCTCGCCGATGCGGCGCGCGCCGAGCTCGGTCAGGATGTCGTCGAAGCGCTTGCCGCCGAAGTTGAAGGTCTCGGCGTAGGTGCGGTCGCCGAGCCCGAACACGCCGTAGCGCACCCGCGACAGGTCGGGGCGCGCGGACTGCAGGTGCTCGTACAGCGCCCTGGCGTTGTCGGGCACGTCGCCCTGGCCGTAGGTCGAGGTGCAGATCAGAAAGACGGAATTCCCGGAAAAAACAGAAGAATCCAGGCCATCCATCATCAGCGTCGTCACCTCTGTCTCGCCGTCGTCGAGCGCGAGCTCCATCTCCTGCGCGCACAGCTGCGCCGTTCCGGTCATCGTGCCGACCAGGATCGTGACTTTCATTGACAGTCAATATATTGCACTACTAGAATCCACGTCAAGCAATATACTTCATGACAGAAACGGCCTACCTCTCCCTGCTCGGCGAGCGCGTGCGCGCGTGGCGCACCGAGCACGGCATGACCCGCAAGGCGCTTTCCGCCGCGAGCGGCGTGTCGGAGCGCTACCTCGCGCAGCTCGAGGCCGGCGAAGGCAACATCTCGGTGCTGCTGTTGCGCAAGGTGGCGCGCGCGATGGGCGTGCCGGTCGAGAGCCTGGTGCGCGAGGACGCGCCGCAGCAGAAGTGCATCGCCCTCCTCGGCTTGCGCGGGGCCGGCAAGTCCACGCTGGGACAGAAACTTTCCCAGGCATTGAGTGTTCCGTTCATCGAGCTTGATCGCGAAGTCGAAAAGGAAGCCGGCGCGGCGTTGGGCGAAGTGTTCGCGATGTACGGCCAGGACGCGTTCCGCCGCTTCGAGCGCCGCGCGCTCGAGCGCGTGCTGGCGCAGCACGAGCGCGCCGTGATCGCCACCGGCGGCAGCCTGGTCACCGACCCTTCCACCTACAAGCTGCTGCTCGAGCGCTGCACCTGCGTCTGGCTCAAGGCCTCGCCCGAGGAGCACATGGCGCGCGTGATCGCCCAGGGCGACATGCGGCCGTTCAAAGGGCGCTCGGCGGCGCTCGACGAGATCAAGAAATTGCTCGAAGACCGCAACCGGCTCTATTCGCGCGCCAACGCGACCGTCGATACCTCCGGCAAGACCCTGAAGCAGGCCTTCAACGAACTCAGAAGCGCGCTCACATGATCTCCTTCGAGACCCAGCCCGACCGCTACCACCACTGGAAGCTGGCGTACGACGGCCCGGTGGCCACGCTCACGCTCGACGTCGCCGAGGACAAGTCGCTGGTGCCGGGCTACAAGCTCAAGCTCAACAGCTACGACCTCGGCGTCGACATCGAGCTCGCCGACGCGCTCAACCGCATCCGCTTCGAGCATCCCGAGGTGAAGAGCGTGGTGATCACCAGCGGCAAGAGCCGCATGTTCTGCTCGGGCGCCAACATCTACATGCTCGGCCACTCGAGCCACGCCTGGAAGGTGAACTTCTGCAAGTTCACCAACGAGACGCGCAACGGCATCGAGGACGCGAGCCAGCACTCGGGCCTCAAGTTCCTCGCCGCGCTGAACGGCACCACCGCCGGCGGCGGCTACGAGCTCGCCCTCGCCTGCGACGAGATCGCGATGATCGACGACCGCTCCTCGACCGTGAGCCTGCCCGAGGTGCCGCTGCTGGGGGTGCTGCCGGGAACGGGAGGGCTGACCCGCCTGGTGGACAAGCGCAGGATCCGGCGCGACCTCGCCGACGTGTTCTGCACCACCGCCGAAGGCGTACGCGCCGACCGCGCCAGGCAATGGAAGCTGGTCGACCATAGCTGGAAACCGCAGCAGTTCGCCGACGCCGTGAAGGCGCGCGCGCTCGAGCTGGCGCAGGGCTCGGAGCGCCCCGGCGGAGCGGGAATAAGGCTGACCGAGCTTGGCGAGAACCGGATCGTCGGCGTCGAAATCGACACCGCCATCCGCACCGCGACCCTGACGATCAAGGGGCCCGAGAGCGCCAGGCTCGAGAAGAGCGCCGACTGGTACCCGCTGCGCCTCGCGCGCGAGCTCGACCGCGCGATCCTCGACCTGCGCCACAACCAGCTCGAGATCGGCCTGTGGATCCTGAAGACGAAAGGCGACCCCAAGAAGGTTCTCGAATTAGATGCGATGCTGGCTTTGAATTCCTCCGATTGGCTGGTAAGAGAAACCCTCGGCTACCTGCGGCGCACGTTCTCGCGCCTCGACGTGGTGTCGCGCTCGATCTTCGCCATCATCGAGCCCGGCTCCTGCTTCGCCGGCACGCTGATGGAGCTCGCGCTCGCCGCCGACCGCAGCTACATGCTTGACGCCGGGAACGGGCCGCAGATCGCGCTGTCGGAGCTCAACTCCGGCGCCTACCCCATGAGCAACGGCCTGTCGCGGCTGGAGACGCACTTTTGCGGAGACCTGCCGTCTCTGCCCCGGCAGAAGCTGCTTGCTGCAGAAGAGGCCAGCAAGCTGGGTCTCGTCACCTCCACCCCGGACGACATCGACTGGGAAGACGAAGTGCGCATCGCCATCGAGGAGCGCGCGAGCCTGTCGCCCGATGCGCTTACCGGCATGGAAGCGAGCCTGCGCTTCGCCGGGCGCGAAACCATGCTCACGCGCGTCTTCGGCCGGCTCACCGCGTGGCAGAACTGGATCTTCAACCGCCCGAACGCGGTCGGCGAGCAGGGCGCGCTCAAGGTCTACGGGACTGGAGCAAAGGCCAAGTTCAATTGGGAGCGCGTATGAAAAGGGGTCAGGACCCTTTTCGCGCAAAAGGGGTCAGGATCCCTTTTGCACAGGAGGTCCGGCACCTTTTTGGCGAAAAGGGTCCTGACCCCTTTTTTTAAGGAAACAAATGAGATGAGCAGCATCAACTACTCGGAAAAGATTCCGAACAACGTCAACCTGGTGAACGACCGCACGCTGCAGCGCGCGCTCGAGCACTGGCAGCCGCACTTCCTGCAGTGGTGGCAGGAGATGGGGCCGAGCGATTTCCAGGCCGCGGATGTCTACCTGCGCACCGCGATCTCGGTGGACGCGCAGGGCTGGGCGCACTACGGCGTGACGAAGATGCCCGACTACCGCTGGGGAATTTTCCTGGCCGACGCGCAGCCCGATCGCAAGATCGGCTTCGGCGACCAGATGGGCCGGCCGGCCTGGCAGCAGGTGCCGGGCGAATACCGCTCGACCCTGCGCCGCCTGATCGTGACGCAGGGCGACACCGAGCCCGCCTCGGTCGAGCAGCAGCGCCTGCTCGGCCATACCTGCCCCTCGCTCTACGACCTGAGGAACCTGTTCCAGATCAACGTCGAGGAAGGGCGCCACCTGTGGGCGATGGTCTACCTGCTGCACGCCTACTTCGGCCGCGACGGGCGCGAGGAGGCCGAGGAGCTGCTCGCGCGCCACTCGGGCGACGCCGACAAGCCGCGCATCCTCACCACCTTCAACGAGCCGATCTCGGACTGGCTGTCGCTCTTCTGCTTCACCTACTTCACCGACCGCGACGGCAAGTACCAGCTGAAGAGCCTCGCCGAGAGCGCCTTCGACCCGCTGTCGCGCACCTGCCGCTTCATGCTCACCGAGGAGGCGCACCACATGTTCGTCGGCGAGACCGGCCTCGGCCGGGTGGTGAAGCGCACGCTGGAAGTGATGAAGGAGATCGGCACCGACGACCCGGCCAGGGTGCGCGCCGCCGGGGCGATCGACCTGCCGACCCTGCAGAAATACCTCAGTTTCTGGTGCTCGAGCTCGCTCGATCTGTTCGGCTCGGAGATCTCGTCCAACTCGGCGGCCAGCTTCACCAACGGGCTCAAGGGACGCCCGGACGAGACGCAGTACGAGGACCACGTGCTAAGAGAAAAGACAATGGCTCTCGTTACCCTTGAGGGTGAACAGCAAGTCCCGATGCTCAACGCCCTCAACGAGGTCATGCGCGAGTCCTACCTCAAGGACTGCGAGATCGGCCTCAAGCGCTGGAACCGCCAGATCGAGCGCGCGGGGTTTCCCTCCCGCCTCGCCCTCCCCTCCTCGCGCTTCCGGCGCACCATCGGCACCTGGGCGGGGCAACCCGTCGATCCTCAGGGGAATCTGGTGGGGAAAGAGGCGTACGAAAAATCCCTGCCCGGCTGGATCCCATCCGAAGCCGACAGGGGCTTCGTGCACTCGCTCATGCAGCGGGTGATCGAGTCCGGCAGGATGGCCGCCTGGATCGCGCCGCCCGAGCGCGGCATCAACAACCTCCCGGTGGAGTACGAGTACGTCAAGCTCCACTGATTTTCTGAACGAGATGCTCGAGGCCGAGCGCGCGGGCGCGAAGGCGCTCGTCGTCTACATGGAATCGTTCGAAAGGAATTCGGAACCTTGGAAAATCCTGCGCGCGATCCAGGCGGACGAGGCGCACAACTGCGCCTTGATAGGAAAGCTGCTGGAAAAAGCAAAAGTGCCCTATAGCCACGCCACCGGCGCGTTCTACGACAAGGCGGTGGCCGTGAAGGGGCAGCGCGCGAGGCTCGAGTTCCTGATGCGAGGTTTGAAATGGGCAGTGAAGCGCTTCGAGGACGCCCTTCCTCGGATGAATCCCGAAGAGCAAAACCTCTTCACCCGGATGCGCGACTCGCACCTGCGCAGCATCGCTGCCTGCGAGAAGCTGGCGCGCTCGCTATGAGATTCGCGCCGGCCAAAGTCGAGCTGGAGAAGCGCGCCGACGGCGCCATGCTGCTGCGCTCGCCGCAGAAGCTAGGCGCCTACGCGCGCTGCGTCACCGAGTGGCTGGTGCACTGGTCGGACAAGGCGCCGGATAGAGTGTTCCTTGCTGAGAGAACTCCTTCCGGCTCCTGGAAAAAGCTTACCTACCGAGAGACCTACGGCGCGGTGCGAAGGATCGCCCAGGCGCTGCTCGACCGCGGCCTCGGGCCCCAGCGCCCGGTCGCCATCCTGTCCGACAACGGCGTCGACCATGCTTTGCTGGCGCTGGGCGCCATGCACGTGGGAATTCCCGCGGCGCCGGTGTCGCCCGCCTACTCCCTGATGTCGAAGGACTTCGGCAAGCTCAAAACCATCTTCGAGCTGGTGCAGCCCGGCCTGGTGTACGCGGCGGATCCGCAGAAGTTCGCCCCCGCGCTCGCCGCGGTCGGCGCAAGCAACACGCCGGTCGACGAGCTGCTGGAGACCAACCCGGGATCGACGCAGGAGCGCGAGCATGCCCGCGTGAACGCAGACACGCCGGCGAAAATCCTGTTCACGTCGGGCTCGACCGGCATTCCCAAGGGCGTGATCAACACGCACCGCATGCTGTGCGCGAACCAGCAGATGCTGGCGCAGGCCTGGCCCTTCGTCGAGGACCGGCCGCCGGTGATCGTCGACTGGCTGCCGTGGAACCACACCTTCGGCGGCAACCACAACTTCAATCTCGTGCTGCGCAACGGGGGCACGCTCTACGTGGACGGCGGCAAGCCGGCGCCGGGACTGATCGAGACAACGGCGAAGAACCTCAGGGAGGTCGCGCCGACGATGTATTTCAACGTGCCGCGCGGCTACGACCTGCTGCTGCCGTTCCTGGAGAAGGATGCCGAGCTGCGCCGCAACTTCTTCCGCGACCTCGATCTGCTCTTCTATGCCGCGGCCGCCCTGCCCCAGAATCTCTGGGAGCGTCTCAGGAAGCTTTCGAACGTCGCAATGCTGTCCGCCTGGGGCTCGACAGAGACTGCGCCTCTGGCGAGCTCCGTGCACTGGCGCATCGACCGCGCGGGCGTGATCGGGCTTCCGGTCGCCGGCTGCGAGCTCAAGCTCGTGCCGTCCGCCGGCAAGCTCGAGGTGCGCGTGCGCGGCCCGAACGTCACCCCAGGCTACTACAAGCGCCCTGACCTCACCAGGGCGGCGTTCGACGAGGAAGGGTTCTATCGCATCGGCGACGCCGTCAGGTTCGCCGACGCCGCCGACCCGGCGCGCGGCATCGTGTTCGACGGCCGGGTGGCGGAGGATTTCAAGCTCACCACCGGGACCTGGGTCAACGTCGGCGCGGTGCGCGTTCAGCTGATCGCGGCGGGCGATCCGCTGGTACAGGACGCGATCATCACCGGGCACGATCGCGATGAGATCGGCGCGCTGGTGTTCCTGACGCCTGCGGCAAAAGAACTATCTTCCGAAGAGCTTCGCGCCCGGTTGTCCGGTGCGCTCAAGAAGGTGCAAGGCGGCAGCTCGATGCGCCCCGCCCGCCTGCTGGTACTGACCGAGCCGCCCTCGATCGACGCCAACGAGATCACCGACAAGGGCTACATGAACCAGCGCGCGGTGCTCGAGCGCCGGGCCGCATCGGTGGAGAAGCTCTACTCCGCGAGTCCCGAGGTCATTTCTTAGACACCCCGAGCCACGCGATCGCGCAGACGGTGACGAAGGCGCCGATGATCTGCAGCGGCGTGACCGCCTGGCCGAGGAAGATCCAGGCCAGCGCGAGCAGCGCGATCGGCTCGAAGTTGAGCGCCGCGGTCGACGAGGCGCTGAGGCGCGGCAGCACGAAGAACAGCGAGCTCATCGCGATGCAGTAGAAGATCGTGAGCAGGGCGATTCCGGACCAGCCGATGAGGTCTCCGGGCAGCGCCAAGGCGCCCGCGACTCCACCTCCCCCAAAAACCAGAACGGCGGTCACCGCGGTCATGACGCAGGTGCGCAGGCGTCCGTCCACGTTCTTCAGCGAGTGCGAGTTCATGTAGTACACGAACGCAAAGCTCACCGCGCCGGCGAACGCCCACGCGACGCCGACGGCGATCTCGGAGAATTTTCCGGCGCGCACGTCGAGCGCCAGGGCCAGCCCGGCGAGCGCGAGCAGCATCGCGGCGAACGTGACCGGCCGCGGCGCCTCCTTGCCCATCGCCCAGGAAAGCAGCACGTAGAGCATCGGGCAGGTCTGGAAAACCAGCAGCGCGAGCGCGGCCGGGATGAGCGCCACGGCCGAATACAGGCAATAGCTCTGCACCGCCACCAGGACGCCGGCGAGGAACAGCCGGCCCCGCAGCTCGCGCGGCAGGAACAAAGTCACACGCTGGATCTTCATCAGGAGAAGAAGGACCAGAGCCGTGCCTGCGGCGCGCGCGACGACGCCGGTCGCGACGCTCGCGCCGTGGTCGAAGGCGATGCGCGCCGCGACGTGATTCGCGGCGAACGCGGTCGCGACGCCGAGCAGGATGACGATGCCCGTGCCGGGTGTTACCTTTCCCTGCATGCGCCGGATTATCGTTTGCCTGCTCGCCAGCGCGCCCGCCTTTCCGGCCTTCGCCTGCGAAATGCCCGACGAAGGCGGCATGCCGCTGCGCCGCGCGGTGACGCGGGTGCAGGCGCTGCCGGAGGTGGATGCCTGGGCCGACGCGATGTACCGCAGGCGGGTCGTCGTGCACTACCTCGTGCGCGTGGACGAGCCGGTGCGCGAAGCCGGGCATTGCTACTGGCCGGTAGAGGTTCGCGCCGAGGGAAAGCTGTGGCGACGCTTCCTGGTGTCCCCCGACGGCAGGAGCGTGCGGCCGCAATGATCGACTGGCTGGCCGGCCTCGACCCGCGCGCGCTGATCGTCGGCATCGCGCTCGTCGGCCTCCTGATCGCCGTGCCGCTCGAGGTCGCCGCGATCCGGCGGCTGCAGCGACTGCAGGTCGCGCGCGGCACCATTTTTCTTCTTTCAGGAGCCCTTGTAATCCTGTTTGCGGCGGGCGCAGCCTTGGTAGCGGCGAACCTGCACACCTATGCGCGCCTCACGCACGAGCAGGAGGCCGCGCGCGTCTCGATGCGCCAGCTCGGCGAGCGCCACTACACGCTCACCTTGCAGGCGAAGGACGCGGCCGACCGCCACTTCGAGCTGCGCGGCGACGAATGGCAGATCGACGCGCGCGTGCTGAAGTGGCGCACGATCGGTAACCTGCTCGGCTTCGACACGGTGTACCGGCTCGAGCGGCTTTCGGGCCGCTATGGCGACATCCCCGCCGAGCGCTCGGCGCCGCGCACCGTGTACGCGCTGGCGGCGGATCCCGGCTTCGACTTTTGGTCTTTGCTAAAAAAACATCATCAGTACGTGCCGCTTGCCGATGCCTTTTACGGCAGCGCCGCCTACGTGCCGATGGCCGAGGGCGCGGAGTACGCGGTGACGGTGTCGACCAGCGGACTGGTAGTGCGGCCGCGGAACGACGCGGCGCGCAAGGCGCTGGGGGGCTGGAAATGAGGCTCTGGCTCCTGGCGCTGGCCCTGGCCCTGGCGCTGCCGGGTTGCGCAAGCTATTTCCATGACGCCGGGCCGGCGCCGGAAGTCAGGCGGATCGATCTCGAGACCTGGCCGCACCGCGAGCTCTGGACCGGCGTGGTGTTCAACGGCCAGAAGATCGGCTTCACGCGCCGCCAGGTGCGCGCCGCCGACGCGCCGGGGCGCTGGGAGATCGAGTCCGAGGCGGTGATGCGGCTGCAGTTCCTCGGCGTCGACAAGCGCATCCGCCTGCACGCCCTCGACCGCGTGCGCGCCGACCTCACGCTGGAGGCCTTCCGCTACGAGCACGAGATCGACGGCAACCGCATGCGGGTCTCGGGCCGCGCCGACGAGCGCTCGGTGAGCTTCGTGGTGGAGGCCGCGGGGACGCGCGAGGAGAAGAAGCTTCCCCTGACGCAGCCGCTCTACGCCTCGAGCGCGCTCGCGGTGCTGCCCCTGGCGCGGGGCCTGAAGGTCGGCACGACGGCGCGCTATACCGTGTTCCACGGCGAGACCCAGGCGCTCGCCGAGGCCGAGCAGGAGGTGCTCGCCTACGAGACGAGCCAGGTGTTCGAGGGAGCGGCGTTCAAGGTGGCGACGCGCCTCCTCGGCCTGGAGACCACCACCTGGATCGCCGCCGACGGGCGGCCGCTGTTCGAGCTCGGCCTGCGCGGCGCGATCATCTCGGCGCTCGAGGACGAGACGCGCGCGCGGCGCTACCTCCTCGAGGCGAGCCTGAGCAAGCGCGACGCGATGGTGGAATTCAGCCTGCTGCGCGCCGCGCCGATCGAGGAGCCGCGCCGGGTGTCGCGCATGGACATCGTGCTCGCCGGGGTGCCGCAGGGCTTCGAGGCCGCCAATCCCGCCTGCCGGCGCGCCGGGGACCGGCTGGAATGCCGCATCGACCACACCGCCCTTTTCGCCGGGAACCCGCAGCGCTACCTCGCGCCGACGCTCGCCGCGCCGAGCACGCTGAAGGAGATCACCGATCTCGCGAAACAGATCGCACAGGGAAGCACGGGTGAAGAGGACACCATCGAGCGCCTGCTCGCCTGGATGGACGCCAGCATCGCGAAGGAGGCGATCGACGCCTTCAGCGCGCTCGACGTGCTGCGCGCGAAGCGCGCCGAGTGCCAGGGCCATGCGTACCTGTTCGCCGCGCTCGCGCGCGCGCGCGGCATTCCCACGCGCATCGTCAACGGCATCGTCTACTCCGCGGAGCACGGCGGTTTCCTCTACCACAGCTGGAACGAGGCCTGGATCGCGGGGCAGGGCTGGCGCCCGGTCGACGCCACTTTCGGCCAGGCGCGCGCCGACGCCACGCACGTGAAGCTGATCGAGGGCGAGGCCGCGGCCGAGCTCCTGCCGCTGGTGAACCTGGTCGGGCGCGTGCGCGTCGAGTCGGCCGCGGCGCTCGCGCGCTGGTAAAATCGCGGCTCCCGCATGAAGTTCCTGTTCGACCTGTTTCCGGTCATCCTGTTCTTCGTCGCCTTCAAGCTGGCCGACATCTACGTCGCCACCGCGGTGGCGATCGCCGCCACCTTCCTCCAGGTCGGGTGGCTCAAGCTGCGCGGCAGGCGCGTCGAGCCGATGCTGTGGACGAGCCTCGCGATCATCGCGCTGTTCGGCGGCGCGACCCTGGTGCTGCAGGACGAGACCTTCATCAAGTGGAAGCCCACGGTGCTCTACTGGCTGTTCGGCGCGGTGCTCGCCGGCGCGGCTGCGCTGCGCCGCAACCTGATCCGCGCGATGCTGTCGGAGCAGGTGCAGCTGCCCGACCCGGTGTGGTCGAAGCTCAACTGGAGCTGGATCGGGTTCTTCGTCTTCATGGGGGCGCTCAACCTGGCCGTGGCCTACAGCTTCTCCACCGACAGCTGGGTCAACTTCAAGCTGTTCGGCGGCATGGGGCTGATGCTGCTGTTCGTGCTCGGCCAGGCGATCGTCCTCGCCAGGTACGTGGAAGAGAAAAGTGGGCATCGCGGCGAGAATCCGTGAGCGGCTCGCGGCGCTCGAGCCGGTGAGGCTCGAGCTGTTCGACGAAAGCGCGCAGCACGCGGGCCATTCCGGCGCGCGCCCGGGCGGCGAGACCCACTGGCGCCTCACCATCGTGTCGCCGCGCTTCGCCGGCCAGCCGACGCTGGCGCGCCACCGCATGGTGTACCAGGCGCTCGGCGAACTGATGCAGAATCCCATCCACGCGCTCGCCATCACCGCGCGCAGCCCCGAAGAATCGAAAGGAGCTCAGTGATCACTCGAATGCTTGTCGTCGCCGCCCTGGCCTGTCCGGCCCTGGCGCTTGCGCAGGACAAAGCCCCGCTTCCTGAAAAGAAGGCGGCCAAGCCGAAGCCGGCGGCGGCCAAGCCGGTCGCCACCGTGAACGGCGTGCCGGTGCCCCAGTCGCGCGCGGATTTCCTGGTGATGCAGCAGCAGGCGCGCGGCACGCCGGACAGCGAGCAGCTGCGCGGGATGGTGCGCGACGAGCTGGTGAACCGCGAGGTGATCGCGCAGGAGGCGCAGAAGAGCGGCATCGCGAAGCACCCGGAGGTGCAGACGCAGCTCGAGATGGCGCGCCAGGAGATCTTCGTGACGGCCTACCTGCGCGACTACGCGCGCCGGCACCCGGTCACCGACGCCGAGGTGCAGCGCGAGTACGATCGCGCCAAGGCGCAGCACGGCGACAAGGAGTACCGCGCGCGCCACATCCTGGTCGAGACCGAGGAGCAGGCGAAGGGCATCATCGCGGAGCTGAAGAAGGGCGGCAAGTTCGACGAGCTCGCCAGCAAGAACTCGAAGGACCAGGGCAGCGCGCAGCGCGGCGGCGACCTCGACTGGAACGCGCCGGGAGAGTTCGACAAGCTGTTCTCCGACGCGATGGTGAAGCTCGAGAAGGGCAAGTTCACGGATACGCCGGTGCGCACGCGTCACGGCTTTCACGTGATCCAGCTCGACGACGTGCGCCCGGCGAGGTTCGCCGCGCTGGCCGAGCTCAAGCCGCGCATCCAGCAGATGCTGATACAGGGCAAGATCCAGGAGCTGATCAAGGGGCTGAGGGAGAAAGCGAAGATCGAGTAGGAGCTCTCCATGGCCGGGAAGTACGGAAAGGCAGCGTCCCGCAAGGTCAGGCAGGCGATGCGCGAGCGCAAGCGCGGCACCCTGCGCAGCGGCAGGTCGGGAAAGAGGGTCCGCAGCCGCAAGCAGGCGATCGCCATCGGCCTGTCGCAAGCGCGCCGTGCAGGCGCAAAGGTGCCGCGAAAACGCAAGAAATCCTAGCGCAGGAAGAAGTAGCTCCCGGCCGCGCCTTCCTCGTCGTGCGGGGCAACCTGCTCGACGAGCCGGTCGACGCCATCGTCAACGCCGCCAACGGGCACCTCGCGCACGGCGGCGGCGTCGCGGGCGTCATCGCGCGCGCCGCCGGCGCGGAGCTGCAGAGGGAGTCTGAGCTTCTGGTCCAAAGACATGGTGTTTACCCGGCGGGCTCCGCGGTCGTGACCACGGCCGGAGAGCTCCCGTTCAAGGGCGTGATCCACGCCGTCGGCCCGCGCATGGGCGAGGGTGAAGAGGAAGAGAAGCTTTTTCGCGCCCTCACCACGGCCTTTGCATGTGCAAAAGACCGCGGCTGGAGCTCGGTGTCGTTCCCGGCGGTGTCGGCCGGGATCTTCGCCGTGCCGCTCGAGGTCTGTGCGCGCGCCTACCGCAAGGCGGCGCGCTCCTCCCCCCTGAGTAATGTCCGGCTATGCTTGCGCGACCAAGCGATCATCGACGCGGTTCTCAAGGAGCTGGGGAAATGAAGAAGCTCATCTCGACAAGGTGCCGGGCGTGGTCTCGACCACCTCGGGCTTCATGGGCGGGCACAAGAAGAACCCGACCTACGACGAGGTGACGCGCGGCGGCACCGGCCATACCGAGTCGAGCGGCCGCTCGAGCAGTTCTGGCTGAACCACGACCCGACGGTGTTCTGCGACCGCGGCTCCTGGTACCGGCCGGCGATCTTCTACCACTCCGAGGAGCAGAAGCGGCTTGCCGAAGCCTCGAAGGCCAGGTGGCAGAAGGAAAAGCCCTTCAAGCAGGTGATCCTCACGCCGATCGAGCCCGCCAGCGAGTTCTGGCCGGCCGAGGGCTACCACCAGGATTTCTACAAGAAGAACTCCGGGCACTACACCTTCTACGTCACGGGCTGCGGCCGCTATACGCGGCTCGACCAGCTCTGGGGCAAGCTGCGCAAGAAGTAGCTATCTCTTGGCGCGCGAGCGGCCGATGCGCTCGGCCTTCTGCATCGCGTGCCTTTCTTCCTCGGACTTCGGCGCCGCGGCGCGCGCGGCCCTGGCGACGCGGCCCGACTCGATGAATTTCTTCGTGCGCCGGTTGTAGTCCCGGGTGCCGGTGTAGCTTCCTTCGCCCTCTACGCCGTCGCTGCGCTTGCGTTCCATGGCTCGGTCTCCTCGGTGGTCCAGTCCCGAGGAGCAAGCGTCGTGCCCAAGGCGCGCGTGCAATCCATTACATCCAAAGGGTCAATCCGTTGACAGCCACGATTTCTCGATCCAGGTAGGCTGCGCGTTTCAAACGGGAGGCGCATGGCGGACGACAAGGCGGATTTCGTGGCCAAGCTGCGGCAGATCGAGGAGCTGGCGAACGTCGCGGTTGCCGAGCTGCCACACGGGCTCATGATGCTGCGCACGCGCGTCCAGCATATCGTGGTGCTGGCGAAGACGCTGCGCGGCCGGCTGGAGCTCGGCGCGATGACGATCGTGCGCGTGGAGCCGGGCGCGCCGCTCGGCGAGCGCGACAGCAAGCCGCCGGCCTAGAACTTCCGCACGCGTTCGATCTCGCTTACCCGCCCGCGGATCAGCGTGACGGTGGTGGTGAAGGGATCGGCGACGGTCGGGAAGTAGGTGTAGTTCCTGGTCGAGAGCGCGTCCCGGGTGAGCAGGTCGGGCGAGCCGGCGACC
>Ga0187892_10003359_pt1 | contig 29460 bp, 30 predicted proteins | sample MA1701073metaG_FD_139345 | JGI IMG/M metagenome (GOLD analysis project Ga0187892, IMG submission 139345) | Bio-ooze microbial communities from a basaltic lava cave in the Kipuka Kanohina Cave System on the Island of Hawaii, USA - MA170107-3 metaG ... | reverse complement strand
TGAGTCGATGCGACCCCTTGACAGGGCCCCCGCCCGGGCATACGTTTGGGGGCGCTTTCCCCGGCCTCGGACCCTTCACTCAGGAGGTAGCGCGGTGAAAAAGACCGTGTCGATGACGATCAACGGTTCCCCCCAATCGCATGAAGTGGAGCCCAGGCTGCTGCTCGTGCACTACATCCGGGAGCTGGCGGGCCTGACCGGCACGCACGTGGGCTGCGACACGAGCCAGTGCGGGGCCTGCACGGTGCACGTCAACGGCGTAGCCGTGAAGGCGTGCACGCTGCTCGCGATGCAGTGCGACGGCGCCCAGGTCCTCACCATCGAGGGCCTCGCCAAGGACGGCAAGCTCCACCCGATCCAGGATGCCTTCTGGGAGAAGCACGGGCTGCAGTGCGGCTTCTGCACGCCGGGCATGATCATGTCGGCCCACCAGATGCTGCAGCGCAATCCGCGGCCGACCGAGGCCCAGATCCGCCACGACCTGGAAGGCAACCTCTGCCGCTGCACGGGCTACCACAACATCGTCAAGGCCATTCAGTACGCCGCCGAGCAAATGGCGGGGAAGTGAGAGGCGATCATGGCCACCGCCCGGCTGGTCGGCGCGAGCATCAAGCGGCGTGAGGACCCCCGCTTCATCACCGGCAAGGGCAACTACACCGACGACCTGAAGCTGGCCGGCATGACCCACGCGGTATTCGTGCGGAGCCCGCACGCCAACGCCAAGATCCGGAAGATCGACACCTCCCGGGCGTCGAAGGCCCCGGGCGTGGTGGCGATCTTCACCGGCAAGGACATGACCGGGGTGAACTCGCTGCCGTGCGGGTGGCTCCTGCCCGAGTTGAAGATCCCGCCCCACATGCCCCTCGCCTCGGACGCCGCGCGCTGCGTGGGCGACCCGGTCGCGATCGTCATCGCCGAGAGCCAGTCGGCGGCCAGCGACGCGGCCGAGATGGTGGCGGTGGACTGGGAGGTTCTGAGCTCGGTGACCAACACCGAGAAGGCGGCGGCCAAGGGCTCGCCCCAGATCCACGAGGTGGCGCCCGGCAACGTGGCCTTCAACTGGCAGATCGGCGACGCCGCCGCCACCGACGCGGCCTTCAAGTCGGCCGCGGTCACCGTGAAGAAGCGGATCGTCAATCAGCGCCTGGTCGCGAATCCGATGGAGCCCCGGGCCTGCGTGGCTCGCTACGACGAGGCCACCGGGGACTGGACGCTCTGGGTGACGTCCCAGAACCCCCACGTGCACCGGCTGCTGATGACCGCGTTCGTCCTCGGGATCCCCGAGCACAAGGTGCGGGTCATCGCGCCCGATGTGGGCGGCGGCTTCGGCTCCAAGATCTTCCTCTACAACGAGGAGACGGTCTGCACCTGGGCGGCCAAGCTGGTGAAGCGGCCGATCCGCTGGACCTCCTCGCGCCGCGAGGCCTTCCAGACCGACGCCCACGGGCGCGACCACGTGACCGACGCCGAGGTGGCGCTCTCCAGGGACGGCAAGTTCCTCGGCCTCCGGGTGAAGACCACCGCCAATCTGGGCGCGTATCTCTCGACGTTCGCGCCGGCGGTGCCCACCTATCTCTACGCCACCCTGCTCAACGGCGTGTACGAGTGGGGCGCCATCCACGCGCAAGTCACCGGCGTGTTCACCAACACCACGCCGGTGGACGCCTACCGCGGCGCCGGCCGTCCCGAGGCCTGCTACCTCCTCGAGCGCATGGTGGACGCCGCCGCGGCCGCACTGAAGATGGACCCGGCCGACATCCGCAAGAAGAATTTCATCCCGAAGTTCGCCGACGGGTACCAGACCAAGGTGGCCCTGTCCTACGACAGCGGCAACTACGCGGCCGCCTTCGACAAGCTGCTCGGCATGCTCGACTACAAGAAGTTCCGGACCGACCAGGCGGCGGCGCGCGCCAAGGGCCGGCTGCTGGGCATCGGCTTCTCGACCTACATCGAAGCCTGCAGCATCGCGCCCTCCAAGGTCGTCGGCTCCCTCGGAGCCCAGGCGGGCCTCTGGGAGTCGGGCAAGGTCCAGGTGCACCCGACCGGCAAGGTCAGCGTGTTCACCGGCTCGCACTCACACGGGCAGGGCCACGAGACCACCATGGCCCAGCTCGTGGCCGATCAGCTCGGCATCCCCATGGACGACATCGAGATCGTCCACGGCGACACCGGCCGCGTGCCGTTCGGCATGGGCACCTACGGCAGCCGCTCGGCCTCGGTGGGAGGCACCGCCATCGTGATGTCCCTCAACAAGATCAAGGAGAAGGGCAAGAAGATCGCGGCCCACCTGCTCGAGGCGAACCCGAAGGACATGGACTACGTCGGCGGGCAGTTCGTGGTCAAGGGCTCGCCGCAGAAGGCGGTGCCCTTCGGGGCGGTGGCGCTCACCGCGTACGTGCCGCACAACTACCCGGAGGGCGTGGAGCCGGGACTCGAGGAGACGAGCTTCTACGATCCCTCCAACTTCTGCTTCCCCTTCGGGGCCCACGCCTGCGTGGTGGAGGTGGATCCGGATACGGGTCACGTGAAGATCCTGCGATACCTCGCGGTGGACGACGTCGGAAACGTCATCAACCCCATGATCGTGGACGGCATGGTGCACGGGGGCATCGCCCAGGGCGTGGCGCAGGCGCTCTGGGAGGAGACGGTGTACGACGGCGACTCCGGGCAGCTCGTCAGCGGGAGCATGATGGACTACACCCTGCCCAAGGCGGACATGCTGCCCTTCTACGAGACGGACCGCACCGAGACACCGACCCTGGTGAACCCGCTCGGCGTCAAAGGAGCGGGGGAGACCGGGACGATCGCCTCGACGCCGGCGGTGGTCAACGCGGTGGTGGACGCGCTTTCCGCCCTCGGTGTTGATCACATCGACGCCATGCCCCTGACCCCGGAGCGAGTTTGGAAGACCGCCCAGGCCGCCAAATCCAGGAAGTAAGGGAGACGCCGACATGTACCCAGCCCAGTTCGAGTACCACACGCCGGGGACGGTGAAGGAGGCGCTGGATCTGCTCGGGCGCCACAAGGACGACGCCAAGCTTCTGGCGGGCGGCCACAGCCTGCTGCCGGCGATGAAGCTGCGCCTGGCCCAGCCCAAGCACCTCGTCGACCTGAGAAAGATCTCGGGGCTCTCCGGCATCAAGGAAGAGGGCGGCACGCTCGTGATCGGGGCGATGACGACCCACTACCAGGTCGAGTCCTCGCCGGTCGTGAAGTCGAAGTGCCCGATGCTCGCCGCGGTGGCCGGGCAGATCGGCGACCCGATGGTGCGCAACATGGGAACGATCGGCGGCAGCCTCGCCCACGCCGATCCGGCCGCCGACTATCCGGCCGCGATCATCGCGCTCGGCGCCGAGATGGTGGCCGAGGGGCCCAAGGGCAAGCGCACCATCAAGGCCGACGACTTCTTCAAGGGGCTGCTCACCACCGCGCTCACGGCCGACGAGATCCTGGTCGAGGTACGCATACCGGCCCTGGCCGCCAAGAGCGGGGCCGCGTACATGAAGTTCCCGCACCCGGCCTCCCGCTTCGCGGTGGTCGGCGTCGCCGCGGTGCTGAGCGTGGACAGTGGCAAGGTGGGCAAGGCCAGCGTCGCCGTCACCGGCGCCGGGACCAAGGCCGTGCGTGCCAAGGCCGTGGAGGCCGCGATCACCGGCAAGGCGGCCGACGCGGCGTCCATCCAGGCCGCGGCCGAGAAGGCGGCCGAGGGCGTGGACGTCCAGGCCGACCTGCAGGGCTCGGTGGAGTACAAGAGCCACCTGGTCCGGGTCTTCGCCAAGCGGGCGATGGAGGCGGCCGCCGCGGCCGTGAAGTAGTCTATCGAGAAGTGAGCCGACCGAGAGCCAACGAGCCCCGCGGGGAGCATCCCGCGGGGCTTCTTTTTTGGAGCCGGCCCTGATCGCGGCGGTGGTGCTCGCCGCGGGGCTGTCGCGTCGCATGGGGCAGGCCAAGCTGCTGCTCCCGGTGGGCGGGCGAGCCATCGTCCGCCATGCGGTGGAGGCGGTGCGGGCGGGCGGCGTCGACGGAGTCTGGGTGGTGACCGGGCCGGACGTCGAGCCGATGGAAGCGGCGCTGGCCGGCCTCGAGGTGCAGATCGTCGTGAACCCGGCGCCCGAGGAGGGGCAGGCGAGCTCGGTGCGAGCCGGCATCGCCGCGCTGCCCGCGGCCGTCGACGCCGCCCTGATCGCCCTTGGCGACCAGCCCGCCCTGCCGGCGGCCATCATCCCAGCCCTCCTGGCGGCTCGGCGCACGAGCGTCAAGGCGATCGTCGCGCCCCGCTACCGGGACGGGCAGGGCAATCCGGTGCTGTTCAAGCGCGAGGTCTTCCCCGAGCTGCTGCGCCTGACCGGCGATCAGGGCGCGCGGCCCATCATCCAGAAAGAGCCGGCCCGCGTCGAGTGGGTGGAGCTCGACCTTCCGATGCCGCCGGACGTGGATACGCCCGGGGACTATGAGAAGATCCGGGCGACGCTCCGAGCCGGCGATCACCTGGAGTAGCGGCCAGAGCGGCGATCACGCGGTGTAGACTGAGAGGACCATGAGAGCCGAGATCGAGAAGATCCAGCAGATGATGGAGGCGGCCGAGTACGTCACGGATCCCGCCATCGCGACGTCGGTGCACCTGGCCATGACGCTCAAGAAGCCTCTGCTGATCGAGGGTCACGCGGGGGTCGGCAAGACCGAGGTGGCCAAGGTGCTGGCGCGGATGCTGGCGACCAACCTGATTCGCCTCCAGTGCTACGAGGGGCTCGACGCGGCCCAGGCGCTCTACGAGTGGAACTACCCGAAGCAGATCCTGCACATCAAGCTCGAGGAGGCCACGACCCATACCCTTCGAGAGAAAGAGGCGGCCATCTTCTCCGAGCCCTTTCTCATCCGCCGCCCGCTGTTGCAGGCGATCAGCCAGGACGGCAAGCCGCCGGTGCTCCTCATCGACGAGGTGGATCGGTGCGTGACCGCCAATACGCTGGTCACCACCTCCCGGGGTCTCAAGCGAGCGTCGGAGATAAGATCGGGCAATGAGCTGGTGAGCTTCGACCCCACGTCTTTCCGCATGGCCCGATCCCGCGTGAAGAAGGTGGTGCCTCGCGAGACCGAGCGCGTCGTCCGGCTCCTGGTTGGTGGGCGCTTCCTCGAAGTGACGCCCGAGCATCGCTTCGTTCGGTACCACGGAGAAGGCCACGAGCTGGTCCGCGCCGATCAGCTTCGACGGGGCGACCGCCTGCCGCTGCACAAGGTCTATCCATCGGAGGCAGACCTCACGGCAGATTTCTCCTTCGCCGAGAACATGATCAAGCTGACGGAGCGCGGAAAGCGACTGCTCCACTCGGCCTACCGAGATTCCGGACGGACCTATCACGAGCTGTCCGCCACCGCCGGGGTCTCCCGCAACCATCTACGCAACGTGCTCCAGCCCGCCTCCACTCGGGACTCACTGAGAGCTTCCGTGCTCGACGTGCTGACCACCGAGCTGGGCGTCGAAGAACCGCTGACGCAGCCGGAATACACGACCGGCCTCCAGGTCCAGGATAGCGTCGCGCTCTACGAGCTCTTCGGATACATGGTGGCCGACGGCTGCTTCACCAGTGACCGGCTAAGCATCGCCGACAAGGACCGGGTGAATCTCGAGTTGTACTCGGACAAGTTCGAGGAGGCGTTCGGCCTGCCGCCCCGGATCGTCAAGGGCCCGCACCAGAACCATGAGCTCACGTATCATTCGCTGCCGCTGGGCCGCTTCCTCCACCGGGTGTTGGGCTCCGGCTTCGCCCGGAGCCGGCGCCGCACGGTTCCCGATTTCGTGTTCGCGGCGTCGCCAGAGCGTCGTGCGGGATTCGTGAGGGGCTACTTCGATGGCGAAGGATGGGTCGGCGACCATCAGGTCTCGGCCACCTCGGCGTCCCCGTACCTGCTAGTAGGAATTCAGGCCCTGCTCAGCTCATTGGGGGTGGATAGCCATCTCACGGTGAGGCAAGCCCCGGGCGGCTCGTTCGGCAAGGGCGACTATTTCACGCTGTCGGTCTCGGACGTGGCCGCCTTCGCGCGGAAGGTGGGGTTCTGCGCCCCGGCGAAGCAGGCGCGCCTGGTGAACTTTCCCCCATCCCGTTTCACCAAGACCGAGATCCTTCCGAACCGGATGGCGTTGGCGGCACTGAGCGCGCTGGCCGACCGGACGGTGCTTCACGGGACGCCGTCTCACCAGACCGTGCACGATATCCTGGCCGGCCGGGTCCGGCCCAACGTCTCCTCACTGCGCCGGATCGCGGCCGCCTTCGAGGCGCCCGAGCTGCAGGAGCTGCTGAGCCGGGACGTCGTCCTGGGCGAGGTCACGGCAGTTGAGACGGTCGAGGCGCCGCAGGCGGTCTACGACTTCGTCCTGGAAGGCCAACCGTACTTCGTCGCCAACCAGGTGGTCACGCACAACTGCGACGAGGAATTCGAGGCCTTCCTGCTCGAGTCCCTTGCCGAGTTCCAGGTGACGATCCCCGAGATCGGGACGATCAAGGCCACGCACCCGCCCTACGTGATCCTGACGTCGAATCGCGTGCGCGAGCTCTCCGACGCGCTCCGGCGGCGCTGTCTCTACCTGTGGATCGACTTCCCGGGCTTCGACAAGGAAGTGCGGATCGTCATGCGCAAAGTCCCGGGCGTGAACGAGGCGCTGGCCCGTCAGATCTCGCGCTTCATGGAGAGCCTGCGCACGCTCCGGCTCGCCAAGGTGCCCGGGGTGGCGGAGACGCTCGACTGGGCACAGGCGCTCGCCTCGCTGCACGCCGATCATCTCGACGAGGAGCTAGTGCTGGAGACCCTCGGCTGCGTGCTCAAGGACGCCGACGACGTGAAGCGCTTCAAGCGCGAGCTGACCGCGAGCGGGCTCAAGCGCTTCGTGGCCGCCGAGGGGTAGGATGCCGGCTCCGCGCGACCTCACCACCGCCGTCCTCCGCTTCGGGCAGGTGCTGCGCGCGGCCGGGCTGCCGCTCACTATCACCGAGCTGATGGACGGGGTGCGGGCGCTCGAGGCGGTGGATCTGCTGGACCGCCAGGACGTCTACCTCGCCTTGCGCACGACGCTGGTGGCGCGCCACGAGGAGTTTCCCGCTTTCGACCGCTGCTTCGACGCCTTCTGGCGCTTCCAGGCCGAGGAAGGGCAGGGCCTGGACGGCCTCACCACGCCGATCGAGCCCGCCACCCCGGAGGAGCACGCCGGCTCCAACAGCCCCGAGGCGGCCCAGAAGAAGGTATCGGTGGCGCTCGAGGGCTGGGAGGAGCAGGGCGACGACGACGGGGAGCCGTTGGAGGTCCCGGGGATCAGCGACAAAGAAATCCTTATGGATCAGGACTTTTCTGGCTTTCCGGTTGAGGATCTGGACGAGGTGGCGCGGCTGACCATCCTGATCGCCAAGCGGCTGGCCCGGCGCATCAGCCGCCGCAAGCGCCCGACCCGGCGGGGCGGCGTCATCGACCTGCGCCGCAGCATCCGGGCGAACCTCATGAAGGGAGAGATCATCGAGCTGCGGAGACGCGAGCGCCGGAGACGCAAGGTCCGGCTGATACTGCTCTGCGACGTCTCGGGCTCGATGGATCTCTACAGCCGGTTCCTCCTCCAGTTCCTGTACGCGCTCCAGAACGTCTTCGGGCGGGTGGAGACCTTCACCTTCTCGACGCGCCTGACGCGGGTGACCGAGCATCTCAAGGGCACCTCCTACCGCCAGGCCCTCGCACGGCTGACCGAGGTGCGGGACTTCTCGGGGGGCACGCGGATCGGCGAGTCGCTGCAGGAGTTCAATGCCCGGTGGGGCAACCTGGTGAACCGGCACACCATCGTGCTGATGCTCTCGGACGGCTGGGACACCGGGGAGCCCGACGTGCTAGCGAACGAGCTGCTCGCGATCAAGCGGAAGGCGGGGCGGCTGATCTGGCTCAATCCGCTGCTGGGCAACCCGTCGTACGAGCCCCTGACCCGAGGTATGGCGGCGGCGCTGCCTCTGGTCGACCACTTCGCGGCGGCGCACAACCTGGCGAGCCTTCGGGACCTCGCCGGACATCTCAACTTGAGGTAGGACATGAGCGAGCTCTCCGATCATCTGAGCCAGCTGAAGGAGAACGAGTCGAAGGTGGCGGTGGCCACGCTCGTCAACACCCGCGGCACGACGCCCCGCAAGGAAGGGGCGAAGATGCTGGTCGGCGAGGGCGGGCGGATCCTCGGCTCGGTGACCATCGGCGGCTGCGTGGACGCGCAGGTCATCGAGGAGTCGGCCGCCGTGCTCGACAAGAACGCGCCGCGGCTCCTCGAGCTCAACCTGGGCGATGAGGAGGCGTGGGAGATCGGGCTCACCTGCGGGGGGACCATCGAGGTCTTCGTGGAGCCGCTGACGCTCGACAAGACCGACGACGCCACGCTGGTCTTCGACGAGAAGGCGCGCGCCCACGCGGAGGCGGGCGGGCGCGCCGCCATCGTGACTCGACTCGATCCGCCCCACAACGGAGCCAAGCTGCTGCTGCTCGATCGGGGCGACCGGCAGGGCACGCTCGGCGACGCCTTCCTCGATCAGCGCTTCGAGGCCGAGGCGCGCCTGGCCCTGGCCGGCGGCAAGTCGCGGACGCTGTTCCTCGAGAACGTGCGCGCCTTCGCGGAGGTCTTCGCGCCGCCCTCCACCCTGCTCGTGGTGGGCGCGAGCCACGTCGCGATGCCCCTCACCGCGATGGCCAAGCAGCTGGGCTTCCGCACCATCGTGGTGGACGGCCGCCCGCGCTTCGCGACCAAGGAGCGCTTCCCGGACGTGGACGATCTGCGGATCGGGGTGCCCTCCGAGATCGTCCAGCAGATGCCGCTGATCCCGACCACCGCGCTGGTGCTGGTGGCCCACGACTACAAGTACGATCTGCCGGTGCTGCGGCACGCGCTGACCACGCCGGTGGGCTACATCGGCCTGCTCGGGAGCACGCGGCGCGGGGCCGCGATCCTCAACCTCCTGCGCGAGGACGGCGTCAGCGAGGAGGCCCTCCAGCGCGTGCGCGTGCCCATCGGTCTCGACCTGGGCGCGCAGTCGGCGCCCGAGATCGCGCTGAGCATCCTCGCCGAAGCGCTGGCCACACATCGCAATGCCACCGGCATGCCCATCTCCGAGAAGGTCAGGAGAGGCCTCAAGTGACCAACCGAACCGGACAGAACCCGCGACGCGGGCTCGAACACTGCGGTGGGGGGGCTTGGGGGAGGAGCGGCGCCGCTCCCCCCCAATCAGAACAATGCAGTATCGCAAACGGCTGACACCAGAACGGATGACAGCCAGACGGATGACAGCAAGACCATGAAATCGATCGCAATTCGAAAAGACACGACCACGAGCGCGGGAGCCCTCGAGGGCCGCGTGGCTTGCCACGACGTGCGCGACGAGGCGGGCAGGGTGGCCATCGCCAAGGGCCAGGTGCTCGACGCGTCGGCCGCCGCACGGCTGCTCGCCCTGCCGTGGCCGGAAGTGCATCTTCTGGAGATCGAGCCCGGCGACGTGCACGAGGAGCCGGCGGGCTCCCGCCTCGCCACCGCGGCCTGCGGCGCCAACGTGGAGGTAAAGGGCTACACCGGCGGACAGTGGACCCTGGCCGGCCAGCGGCGCGGCCTGGTGCGGGTGAACGCGGCCGCGCTGGCGGCGGTGAACGGGCTCGAGGGCATGTCGGTCTTCACGCTCTACGACCTGCAGCCGGTGGAGACGGGCGAGGCGGTGGCCAAGGCCAAGATCACTCCGCTGGCCATCCCCGAGCGCCTGGTCAAGGACGCAGAGGCGCGCGCGTGGAGCGCGGGCGGGCTGGTCGCGGTGAAGCCCTTCGTGCCGCGGGTACTCGGGGCCCTGAGCCGCGAGAGCCTCGCCCCGCCCCAGCGCCAGCGCTTCGAGTCCTCGCTGGCCGAAAAGGTGGACTGGTTCGGCTCGCGGCTCCTCCCGGTGCGCTACGCAGCCGGCGATGCCTCCGCCATGGCGGCAGAGATGGAGGGGCTCCTCGCCGCGGGCGCCGACATCCTGATCGCGGCGGGCGCGGGCTCGCTCGATCCACTGGACCCCGTCTTTGCCGGCCTCGAGCGCCTGGGCGGGCGGATGATCCGGCACGGCGCCCCCGCCCATCCGGGCAGCCTGCTGTGGATCGCCGAGGTGCGCGGCCACGCCGTGCTCGGCATGCCCGCCTGCGCCATGTTCTCGCAGGCCACGACCTTCGACCTGATCCTGCCGCGCATCCTGGCCGGCGAGTCGGCGGGCGCCGCCGAGGTCGCAGCGCTGGGCCACGGCGGGCTCCTGTCGCGGGACAGCGCCTACCGCTTCCCGCCCTACCGCAAGAGCGCCGCGCGCGGCGAGCTGTCGGAGTGACATGGCCCTCTACAGCAACGTCATCCGGGACCGCTTCCGGCGGCCCCGCTTCCGCGGCGCGCTCGAGCAGCCGGACGTGGCGGGCGAGGACGTGAACCCTCTCTGCGGGGACCGGGTGCGCATCCAGGGCCATCTCCAGGACGGTCGGCTGGCCGAGGCGCGCTGGAGCGGCGACTGCTGCGCCATCTCCGCGGCCTCCGCCGACCTGCTGCTCGAGATGATGCAGGACCAGCCGGCGAGCCTCGCGCGGGAGCTCACGACGGCGAGCCTGCTCGAGCGCCTGGACTCCGACATCCGCCCGTCGAGGATGAAGTGTGTGGCCCTCCCGCTCTCGGTGCTGCGGGGCGCGCTCAAGATGGAGGCGACACCATGAGCATGGGTGAGAAGTGCCGGGCCGATTTCCCGATCCTCAGGCGGATCGTGCACGGGCACTCGCTCGTCTTCCTCGACTCCGCGGCCTCCAGCCAGAAGCCGGTCGCGGTGATCGAGGCCATCCAGCGCTACTACGAGACGAGCCACGCCAACGTGCACCGGTCCATCCACACCCTGGGCGAGGAGGCCACCGAGCGCTACGAGGCCGCGCGCGACGCGGTGCGCGCCTTCATCGGCGCGGCCAGCCGCGAGGAGATCATCTTCACCCGCGGGACGACCGAGGGGATCAATCTCGTCGCGCAGGCGGTGGGGCGCACGCTCCGGCCGGGCGACGAGATCATCGTCACCGAGCTGGAGCACCACTCCAACCTGATCCCGTGGCAGATGCTGTGCCGTGACCGCGGCACGGTGCTCCGCGCGATTCCCGTGGTCGGCGAGGGCTATCTCGACGTCGACGCGTTCGGGCGTCTCCTCTCGCCGCGCACGAGGGTGGTCGCGCTCGCCCACGTCTCCAACGTGCTCGGCACCATCAACCCGGTGGGCCAGATCGCGGAGCAGGCACACCGGGTCGGCGCGCTCGTCCTGGCGGACGCCGCGCAGTCGGTGCCCCATCTGCCGGTCGACGTCGGAGCCATCGGCGTGGACTTCATGGTCTTCTCCGGCCACAAGATGCTCGGGCCCACCGGCATCGGCGTGCTCTACGGACGGCGTGCCGTGCTGGAGCGACTCGAGCCCGCCTGGGGTGGGGGCGAGATGATCAAGGAGGTCTGGATCGACCGCGCCCAGTGGAACGACCTGCCGTGGCGCTTCGAGCCGGGCACGCCGCCGATCGCGGAAGCGGTCGGCCTGCACGCGGCCGTCGAGTATCTGGGCAAGCTCGGCATGAGCCAGGTGGCCGCCCACGAGCAGGCGCTGACCGCCGCCGCGCTGGAGGCGCTCGCGCCCATTCCCGGAGTCACCCTCTACGGGCCCCGCAACCCCGAGATGAAGGGGGCGGTGGTCGCGTTCAACGTGGAGGGGCTCCATCCGCACGACGGCGCCGCGCTCCTGGATCAGCACGGGATCGCGGTCCGGGCGGGGCACCACTGCGCCCAGCCGCTCATGAAGCGGCTCGGCATCGTCGGCACGTTGCGGGCGAGCTTCTCCGTCTACAACACCGCCGGGGACGTGCGGCGCCTCGCGGAAGCGGTGGCCGTGCTCCGCGGCGAGCTCTAGCCGGCCGCGGGCCGGGAGGGGCCGTGACCGAGCATCCCAAGCCCCGCGACGGCTTCGCGTCGCCCCGCTTCGCTCAGCCGGCCACCTTCATGCGGCTGCCCCACGTGGAGTCGCCCGCCGGCCTCGACGTCGCCCTCTGCGGCATCCCGTTCGACGGCGGCTGCTCCTACCGCTCGGGCGCCCGCTTCGGCCCGCGCCACGTGCGCGAGCAGTCCTCGCTGATCCGGCCGTGGAACTCGGCGCTGCGGGTGCATCCCTTCGATCGGCTCCGGGTCGCCGACTGCGGCGACGTGGACGCGGTACCAGTCTCCATCGAGGCGACCTTCACGGCCATCGAGCTGACGCTGGCCCCGGTGGTGGAGGCGCGCGCCGTTCCGCTCTGCGTGGGCGGCGACCACACCGTGACCCTGGCCGTGCTGCGCGCCCTCGCGAAGCGCCACGGCCGGCTGGGTCTCGTGCACTTCGACGCCCACCCCGACACGTGGGACCGCTACTTCGGCCTGCCCTACTACCACGGCAGCACGTTTCGCCGGGCCATGGAGGAGGGGCTGATCGACGGCGCGCGCTCCATCCAGGTCGGCATCCGCGGACCGCTCTACGGTCCCGAGGACTTCGACTTCCACCGGGAGCACGGCTTCGAGGTCATCCGGATCGAGGAGGTGAAGGAGCGCGGCGTGGCCTCCGTGGTCGATCGGCTGCGCCGGCTGGCGGGCGGGCCGGTCTACTGCTCCTTCGATGTGGACGCGGCGGATCCGGCCTACGCCCCGGGGACCGGCACTCCGGAGGCGGGCGGGCTCACCTCCTACGAAGCGCTCGGCCTCGTCCGCGGGTTGCGCGGTCTCGAGCTGGCGGGGGCCGACATCGTGGAGGTCTCGCCGCCCTACGACGGGCCGGGTGCCATCACCGGCGTGCTGGCCGCGAACCTGCTCTTCGAGCTGCTCTCGGTCGTGGCGCTCGGCCGCTAGCCGGGCCGCCGCCGCTCGGGCCGCGTGCTAAGATGACGCCGTGAGATCGGCCATGCGTCGGCCTCTCCTCGCCATCGTCGCCGTCCTGACGGGACTCGCTGCGCTGCTTGCTACCGCCGGGCCCGCCGCGGCCGCCGACCGGCCCGTCTCCCTGATCGACCTGGATGGCGCCATCTCGCCGGTCACCGTGCGCCTGCTGATCGCCGCACTCGACCGGGCCCAGAACGAGGGCGCGCAGGCCCTCATCGTCCAGCTCAACACCCCGGGCGGGCTCGAGCGCTCGATGCGCTCGATGGCGCAGACCATCCTCGGCTCGCCCATCCCGATCATCGTGTACGTGGCGCCCACCGGCGCGCGCGCGGCCTCGGCGGGCGTCTTCATCACGATGGCCGCACACGTGGCCGCGATGGCGCCGGCCACCAATATCGGGGCGGCTCACCCGGTGGCGGTGGGCGGCTCCATGGACAAGGAGATGAGCAAGAAGGTCGAGAACGACGCGGCCGCCTTCGCGCGCTCCATCGCCACCGAGCGCGGGCGCAACGCGGAATGGGCCGAGAAGGCGGTGCGCTCCTCGGTCTCGGCGACGGAGCGCGAGGCGGTCAAGCTCAAGGTGGTGGACCTGGTGGCCGAGAGCGTGCCGGATCTCCTCGCCAAGATCGACGGCCGCGCCCTGAAGACCTCGAAGGGGCCGGTCACGCTCGCCACCAAGGGCGCGCCGGTCAGCATCATCGAGGTGCGCTTCCGCGACCGCTTCCTCGCCCTCATCTCGGACCCGAACATCGCCTACCTCCTCATGATGGCGGGCATGCTCGGCATCTTCTTCGAGCTGTCCAACCCGGGGTCGATCCTGCCGGGGGTCATCGGCGGCATCAGCCTGATCCTCGCCTTCTTCGCCTTCCAGAGCCTGCCGGTCAACTGGGCCGGCCTGCTCCTGATCCTCTTCGGCCTCGTGCTGCTGATCGCCGAGATCAAGGTGGTGAGTCACGGGGTGCTCGCGATCGGCGGCGTCGTCGCCATGCTGCTCGGGTCGCTCATGCTCTACGACGTGCCCGAGACCCGCGGCCTCCGGCTCTCGTGGTTCGTGATCATTCCGACGGTGGGCACGACGGCGGGGCTGGTGTTCTTCGCGGTGACCATGGGGGTCCGTGCGCTCTACCGGCCCTCGGTGACCGGATCGTCCGCGATGGTCGGGCGCACCGGCGTGACCCGGACGGCGCTCGGCCCCGAAGGCCAGGTGCTGATCGACGGCGAGCTGTGGCGGGCGGTGAGCCCGGATGGACGGATCGAGGCCGGGGAGACGGTCCAGGTCACGGCCATCGACGGCCTGACCGTCAAGGTGGCCAGGTCGGCGCAGCGCCCCTAAGGACTCCCAGGAGGCGGCCAAATGGAAGGCTTGCAGCTTCTCTTCGGCATCATCCCGGTCGTGGTGATCCTCCTCTACATCATCTTCTCCTCCTTCCGCATCCTGCGCGAGTACGAGCGGGGCGTGATCTTCCGCTTCGGCCGCCGGACCAACGCCATCTTCAACCCGGGCGGCGACGGCACCGGCCCGGGCCTGGTCCTGCTGATCCCGTTCATCGACAAGATGGTCAAGGTGAGCCTGCGCACGATCACCATGGACGTGCCGCCCCAGGACGTGATCACGCGCGACAACGTCTCGGTGAAGGTGAACGCGGTGATCTTCTTCCGGGTGCTGGACGCGGCCAAGGCGGTCATCAGCGTCGAGGACTATCTCTACGCGACCTCTCAGATGGCGCAGACGACGCTGCGGAGCGTGCTCGGGCAGCAGGAGATGGACGATCTCCTGGCGAGCCGGGAGAAGATCAACGAGGAGCTGACGCGGATCATCGACCAGCACACCAATCCGTGGGGCGTGAAGGTGGCCGCGGTGGAGGTGAAGAACGTGGACCTGCCCCAGGACATGCAGCGGGCCATGTCCAAGCAGGCCGAGGCCGAGCGCGAGCGGCGTGCCAAGGTGATCAACGCCGAGGGTGAGTTCCAGGCCGCGGCCAAGCTGGGCGAGGCCGCCGAGGTCCTCATGCGCTTCCCGATCGCGGTGCAGCTCCGGTATCTGCAGACCATGCGCGAGGTCGCCTCGGAGCGGAACACCACGACCTTCTTCCCGCTGCCGCTCGACCTCTTCACCCCGCTCCTGCGGGCTTTCGGCGAGGGGCCTCCGCCCCCCAAGAGCTGACCCGGCTTTACGGCTGCCGGCCGGCCGAGTACAATGAGCCGGTCTGACGGGGGGGTTAGCTCAGTTGGGAGAGCGCGGCGTTCGCAACGCCGAGGTCGAGGGTTCGAATCCCTTACCCTCCACCACCTAACACCACGCGCACTTAGCCGGCAGCCGGCGCTGATGGTTGCGCCGGGTTGCGGTTGGGTGCGCGATTCGTGTCGTGGGCGGGCCGCTCGGGGCGCTGACTTGCGTTCCGGTCGGCCCGACCCTTCGCAAGTCCACCTGATCCCGACGTCCAGCACTCCCTGCGGCCCTCCTGAGCGGCTCAGGCGGGGCTACGAGAGGTACTGGTCGAGGGCGTTGACGGCCGCCTCGTGGCGGTCGGGCTGCACGTGGCCAAAGGTGTCCGCGGTCTGGGCGATCGACGCGTGGCCGAGCCGCTGCTGCACCCACCGGAGATCCGCCCCGTCCGACAGCAGCCACGTGGCGAAGATCTGCCGCGTCGAGTGGTACTTCCGATAGAGCAGGCCGGCCTTGGCGAGCAGTGGCTGCCGGACGTCCTCGATGAAGGTGCTGTACTGCATGATCCGCCCTGCCTTGTTCGGGAACGCGAGCGCGCGCTGCTCCGGGGTCCAGTCGTGCACCTGACCTTCCAGCTTCACGGCCTCGAGGTGGGCCCTGAGGGCCTCAAGCAGCGCGGGGCTGGCCTTAACGTGGCGGCCCTCAAGGAGGAATCGGTGAATCAGTCGGGCGTATCAGCTCCCGAGGGCGACGATCGGTATCCATTTTCAGTCGGCCGGTATCTCAAGGCGCAGGTCGTCGTAGTACACCGCGCCACGGTAGTAGTTGGTGTGCGGATCGCCGAACATGAAGTACTCGGGCCAACCTCCTGGACCAATTTCCGAGTGGTACACCCGCGCAATGGGGATCGCGCCGATGTAGGTCGTATTGCCACCGAATCGAAAGTCGCCCGAGACCGACATCCAGTAGTTGGTCTTGAGTCGCGCAATGCACGCGGTGTACCACGTCCGATCCTTGTAGGCGTCGACGGCGCGAACCGTGTCGGGCGGCTGGAACTTGCCTCCGGCAAACGAGATGTACGGCTTCCCGGTGGCCTCGTAGTCCCGGCCCTCGCGGTCGACGCCGAGCACGAATACCGGGTGCACTCCACTCTTGATGAATTTGCGCCCGTCCCAGATTTCCGACCAGCTGTCCTGGTTGTTGTCCGAATCGATCGTGAGCTTCCGATGGTGATGGGCCCAGACGTTGTTGCGAGGCCGCGGCACGTCGTCGATGATCGCGAGCCAGTAGAAGCCATTGTCTTTGATGGGGTTCCACATCCTCCACGGGTCGGTTTCGGTCCCTTGATAGCCGTTGAGTCGTCCCGGCCCCTTGAGCCCGTCGCCGAAGTCAGCGTACCCGACCTTCACGCAGACTCGATACTCGGACGGAAGGGGGTTCGTGGGTCGGATCACCGTGCCGTCGGTGTGAGCGGGCGAGGCGACGCGAAGGACGTGGTTCGCTGGCATGTCAGCGGCCGGGTCGGGAACTCGGGCAAACAGGCTGCCGGGCCGAGTCGCGTCGGAATGTGAGTACGATTCGACGGTCAGCCAATCGTTCGCCCCGAACCGCGCGGAGATCCTGTACGCCTTCGGCGCGCTGACCCCGCGCGCCCGAAAAAACTCCCCCCGATCGCCAAACCGCCCGTCCTCACGCTGGTGGCTCGGGTGATCATCGGGCAGCCACTGGACCGACGGAAACGAGACGTTCTCGAAGGTTTCCTCGAAGATCGCCTTCCACCGCTGACCAGGCTGGGCTCCCACCTGCGGGCTCCGCGCGCCGACGAGGAAGCTCATCACGACCACGAGATACAACGTGAGATGGAGTGTGGCGCTGTGCGAGGACCTCATCGCGACCTCCTCTCCTGAAGGCCCGCCGCGTTCGCTTCCTCTCTTAGTACAGGTGGCAGGCAACCTCGCCCCCGCCGTCACGAGGCTGCAACGCCGGCTCGACCTCGGAGCACACCGGGGGCATAGGAGACATAAAGGCCCTTCTCAGGCGGGGCCGGGGGCGGGGCGGCTGGTGGTGGCTGGCGCCGAGAGAGCCACGCGGCCCGCATCACCGATCCCCCAGCCGGACCAGGCATCAACTCCGATCGTGCGCCGGCGACCGCGGGGCAGTCAAGAAGCGTCCTGCAGCGTGCCGCAGGGGCAGAGTCCAGCGCCGAGACTGGGACGGATTACTGATGGGAGGGGGCGGCGACGCGCAGGTCGGCCGAAGGCAGGGCTGGCCCCGGAGAGTCCGCCGGGTGAGCAGGCCCAGGTGCGCGAGGATCTTGCCCACCCTCCACGGTGGCGATGAGCCGCAGCCGATCCGCCACAGCGCGGGCAGGCGAGGACATCGAGATCGAACACGCGGCGCATACAGGCAGTCGAAGGCGATCAACGTCGGCGGCGTGGCCGTCTCGTCCTTCGGGCGCACGCGGATCCACTCGAAGCGCGACAGGAGCCGACTGTCGAAGACCGCGACCTCCTCCGTCGAGCAGGAGTGTCGGAACCTCGAGCTCGGCCACAGCGGCGACTGAGATCCCGTGCATTCCGGCTCACCAGGCGCACGCTGGAGGCGTCCTTGGTAGCCGAGCGCCCGCCAGCCGTCGACCTTCTCCTCGAAAACCCAGCCCGGACGGTGGGGGTGAGTGGACGCCACGCCGGGCGCGCCCGCCTAGAACCAGCTGGCAACGACCCTGCGGATAGCTCTCAGCAAGAGCATGCCGATGTACGTAACGAGCAGGAATCCAAAGAACAACCCGACGTACCGGAGGGCGCGCCGGGAGAGTGGATGCCGGACGCGACGGAGCCCGTGTTGCGTCAAGGGATGGAGCACCGGCGAGCCTTTCCCCTGAAGGCGGCGCCGGGCTCGTCGAACCCGAAGCCCTTCGAGCACGCCAGCGAGGATGCAAAATGTGAGAGCGGCAAACGCGAAGAGGGTCAACGTTGCCATGGCGCTGATCGCCGGGAGCCTAACACACCGTGGTTGCAAGGCGGCCGCCCTTCCTACGCGGCCCCGCCCGACCGAAGCAGCCTGCGTGCCGGCTCAGCAGCCGACCCGCCGTCCTTCCGAGTGAAGGCGGTGACGCTGATTCGGTAGCTGGCGCCGGCCGTCTCGAGTGGATCCATTCGGGCGACCGAGCTCCCGGTGGAGCTTGCTCGCCGAGCGCGACGCCCACTGGGATGATGCCTCCCGAGCGGCTGGAGCTTCGCGCCCTGCTCGACGGGAAGATCGGCAGGCTTGGCCGGCCCCTAGCGTCAGATCTCGACGCATGCAGCTTTTTCAGGTGCGGACGGTACCGCGACTAGGCGACGCCATAGCCACACCTCGGTAATCCGTTACCGTGCGCCGTGGCGCCTCGCCGCGCGTAAACCCGCATGAAGTCACACGGACGCCCCACTGGAACGCGGCTTGCTCTGTTGAATGGCTGTGGACATCCTGCGGAAGGCCTTCATGTTCTGCCCGGTGCTCAGCGCCGCGGCCGGCTATCTGGTTGATGGGGCGACTGGCGCGATGTCGGGCCTTCTGATTCCGATGGGGCCGCTCATCGTGATGTGGCTCTTCGCGACACGCTGACAATGCGTTACGACCGCTACGGCAGGCGCGGCCATACAAGCGCTCGACGGGGCCAGCGTAATCTCCATGCGACCACCAGTGCTGAGGGTAGCCTCCCACGCCCGTGGTCAGCGAAGCGGTCCCTGAGGCGCGCGATGGGGAGGATCGATCATGCGAGCCGCTGAGACATTGACCGTGTTGCTGGCCGCGATCGTCCTGTTTATGTGGGCGATCTTGGCGCACTCGACCCCAGATGAGCGTGCCCGTCTGCATGATTCGATGGGGCCGAGCACGGGCATCGCGTGGCGATAGCCAGGATTGCTCGGGAGCGCCGCGTCGCCCGGCCGCGGCTAGCGGCCCCATGATCGCGGACGCCTGGAACCACCCCCTCACGCTCGTCCTGCTCGGGGTGGCCCTCTTAGTGGTCGGCCTTCTCGTAGGATGGGTCGCGCGGGCCGTTCGCGCACGGCGGACGCTCGATTCCCGCTGATCAGATCATGCCAAGGAACGCGGGTGAGCGCGTCCGCACGCTTCCATCACACATGAAGAAACGGCTCGCCGCGATCTTCATCTACACGGACGGGTGCTCCCTGCGGCTCGACCGCTTGCTCGGAGACCCGCCTCCTCGCCGCGTCGTGCTCCGGACCGAATCGCAGTTCAAGGCCGGCACTTTCCGCTTCCGCCTACGAGCCGTGCACCGGTCTTCTGGTGAGGCATGGTATGAGGAGGTGGGCCAAGTCCCGAATAGGCAACGGGCAGGATAGCCGTGCACGTGCGGAGACATGTCGTGACTCACAGAGTCGGCCGCCTCTGGATTCGACGAACGGACGTGGCGTATGACGTCATGTTCGCCCCGACCGGGAATGGTGAGTTCCGCATCAAGACCGAGGACGGTCTCCGGGCCTTTCTCTGGGGCGCGACGATCCCCGCGGAACGCATAGAAGAGGCGGTCGCGGCGCTCCGTAACGACACAGAGCATGAGATCCCCAATGTCGCGCTGAGTTTGGAGCAGATGAGCAAGCTCGGGCTCTGACTCGCCTACGCTACTTCTCGCCCAGGTAGGCTCTGCGCACCACGTCGGAGTGGAGCAGCGCCGAAGCCGTGTCCTGGAGGACGATACGTCCGGTCTGGATGACGTAGCCCCGGTGCGCCACCCGTAGCGCCATCCGCGCGTTCTGCTCGACGAGCAGGATGGTGGTGCCGAGCCGGTTGATGTCGCGGATGATGCCGAAGATCGTCTCCACCAGGATCGGCGAGAGCCCCATCGAGGGCTCGTCCAGCAGCAGCATGTCGGGGCGGGCCATGAGCGCGCGCCCCATCGCGAGCATCTGCTGCTCACCGCCCGAGAGGGTACCGCCCTTCTGCTGCAGGCGGTCGCGCAGCCGCGGGAAGAGCGCCAGCACGCGCTCGAGGTCCCGGGGGATCGCCTCGCGGTCGGCGCGCGCGAAGGCCCCGAGCTCGAGATTCTCGAGAACGGTCATCGGGGCGAAGATCCGGCGGCCCTCGGGGGACTGGGCGATGCCGAGGCGGGCGATGCGGTGGGTGGGGATCCGGTCGATCCGCCGGCCGCCGAAGCTCACGGTGCCCCGAAGCGGCCGCACCGTCCCGAGCACGGTCCGCAGCGTGGTGGTCTTGCCGGCCCCGTTCGACCCGATCAGCGTGACGATCTCCCCGCGGGCCACGCTGAGAGACACGCCCTTGAGCGCGCGGATGTTGCCGTAGTAGGCGTGGACGTCGTGGAGCTCGAGCAGGCCGGCGCCGTCGCTCATCCGGAGACCAGCTCCTCCTCGTAGCCCTTGCCCAGATAGGCCTCGATCACCTTCGCGTCGCGCCGGATCTCGGCCGGGGTTCCTTCCGCGATCCGCGTGCCGTAGTCGAGCACGGTGATGCGGTCGGAGATCGCCATGACGACCTCCATGTGGTGCTCGATGAGCAGGACGGCTAAGCCGAGCTCCTCGCGCAGCAGCCCGATCAGCTCGGTGAGGGTGTCGGTCTCGCGCGGGTTCATCCCGGCGGTTGGCTCGTCGAGGAGGAGCAGCGTCGCCTCGGTGGCGAGCGCCCGCGCGATCTCGAGCCGCCGCTGGTCGCCGTAGGCCAGGTTCTTGGCCAGCTCTGCGTCCTTGTCGTCCAGGCCCACGAAGGCGAGCATCTCCCGCGCCCGAGCGCGCGCCCGGGCCTCCTCGGCGCCGACGGTGGGCGGCCGGAAGACCGCGCCGGCCACCGAGGCGCGCAGGCGACAGTGCTCGCCGACCAGGACGTTGTCCAGCACGGTCATGTTCTGGAAGAGTCGGATGGACTGGAAGGTGCGCGCGATCCCGCGGCCGACGATCGCGTGGGGCCGGAGGCCGACCAGGCTCGCGCCGTCCAGGAGGATCTCGCCTCGGTCCGGCCGGAGCAGGCCGGTGACGAGGTTGAAGAAGGTCGTTTTGCCGGCGCCGTTCGGGCCGATCAGCCCCACGATGCCGCGCGGGGGGATCACCAGGTCCACCTCGCTCACCGCCACCAGGCCCCCGAAGCGTCGGGTGAGGCCGCGCACGTCGAGCACCGAGCGGCCGGTGGCCCGCGCGGCCGGCACCGCGGTCGCCTCCCGGAGCCAGCCCGGGATGGCCTCCGCGCGCGGGCGGGGCGGCGCGGTCACGAGGGCCAAGGCTTCCTCACGCTCGTCCACGTCCGCGGCGGGCGGGCGGACACGACGGCCGGCCAGCCCCTCCGGCCGGATCAGCATGATGACGACCAGGCCCAGACCGAAGAAGAACCAGCGCCAGAGCGTGAGGTCCAGGCTGGCCAGGGTGGCGACCCCGAGCGAGCGGCCGATCCAGCGCATCAGGAACGTCATCTGGGCGAGCAGGATCCGGTCGAAGAGCGTGATCAGCATGCCGCCCAGGATCACGCCCTTGAGACTGCCCATGCCGCCGAGCACGACCATGCACAGCAGCATGATCGAGACGTTGAACTCGAAGGCACCGGGCGTGATGGCCTGCAGCTTGGCCGCGTAGAAGGAGCCGGCGAAGCCGGCGAAGGATGCTCCGAGACCGAAGGCCAGGAGCTTGGTCTTAATCGGGTTCACGCCGGTGCAGTCGGCGGCCGTCTCGTCCTCGCGGATCGCCATCCAGGCGCGGCCGAGCCGCGAGTCGCGCATCCGCTTCATGGCCCACAGCGAGCCCGCGCCGATGACCAGGATGAGGAAGTACCACGGGATGAAGTCGGTGTCGAAGTTGACCCCGGGCAGCTGCGGGCGGCCGACCGGGTTCACCCCGTTCTCGCCACCGGTCAGGTTGAGCCGCTCGACCGGGCGCCAGCCGCCGACGTCGATCGTGATATCGCCCAGGTTGCGGATGGCGACCGGGATGATCTCCCCGAAGGCGAGCGTGATGATGGCCAGGTAGTCGCCGCGGACGCGAAGGGTCGGGAATCCGATCACGACGCCGAGGCCGGCCGACACGAGCGCGGCGATCCAGATCACGACCCAGAAGCTCCACGCGTGCCCATAGAACGGGGAGCCCAGCACCGGGGAGTTCAGCAGGCCCATGGTGTAGGCGCCGATGGCGAAGAAGGCGGCGTAGCCGAGATCGAGGAGCCCCGCGTAGCCGACCACGATGTTGAGGCCGAGCGCGAGCAGGACGTAGATCATCGCGTCCGTGACCGCGTGGACCGTCTGGGCCTGCAGCCAGCGGTCGAGGAACGGGTAGGCGACGAGCGCGGTGACGAGGAGGGCCGCGGGAAGGGGCCGGCCGCGGCGCGGGTCGCTCACGCCTTGTCCGGGACGCGCTCGCCGAGAAGGCCCTGGGGTCGGAAGACGAGGACCAGGATCAGGATCGCGAACACGATCGCGTTGGTCCAGCGCGCCGAAATGTACTGGTCGCTCCACGCGGAGAGGAAGCCGATCACGAGGCCGCCGAGGGCCGCGCCGGGCATGCTGCCGATCCCGCCCAGCACCGCCGCGGTGAAGGCCCGCAGGCCGGCCTGGTAACCCATCCACCACATCCCGATGTTGTAGTAGAGGCCCTGGATGAGGCCGGCCGCCCCGGCCAGCGCGCCGCCGATGAAAAAGGTGAGGATGATCGTCTTCTCGACGTCGATCCCCATCGCGAGCGCGGTCTCCTTGTCCTGGGCGGTGGCCCGCATCGCTTTGCCCCAGCGCGTTCGGGTCACGAAGTACTGGAGCGCGACCATGAGCGGGATCGTGGTGGCGAGGACCAGGATGTCCTTGGTGGTGATGAAGAGCAGCGAGTCCACCCCGATCCACTCGCGGAGGATGTCCACCGAGGGGAACAGGTCGGGGTAGGCGATCGGGGCGGGGCCCTTCCAGATCAGGGCGAGGTTTTCCAGCATGAACGAGACACCGATCGCGGTGATCAGGGGCGCGAGCCGGAACGCGTGGCGGAGGGGCCGGTACGCCACGCGGTCGATGGCCACGTTGATGGCGCCGGTGGTCAGCATGGTAGCGAGGAAGACCAGCGGCAGGATGGTGACCAGGTGCCAGCCGTGCAGCGTGGTGGCCATGCCGAGCAGGGCGAAGTAGCTGAGCGAGATGAACAGGCCCAGCATGAAGACGTCGCCGTGGGCGAAGTTGATCAGGCCGATGATCCCGTAGACCATCGTGTAGCCGAGGGCGATGAGCGCGAAGACCGCGCCGCGGGTCACCCCGTTGACGGTCTGCTGGATCAGGACTTCGTGCCAGTCCAGATTTGTTCTAAATGGGGGGGAGCGGCGCCGCTCCTCCCCCATACCCCCCCACCACCTTGTTCATGCCCGTGGCGCCGGCCGGCGATCTGTTCGCGATCGCGCTATCTACTCGAGAATGGACTCGAACTGGAACTTGCAGCCGATCGGCGTGTCGGCTTTCACCACCTTGAAGCCGGACATGGTGTCGTAGTCGACGTCGCCGTTGGCGTCGAAGCTCCACTTGCCGTTGATGCCCTCGAAGTTCTTGGTGGTGGCGATCGCCTTGCGGAGCGCCTCGCGCTTCTCCCGCGGGTCCTTGCCACGCTCGATCGCGGGGGCCGCCCGCTTGATCGCGTCGATCACGACCCGGCCCGCCTCCGCCGCGTAGAGGGCATACGCGGTGGGCTCCTTCCCGAACTTCTTCTTGTACTCCTCGTAGGTCTTGGCCCCCACGCCCTTCATCTTCTCGAACGGCAGCCCGGCGAAGGTCACCCGCATCTCGGTGGCAATCGCCACCTCGCAGGTCGCGCCCTTCAGCAGCTCCTCCTCGAGGAGCCCGTCGGGTCCCATGAACCGCACGCGCGGGGCCACCAGCCCCACTTCCTTCATCTGGCGGATGATGACCTGCGCGCCGGTCTCGATGACGCCGCCCATGTAGACGAGGTCGGCGCCGGAGGCGCGCACCTTGGTGAGGACCGGCTTCTGGTCGGGCTGCTTCCAGTCGATGCCTTCGTTGGCCACGACCGGGAGCCCGATCTTCTTGGCGGTGGCCTCGAAAACGTCGGCGATACCCTTCCCGTAGAGCTCCTGGTCGTTGAGGATGAACACTTTCTTCGCGCCCAGGCGCTTGGCCCACTTCGCTCCGACTGCCCCCTGGATGTCGTCGGCCGGGACCGGCCGGAAGTAGTTGACGAATCCCATCGGCCGGTAGATCTCGGGCTCACCCGGCGCGGCGCCCTGCTTCTTGGTGAGCCCCGGATAGGTGTTGGCCGGTGTGATTTGAGCCATGTGGGCCCGGTTGTTGATCGGGATCGAGACTTTGGCCGCGCCGGAGTTGTAGGTGCCGATGTAGACGATGGCGAGCGGGTCCCCCACCGCCTTGTTGGCGTTCTCGGCCTCGACCGCGCCATCCCATTTGCCGGTCTGCGGGGAGGCGTCGTCGAGGTTGATGACTTCCAGACAGAAGCCGGCGACCATTCCGCCGACCTCGGCGACGGCCATGTCCACGCCATTCTTCATGCCGGTACCTTCGGGGATCATGGCTCCCTGCATCGGCCAGGAAGTGTAGAGGCGGAGCTTGCCCTTCGGACACTGCTGAGCGGTCGCCTCCATGAGGTTCGTGGCCACCAGGGCGAGCACCGCGCTCAAGAGGATTCCAAGCCTCGTCCATCCGCGCATGACGTCCCCCTTCCGCATGACTACCACGTGAGCAGCTGCCACGGATCAGCCCCGAGCTTGGCCGGATGCTGGATACTCGGCCGTCGGCTGTCAAGGGGTTTCTTGGGTGGCGTCCTGGGCTATCCTGTGGGTCACCCACGGAGGGGCGATATGCCGAACCCCCGCGTCATCTACGAACCGAGGCCGGGCTCACCGATCGCGGTCGATCGTCCGTTCTACGACCGCCTGGCCGGCGAGACCCGCTCCCGGACCCTCGTCGAGCGGTTCGTGGTCCCGATGCGCTCGGGCCGCGCCTGGCCGGTTCACGCGGGCCAGCTCTTCCGCATAGTCGCGGTGGAGGGGCCGCAGGTCGCCGACTTCAACGCCTGGAACCTCGGCAACCCGCGCGAGCGCTTCTGGGCCGCCCGGACCAAGCAGCTCCACCGCGCGCACGTCACTACGCACGACCGGCTGTGGTCCTGTCTGCCGTACCTCCGGCCGATGCTCACGATCACCAACGACACGGTCCGCTACGGGCGCGACGAGGACGGGGCGGGCTGCCATGATCTCCTCGGGACCCGCTGCGACCCGTACGTGCACAAGATGCTCAACGGCGAGGACTTCGACCTCTCCTGCCACTCGAACCTCGTGCGCGCCGTCGCGCCCTACCGTCTCAATGAGTTGGATGTCCACGACGTGCTGAACATCTTCCAGGTGACCGGCCTGACCGCGGACGACCGCTACTTCGTCAAGGCGAGCCCGGCGAAGAAGGGGGACTTCATCGAGTTCTTCGCCGAGATCGACGTGCTCTGCGCGATCTCGACCTGTCCCCACGGTGATCTCTCGGTGCAGATGTGGGGTCCCGAGGCGGGCGATCCGCTCGCCACCTGCCGCCCGCTCGGGGTGGAGATCTGGCAGCCGGATCCCGCGCTGCTCGCGGCCTGGCGGCCACCCGATCCCTCGGACTATCGCGGAGACCACGGCCTCGGTCGCGGCTAGCGCGAGGAGACGATCAGAGCGAGGCCATGGCGACCACGCAGATCCTCACGATCCCCGCCCGGCGGGGCATGGCCGCGCGGGTCGGGAAGGGCCAGCGCATCAAGGTGATCAACACGCACGGCGCGCAGGTGGTGGACACCTGGGCGTTCAGTGCAGGCGACGTGGCCGAGTGGATGTCGATGGAGTGTAGCCGCGCGTGGTTCATGAAGCTGCGAGCCGCCCTCGGCGACACGTTCCTCACGAACCAGCGGCGTCCGATCCTGACCCTGGTGGCGGACACCTCGGGCGGGGCCCACGACACGCTGATGGCCGCCTGCGATGCGCCGCGCTACCGCCTGCTCGGGGTCGAGGGCCACCATGACAACTGCCGGGACAACCTGCACGCGGGGCTCGCCAGGCTCGGCATCAAGGTCCCGGCCACCCCGTCGCCGCTGAACCTGTTCATGAACATTCCGTGGACGCCAGACGGCACGCTCGCCTGGGCCGAGCCCGTGTCCACGCCGGGAAGCTACGTGGTGCTCCGCGCCGAGATGGACCTGGTGATCGCCTTCTCCGCGTGTCCTCAAGATCTCCTGCCTATCAACGGCCGCACCGGGCACACCACCGAAGCTCACTTCACCATCGAGTAGTCTCCTCGGTCTGCATCGCGAGGCAGTAGCCGAGCTCGGGCATCGCCGGGGCACCGGCTCCGGTCACCTTTTCCGACACTCGTCCATGTCCCTCTTCGCACATCCCAGGAGGAGGACCGCTAGAGCGCACGCCATCGCGAGCTTCATGATCTGTTCCTCCGGGCGCCGTGCTAGTCGGCGCGTCGCCATCGGCGGAGCTGGCGGAGCAGCGCGTCTTTCCGGGCTTCGAACAGCTGCCCGAGGACGGGAGACGTCCGGTCCAGCATGACCACTCGAAGCGGCGCGCTCGATCCCGACAAGCGGGCGTCGAGGCACCCGGCGCACAGGGCGGGCTCGATGGCCGGGCAGTCGGGCTCGTAGCAGAACCAGGCGGTCTCGCAGTCCACGCAGGCGTGGCGGTGCTCCATGCAGCTCCCCTCCCCCTCAAGCTAGCACGAGTGGGCGCCCGCCGGCGGCGCGGCTAGGGCAGGGGGATCCGCGTCGGCAGCCCGGTCTGCGCGGTGAGCCCGCCGTCGGCGACCAGCGCTGCGCCGGTGACGTAGGAGGCCAGGTCGGAGGCGAGGAACAGCACGCAGGCGGCCATCTCCTCCGGCCGGCCGAGCCGGCGCATCGGGATCATCGCGGTCGTCGCCTCCGCGAACCCGGGGATGGCCAGCGAGGGGCGGAGCAGGGGCGTATCGATCGCGCCGGGGCAGACGCAGTTGACGCGGATCCCGCGGGCCGCGTACTCGATGGCGGCCACCCGCGTGAGGTTGATCACCCCGGCCTTGGCCGCGTTGTAGGCGCCGATGGCGAAGTCGGCGAAGAGCCCGGAGATCGACGCGGTGTTGACGATGGCCCCGCCGCCGCGCGCGAGCAGCTCCGGGATCGCCCGCTTCATGGCGCGGAAGACCCCGGTCAGCCCCAGCTCGATGGTGTGCGACCACACCGCCTCGTCGACGTCGCCGATGAAGGCGAGCCGGCTCCGCCCCGGCGGCAGCGCGGGCTGGCCGAAGGCGTTGTTGTGCAGGATGTCGAGGCCGCCGAAGGCCCGGACCGCCCCGCCGATCATCGCTTCGACGCCCGCCGGTGTCCCCGCGTCGGCGAGGATGGCGACCGCGGGCGCGCCCGCCGCCGCGATCTCGGCGACCACCGCCTCCGCTTTCGCACGATCGATGTCCGCCACCACCACCCGCGCGCCGTGGGTCGCGAAGGCGAGCGCGGTCGCCCGCCCGATGCCCGATCCGGCGCCCGAGACGAGCGCGACCTTGCCGTCGAATCGCATACGCTCCGCCGTGGTCGGACTGGGCTCTGGTGTAACATCCTCACCCGTGGAAGGCCACGGGCGCTACGTGGCGTGGACGGGGCGGCCTACTTGGCGGCGCGGGACGGCTTCGGCGGGCACATCTTGTGGACCCACACCGAGCCGAGCTTGACGTGGTTGCCATTCTTGTGGATGCGAAGCTTGCACTTGGGGCAGGTCCCCATGTCATTCTCCTTTTGGTGACGCGTCGAGCAGTATACACGAGCCGGGAGAAGCCGTGACCCCGCCCTGCGCCTTCTGCCGCATCGTCGCGAAGGAAAGCCCCGCCGAGATCGAATACGAAGACGATGAAGTCATGGCGTTCCGGGATCTCTACCCTAAGGCGCCGATCCATCTCCTGATCATCCCCAAGCGGCACATCGAGTCCATCGCGCGGCTCGAGCCCGGCGACGAGCGGGTGATCGGCCGATGCATCGAGGTGGCGCGCCGTCTGGGTGAGCAGACCGGCTACGCCGAGCGCGGTTATCGCGTGTCGTGCAACACCGGGCCGGAGAGCGGCCAGGTCGTCTACCACATCCACTTCCACTTCACCGCCGGTCGCCGATGATCCGCGTCCGCTCGCTCCGCCAGGACTCCCCGGGCAGCCCCCGGGCGCTGGACGGCGTCGATCTCGACATCGCGCGCGGCGAGTTCTGTGGCTCTGATCGGCCCGAGCGGGGCGGGGAAAACGGTGACCGGCGCCTCGGCTGAGGCCCTCCGGCGCATCCGCGCCGGCACCGGCTTCGTCTTCCAGCAGTTCAACCTCCTGCGCCGGCCGACGTGGCGAGGACGGACGCCACGCTCGCGCGTGTCGGACTCGCCCACACCGTGGTGGAGCTGCTCCGGCGGATCAACCACCGTGCTGCTGGTGCTCGTCGGGCTCGTGATGATCGTCGACCTCGCGTCCTCGCAGCTAAGGGCCCGGCTCGTCTGAAGGGTCCGGGAAAAAGAAACGGCCCCGGGGGATCGCCCCGGGGCCGGTGGTGTTCGTAGATCGACGGCTACTTCTTCAGCATCTCCATCGCGGCCTTGGCCTTCTGGGTGGCCAGCGCGGAGTTCCCGGCCTTGCACGCCGCCTCGGCCTCGCTCACGAGCCCGGAAGCCTTCTTGAACTCGGCCGAGCGAGGAGCCTGGATGTCCTGGCCCCGAGGAGCCTGGATGTCCTGACCACGCGGGGCCTGGATGTCCTGGCCCCGAGGAGCCTGGATGTCCTGACCGCGAGGAGCCTGGATGTCCTGACCGCGAGGAGCCTGGATGTCCTGACCGCGAGGAGCCTGCACGTCCTGACCACGCGGCGCCTGGATGTCCTGACTGCGCGGAGCCTGGATGTTCTGGCTACGCGGGGCCTGCACATCCTGACCGCGAGGAGCCTGCACGTCCTGACCACGCGGCGCCTGGATGTCCTGGCTGCGCGGAGCCTGGATGTTCTGGCTACGCGGGGCCTGCACATCCTGACCGCGAGGAGCCTGCACGTCCTGGCCGCGCGGCGCCTGGATGTCCTGACTCCGAGGAGCCTGGATGTTCTGGCTACGCGGGGCCTGCACATCCTGACCGCGAGGAGCCTGTACGTCCTGACCACGCGGCGCCTGGATGTCCTGGCTGCGCGGGGCCTGTACATCCTGACCACGCGGCGCCTGGATGTCCTGGCTGCGCGGGGCCTGTACATCCTGACCACGCGGCGCCTGGATGTCCTGGCTGCGCGGAGCCTGCACATCCTGCGACCGCGCGCCTGCTAGCGAGCGGGGCGCCTGGATGTCCTGGCTACGAGGAGCCTGCACGTCCTGACTCCGAGGAGCCTGGATGTTCTGGCTACGCGGGGCCTGTA
>Ga0187892_10003358_pt1 | contig 29461 bp, 29 predicted proteins | sample MA1701073metaG_FD_139345 | JGI IMG/M metagenome (GOLD analysis project Ga0187892, IMG submission 139345) | Bio-ooze microbial communities from a basaltic lava cave in the Kipuka Kanohina Cave System on the Island of Hawaii, USA - MA170107-3 metaG ... | reverse complement strand
GCGAGCTAGAAGCACATCGTGTTGAACTTGGTCGAAGAATTTCTCTAAATCCAAGTCCACCGCGATGCGATAGCCCTCATGAATGTAACGCTGCACCTGTCTGAGTGCTCCATGGGCCGAGTGCCCTGGTCGAAAACCGAAGCTTGACTCGGAAAAACCAGAGTCGAGGATCGGGGTGAGGACTTGTGAGATGGCTTGCCCGATCAGCCGGTTGTCGAGCACGGTCATCCCGTCTATGCCGGGCGCACCCTTGTTCGCTTTCACTCGCCTCCATGCACGGTGCAAGTTCACCGACCCCAGTACCCGCTCTAACCGCTCACCCCCAAGGCTGGCTGCGTGGTCGCACGCCGAGACTCGGGCCCCCTCGCTGCGCTCTTCCCCGGCCGGGTTCTTCATCGAGTCCGAGTGCTCCACGACTCCTCCTTGTACGACGATGTTCGGCCTTTCATTGACCGCGTCTTCCCGACACCTTCAGCCAATATGGCCTCTGCAGACTTCTGCCCAGTCTGATGCGGGCGCTTTGGCGTCTACCCTTCAGCGCTGCAACTCAGGCCGCCCGCGGCCATCTCCACCGCGCGGAAGATGGCCCGGCCTTTGTTCATGGTCTCTTTCCACTCCAGCGCCGGCACCGAATCGGCGACGATGCCGGCGCCGGCTTGAATGTGCAAGAAACCATCCTTGATCACCGCGGTGCGGATGGCGATGGCGGTGTCCATATTGCCCTGCCAGGAGAGATAACCCACCGCGCCCGCATACACCCCACGCTTGACCGGCTCCAGTTCGTCGATGATCTCCATGGCGCGGATCTTGGGCGCCCCGGTCACCGTTCCGGCGGGGAAGGTCGCGCGCAACACATCCATGGTGGAATAGTGTTCATCGAGTTTCGCGATGACATTGGAGACGATGTGCATCACGTGGGAATAGCGCTCGGTGATCAGCTTGTCGGTAACCTTGACGCTGCCCGTCTTGGCGATCCGCCCGATGTCATTGCGTCCGAGATCGATCAGCATCAGATGCTCGGCCAACTCCTTAGGATCACTCAAGAGCTCCCGCTCCAAGGCCCTGTCTTCCTCCACATCGCGGCCCCGGCGCCGGGTCCCGGCGATAGGCCGCACCGTGACCTCGCCCATTTCCACCCGCACCCGGATCTCCGGCGAGGAGCCCACGATCTGGAAGTCCCCCAAGTCAAGGAAATACAAATACGGTGAGGGATTGAGACAACGCAAGGCTCGGTAGAGGTTGATCGGTAGGGAGCGAAACGGAATGGACAAGCGCTGCGAAAGCACCACTTGCATCACATCGCCATCGACAATGTAGTTCTTCACTCGCTCGACCGCCGCCTCGAACCGGCCTTGGGTAAATCCCGAGACGAAATCCACCTCCCCTACCGGCTTTCTCATCCCATCGCCCAAGGGCCCAAGGGTGCTTTCGCGGAGCTTTGCCGTCAGCTCATCCAGCCGTCTTTGCCCGCTGGCCTGCGCGTTGGCTTGTGCCGGGTCTACATGCACGACGATGTGCAACTTGCCGCTCAGGTTATCAAACACCAAGACCTCTTCTGAGACCATAAGCAGGATGTCGGGGCAAGCCAAAGGGTCCACCGCCTTAGGCTTAGCCAGGCGCGGCTCCACGTAGCGCACCGTGTCGTACCCGAAATACCCCACAAGCCCCCCCGTGAAGCGCGGCGCCCCCTCCAGCCGGGGGACGCGGATCCGCCGCTGAAAGGCCTCCACCCACGACAGCGGGTCCTTGCTGTGCATCTGCTCCACGACCATGCCATCGTGCTCCACATTTATCTCGCTGCCCCTCACCCGTAGCACGGTTCGCGCCGGCAAGCCGATGATGGAGTATCGCCCCCATTGCTCGCCGCCTTGCACCGATTCCAAAAGATAAGAATAAGGACCGCGCGCGAGCTTGAGATAGGCGCTTAAAGGGGTGTCGAGATCGGCCAAGACTTCCCGCACTAAAGGGATGCGGTTATGGCCTTCGTTCATCTCAAAGCAGCCCTTAGACTGGGTGACTGGTACTTTTGAGGTGCCAGCGCTCGGAAAACTACCCGATCCATGATGTGTGCACTGCATCAATCGTTTGATGGCGGCGTTTGATGGCCATTTGATGGCGAGATTTTTTATACGGAAAAATCAATCTGTTATAAACGGTGCGATCAAAGCAGCCCTTTGAGCTCGGCGAGGGAATCGAGCACATAGTCGGGGTGCGCCTCGGCGATGTCCTCGCCGTAGTTGTAGCCGTAACACACCCCGATGACCGGCATCCCCGCGGCGCGCGCGGCGAGCACATCGTTGATCGAATCTCCCACCATCAGGGAGTCCTCGGCGCTGACCCCGAGGTTTTGCGTGGCATAAAGCAGCGGTTCGGGACTCGGTTTTTTTTCTGCGAGCGAGTCGCCGCTCACGACCACGGAAAAGCCTGACAAGAGTCCTAGGGACCTCAGCAGTGGTTGCGTGAAGCGCTGGCGCTTGTTGGTGATGCACCCGAGCGCATAGCCCGACTGGAGCAGGTAATCGATCCCCTCCCGTACGCCGGGATAGAGCCGGCTTTGACAGCAGGTATTCTGAGCGTATAGGTCGGAGAAGATCGCAAACGCCTTGCGGAATAAGAGCTCGTCCGGCTCTTCATCGGCCGCGCCCGTGAGCGCGTGCCTAACCAGGCGTTCCGCGCCTTTGCCTACCCAGCGCTTCACCTTTTCCACCCCGTGAGGCGGCATGCCGAGCCGCTCCAGCATGGCATCGATGCTGTAGGCGAGGTCGGGAACGCTATCCACGAGAGTGCCATCCAAGTCGAAGAGGATGAGCTTCGGCTTCCGCGCCCAGCGCTTTGTCCTCGGATCTAGGTGCATGGCTGCTTCGCCGCCGCGAGCTCAGCGCGCATCACCGCGATCGTTCTGGCGAAATCTGGGCTGCAAAAAATAGCGGAGCCGGCAACAAAAGTGTCGCATCCGGCCTCCGCGATCGCCCGTATATTGTCCGTGCTCACGCCGCCATCCACCTCGAGGCGGATCGCTAATCCGCTTTGGTCGATTAAAGCTCTGACTCGCTTGATTTTCTCCATTGTCGAGGGAATGAATTTCTGGCCCCCAAAACCGGGATTGACGGACATCAGCAAGACCATATCCAGCTTAGCCATGACATAGTGCAAATGCTCCAAAGGTGTGGCTGGGTTGAGCACCAGGCCGGCCTTGGAGCCCGAATCACGGATGATCTGCAGCGAGCGATCTACGTGCTCGCTTGCCTCGGGGTGAAACGCGATGTAAGTCGCGCCCGCCTCAGCGAAATCTGGAATAATACGATCAACCGGCTTCACCATGAGATGCACGTCGATAGGGGCGGCGACGCCATAGTGGCGCAAGGCCCGGCACAGCAGTGGGCCGAAGGTGAGGTTTGGCACATAGTGGTTATCCATCACGTCGAAATGGATAAAGTCGGCGCCGGCTGCCAGCACCTTCTCGGCCTCCAAGCCAAGGCGGGCGAGATCGGCGGAAAGGACGGAGGCGGCGATAACGTAAGCTTGCATGCGAGTTAAGCGACACCAAAATGCGAAATGTAACCGATCGAGACGGGATTTTCACAGTCGATCAGGCTTGGCATAGATGCGGCGTCGAAAAATACGCACCCCGCGCTGCTTTATGAGCCGGCGGGTACCGCGCGGGATAAGAGGTCAGGAACGCCTTAAGGCGTTCACCCCGCAAAGGCTACTATGCGTTGCGAAAATCGCTCTCTAGGAGCCTGTCGGACTTAGGATGAATCTACTACGGCGCTGGGAAATCGGTTCATTTTTCCGATCGTTCCCTTCGACTCAGACGCTCACGGCGGGTTCGTTAATAGAACGCGTTATTCGCCTCAAATGATCGAAAAACTGTCTTCGATTTCCCACTCGCCTCGCCACTATCCCCTAAGTCCGACAGGCTTCTAGGAAATCCCCACTTGCCTTCCCTCTTTGTCTTGATCGCTTTACTCATCGTTTACGGGTCGCTTTACCCGTTTGAATTCGTCACCCCCGGGGAAATCCACCTCCTGCCTTGGCTATACACGGGGATGTGGATCTCTCGGGGCGACGTACTCGCTAATATCTTATTGTTCGTCCCCTACGGCTTTGCCGTCGCTTTCGGTGAGCGCCGCGGCAGGCACCGCATGTGGCTGCTCATCGCCGGAACAGTTCTGGCGGTCGCCCTGCAGTGGGTGCAGCAGTTCACACCCGACCGGGTGCCGGCTTTATATGACGCCTTTTTCAATCTCCTCGGCGTCATGGTCGGATTGGTAGCCGGCGCTTTGGTAGGCAACCGGCGTTACCGCGCGCTGGTCCCTGGGAGCCATTGGCGCGCCGCGACAACGTCGGAGATCCTTATTGCGGGGTGTTGGCTGGGCTATCGTCTATTCCCCTTTGTCCCCAGTCTTGACTGGGGACAAATCAAAGACAGCCTCAAGCCTTTGCTGCTCCACCCCAATCTGTCGTTTGCCTCCGTCCTCAACAACACGACGGGTTGGGCGTTATTTTTCCTGCTCCTCCCTCCGAGATTCGCTAAACCCTCCCCGGCGTTGCTCGCGCTAGCGCCTTTGACGCTCTTGGCGGAAGTTTTGATCGTGGACAAAGTCCTGACCGCAGCTAACCTCGTGGGTGTTGTGATGGCAACGTTGCTCGTTCTTGCGACTCCCACGCGTTTGCAGCTCCGGGTGATGATCCTCCTTTTGTTATCGTCGCTTTTATTAAACGGGGTTTTGCCGCTTGCCCTGGCACCGCGGCTGAACGATTTTTCCTGGATCCCTTTGAGTGCATTTTTTAGCGGTTCGCTTTCGTTCAATATCCAAAGCCTGGTGCGAAAGCTTTTCCTTTACGGGGGACTGGTGCTAATGCTAAACCGCGCTGGCCTTGGGCTTTATCCCGCCAGCATGGTTGCCAGCTTATGGCTTTTCCTGATCGAATGCGCGCAGGTTTTTTTGCTTCATCACAGTCCAGAGATCACCGATCCTTTGATTCCGCTGCTGGTGGTTGTCATCATTAAATCGATGTCCGTGCGCTCCACACGGTGGCGCATGCAATCCCCACTAAAATGAGGAATTGCCTGCTTCGCGCCCCTAAAGTACCTGTTCTGGCGTTACCTGGAGCTGCCTATGCGGTCGTCCAAGCGTTTTCTAAGGAAGTTAATTCCCTCCCTCAATGCCGCTCGCTCCAATAAGCGGGGTAGCCGGTCCCGACGCAGCCAAAACAACGGGTGAAGGTGTACTGCGCCGGCTCGGCAATTAGCCGCTCGGCGGCTTCCTGGGCATTGCCGCTGAGCGCACTGAAGGGCAGGGTCGCGATATAGACGACAGTTCCCGCGAGGGTGCCGGCTAAGGACACCGGACGCACGAATAGCCCGTCAAACAGCATTTCCTCGGCGCTGGGGCGTGGATCCACGTAGGCCCCTCCATCGCCATAGGGAGAAAGAGGCTGTTGCGACATGGGTTCTGCGATGGCCCCTGAGGAAAGTAACAAACAGGCCAGTGCCCAAGCGACCAAATCTATGATTTCAGGCCGGTTCACGGAATTCATAGCGATCTCCTCGGTTTTCCTTTTAGTTAGCATCAGCGCTGGCGCTTTGTCAAATTCCAAGTCAGCGAAGGAAAGAAGTCATGACTTGGCCGGTACTGTTTGCGCTCGGGGCGATTTGCGCCACAAGCCGCCCTGCGAAAAACAGCCCCACCCCCATTTCAGCCAGCCGAGTAAGGGGAATGCGAGCCATAAGGCCCAAGCCAGCATGAGCACGCGGTACCCGAATAAGGGCACGGACACGAACCAGGCCTGGGGCAATCTGGCATCGCTGCGATCTATATACCAATTCAGTTGGGAGGCGGTGGAGTTATTGCCTGCGATCTGCATTTCCGGCAATCCCAGCAGCCCCTGCTGGACGGCGAAGAAAAGTAAATTCAAAGCGACCAGGGTCAGCAGGCTGAGCGCCACCTGCATGGCGTTAAAGGCAAAGCCGCTCACTTTTTGTTCCACTTTTGCGCGCAGTCCTAGCGCGAGCAGCCAGGCGACTATGACTAGGCCGGTCCAAATCGGAACCTGCGTCAGCCCCATCCCCAACAGAAACCAATGCCTGCTTTTCAGCGGCGTGATTGGAACCCGGCCGAGGGCGATGGCAATCAGCAGCACGACCGCTAGCACTCCCCAAAAAAGCACCGCGGGACCGAGCCGGGGGCCACCGGTGAAAAGGATCCAACGGTCCTGCCCCAGAGCCACTTCAAGTTGGCCATTTACGCTGGGCGCACCGAGGTCTACCTCTGGGGTGCGAAAATAGGCGCTTAAGCCTTGGCTCTGACGCCAGGATAGGGACACATTCTGCTGACCGGGCGTCAGGGGTAGGGTCACTCGTCGCCCATCTTGGCGAATAGGCTGCAAACGTCCATCGATCAGGACAGTCTGAAGCTCAGCCTCCTCGGGCAGCATCAGGTGGTGTTGCCCTCCCTGGCTGCTGCGCAATATCAGCTCGAGCAGCGCATCGGTGGCGCGCTTCCCTGGGGTGAGCCGCAAGCGCGCGCGATCGAGGGTCAGCGTTTGTCCCGAGCTACCCTCGGGGCGAGTGAGGTCTAGCTTTATCGCTTCCCCTGGCCACGGTTGCCATTCGGGTAATCGGCGCCCCTGCGGGTCTTGGTGGTAGACCTCCGCTATACCGCTCGCGGACAAATGCCAGATCGGACTGATATCGACCCGCCAGATCTCTGTCGACGCCTCCGTCTGGTGCGCTTTCAACATGATCGACGGGCGTTTTGCCAGGGTCGAGGTCCATGAGACCGAGGATGCTTGAGGCGGCATGTTGACCATGACCTTGCCGTCTTGCACCCGCACCTCGGGCGTGGTTACCGACTCGCCCTCGATCAGAGGCACGTGCATGAGAACGGCGGTGTCGTGCGGGGAGGCTCTGATCACGCTGGTCTCAACGCCCCAATCCAATCCCAAGCGTAAGGTACGTTCCAACTTGACGAAAGGGGGTAAGGCGAGGGGTTCGAGGATCGCCTGCGGATCATGGGGTGCCTGGGCGTTTCGACGGTTGAACTGCAGTTGGGACTGCGGAACGCCATGCTCATCCACTCCCTCTACGGCCCAACCCTCGCTTTTGATCTCTATCCGCTTTGGCTTAAGCGGCAAGGGCAGGTTGATTTGATCCTGCGGCGGCAGTGGGCCCGCCAGCAGCACCTCATGTCGTCCCTCGCTGAGCTTTATCCACACCTGCCCTTGCGGTGTGCGCGCGAGCCCTTCTGGGGCCGATCCATCGACTTGCACTTGCTCGGGCAACCATTCGTTGGCCCCTGCCGGCAGAGGCACGGCAACGTCCGCCAGCGCGTGCACCTGCAAGCGCAAGTGCAGGGTCTGTGGCCTCAAGCTCAAGGTTGCGCGCGATAGGTAGGCGCAATCCGGCAGACACGGCACAGACACCAGCAGCCGCTTCTTGAGCTCCTCAAGCAACGTAGGATCGGGAAATTCAGCCCGTGCTTCTTGTGGATGGAAGCTCAAAATCGGGAGCACGCACAGCACCATCACGGCGGTATGTCGCCCACTTCGCAGCGTTACCCGTCCCAAGCTCGAAACCACTGCGATAAGCACCAGCGCGCTCGTCAAGGCCACCCGAAGCAGGTTCAACAGCAGATTTCCCCCGGGAGGGATCAGGAACAAGCGCAGATCCTGTGAGCGCTCTACCGGCCCGTTCCAAGAAAAGGAGATATCGGTCCAATCCCAGGTGGGCAAACCCGGACCGGTCTGGATGTTGGCCTTGGGATCGATCTGGTCAAAGTTAGCCGCCTGGGTGGCCGCCTCTTGTTCCCTTAACAACGCCCTTCTTCTAGGCACCGGCTGTTCTTGCTCGAGCGTTAAACCCGATACCGCGGCGTCTCTACTGCTCTCTTGCGGCGCCATCTCGTCTGCCGCGGGTGCCGAAGCAGGTTCTGGCGGCGCCACGGCTCGAAGCGTCACAGGGGGCGCCGCAAACGGCTGTTCCCGTTGCGGGTAGATCCCCGTCCTGACCTGGTTGATGAGAAATCCAATGCCGATCGCGACCAAGGCGAGCAAGCTGGCATTGCGATAGAACGTGGCCACCCGACGAAGGCGCCCCTCGGGTAGGACTCGGGCTAAGGCCACCGATACCAGCACGTGCACCCACACGTAACGAGGGGCATCCCATTCGTGCCAACTGAGCCCCAGGGCGGTGAGCGCCAACAACCCCCAGGGCCAACCCCAGAGATGCCCGAAGGCGAGCGCCGCGATCAAGACCACAAATAGATCCAGCAGAGTCCAACGGCTTACCCAGGTGTCGGGAACATTATCCACGCCACCGGCGGCAAACAGGCGCCATCCCGGTGGCAGGTGCAAGGTCGCAGAGACCTGATCAAAATCGTGGTCCCAACCGACGGCGTTGGTAGAGCGCACACGGCCCTCGTAACGGCTATCGGCAGAGAGATCGATGAAGCCACGCCGGACTTCCACTCCTTCTTGATCCGAGCCTGGCAGGCGAGTGATGAATTGAGCTTGCCCGTCCAGAGAAACGCGGCCAAGCTTCAGATCGCTGCCGGCATTTAGGCGCCAGGCGCGAAGCATACGCCCGCTGATGGTGTCGGCGACCGTGTAGCCCCCTCCATCGAAGTCCAGCCATAGCTCGCGTTGCAGGTGCAAGGCGTCGGGGTCGGGTTCGGGATCACCGCGCCGGATCACCTCCAGGCGCAAGCCATCGCCGGCTTGCAGGCGATAAGTCGGCAGATGCTGCCACTCCCCGGGCAAGCTGGTCTGGCGCGGGTCGATGCTGATCACGCCCTGGACCTCGACTCAGCGCAGCTTGGGTCTGGCGTCGAACACCCATACCTCGGAATCGGGCCATGGGCTCAGATTTTTTCCCAGGGCGATGTGCGTGGTCTCCGCGGGAAAGCGAGCGTTGAGCTGTATGCTCCAGCTTCCGGGGCGCACTTGGGCGCGCAAGCGACCATCGGGTTCCAGCCGAGTCGGCAAGGGGCTGGTCAGACTCAGGGGAATAAACTGGGCCAGCAAGGCACGGCCGAGCACCACTTCGCGCTGGCGACCCGACACCTCCAAGTCGATCCGCGTTTCCACCAGCAGCGGGATCTCGTCGATAACCTTGCGAAAGACCTGTATGCTCAGGCGCTCACCGTCGCGCCTCCGATCGCCGGGACCACCGTCTCTCAGCCACAGCTTTCCCTCCGGCCCGATCCGCGGTGAGCCCACGGCTTGGCCTTGAACCGTTATACTGACGATGCCGGAGTCCTCGGGGATTAACAGTTCCTCTGGCAGACGATCCCATTCCAGGTGTCCGCGGATCTCGTGTACCCCGCTCTCGAGCTCAACCACCGGCCGGCCGTCCCTTTGCGATACTAATTGCGGTTTGCCGTCCGCCGTCACCTCCTGCGGCCAGTACAGACCCCCTCCCGGGAGTTTCACCTCACTGGTTTGGTAGACATGCCAGAGGATGTCGAAATCGCCCTGTTTTTCGGTCAGGTTCAGTTGCAGCCGAGTCGGCCAGGCGCAGCGTCGGGCATTCTCGGCGTTGTAGAGAAAGGGGCAACGGCGTTGCGGCTCTGCGTACAGCACCCATTCTACCCAGGGCCGAAGCGGCTCCGGCACCTGATCCGGAGTGATCGGCCGTTCGGCGGATGCGCCAGGAGTGAGCGCAGTGACCAGCGCAAAGAAAAGGACCTCTCGCATGATATCCCCCGTGCAAACGACGTATTTTTAAGTCTACAAGCAGAGATGAGAGGATGCGAGGATTCCGATCCTCATGGCTTGGCTCCGAATTCAACTGGACAGACCGACCCGATTTTATGTGAGTCTCACGCCTGGCGCGGGCACCGGGACGGTCGTTCTGCACGGGGTCTCCGAGCCATCGGGCTTGGTCACGCACAAAGGGGTGCATGCGGGAGGCAAGGTGCCCGGGTAGACCCTACAGGTCGTGATGCCCCGTCAGCCTTTTGCGGCCCAGTCCTGCCAGACGAGACCACTGACGCGGGCGAACTCGGAGACATTCGCAGTGACGAGCGTTGCCCCGATCCTAAGCGCCTGAGCAGCGATCAAGAGGTCATAAGGACCGATTGGCGTTCCCGCCGCTTCCAGCGCGGCGCGCAGGTCACCGGCGTGCATGGCGTCCTCTTCATCGAAGGAAACGACGCCGATGGTCCCCGAGAGAAAGACACGTAGCCGTTCGGCGTTTTCACGACGACGTTCGCTCCGCGCAACCTTGGAAGAACTCGGATACGAGGTGCTGCCGACCACAGAGTATCCAGCAGCGCACTATCCAATCCTGCTCGAGCAGGACCTCAAAGAATGTTTCGCCTTCGTTCAATTGATCGGACCCTACCCATGGAAACGAGGTGGGTTCGACCGCATTCAAATAGTTGAGAATCTAAGAGCAATATCTGGCTAAGCAAACCTACTATCTCTTCGATTAATCATGTCCGTTGCCGATGCCACCGGACAATGGCGTATAGGGGAGGGTAGGAAGAGCTTGGTGTCCGCCTGACCTGCTGTTACTTGCTTGCTCAACATGAGCCCATGGACTAAAACTCATTCGAACAATGCTGTCCCAAGCAACTCGGCGGACACCCATTGCAAGCCATCTTATTCTTCAACAAACTATTAATGAAATGACGTATTCTCATACGGCCATCAATTGGATTAATACCCTATTGGTGCACCGAGGCTGTGGCGATGATGGTTACGTTCAGCATCTGCCCGGCTCGATGTCCCCGCCAAGAACCCGGGGAACTGTGCGCTGAGCGAGGGGTGGCGCACTGCTTTGGCACGACTATCGGGGGAGATAGCGTGGCATCAGTGTGTAGGATTTATCGCTGAGGTTCGTTCATGGAGAGGTAACGCTTAGGCCTTGAGCGGCTCTGCGGTCTTTGCGCTTGAGGGGAATATCATAGGTAATCGTGGCGCCATAGGCGTACGGGGCTTGGGGATCGCGCCGAACCTTGTCGAAGACCAGGAGGCGCGTTCCCGGTGAGTGGATCGCCTCGGGCTCGGGCATCGCTCGCGGATCGCGCCGAGACTTATCAAAGACGAGCAAGCGCGTGCCGAGGCCAAAAGCCTCGGGGATGTCGTGCGTCACTAGGAAGACGGTGAGTCCTTGGCTGCGCCATAGATCGAGCGCCAGGGCTTGCATGTTGGCGCGGATCCCGGGGTCCAGCGCGCCGAACGGCTCATCCAGGAGCAGGATCTTAGGCTTGCAAACCAGCGATTGGGCAAAGGCGAGCCGCTGCTGCATTCCCCCGGAGAGGGCAGCCGGGTATTTGTCCCGTGCGTCGCTGAGGCCAACCGCCTCGATCATCTCCAGGGCTCTCGCAATAGCCGCATGCCGCCGAGCGCCAAACAGCCGGCCAAGCCAGCGCGCCTGCGCCAGCTCGAGCCCGAGCAAGACGTTCTCCAGCACCGTCAGGTGCGGGTACACCGAGTAGCGCTGGAAGACGATGCCGCGATCGGAATCAGGCTCCGGGGACAAGGGCCTGCCCTCAAGCAGGATCTCCCCGCGCGATGGCCGCTCGGCGCCGAGCAGGATGCGCAGAAAAGTGCTCTTGCCGCAACCCGATGCGCCCACGATGGTGCAAAACTCGTGTTCCGCAATCTCAAGCCTGACGCGCTCAAGAACCACCTGGTCGCCATAGCTCTTCCAAAGATTGCGCACCGTCAACAGGCTCATGTGCTATGCCTCTGGGCGTCGGCCCCGAACCACGGGAACCACGCCCCGGTGGCGCGCCTCAAGCCCATATCCATGAGCAAGGCAAGCAGCGTGATCCACCCGACATAAGGCAGGATCACGTCCATGGCCAGGTAGCGCCGCACCAGGAAGATCCGATAGCCTAGCCCCTGCTCGGCTGCGATCGCCTCGGCCGCGATGAGAAAGAGCCAAGCCGGTCCGAGCGAAAGCCGCAGTGCCCCAAACAGGCGCGGCAGCACTTGCGGCAGCACCACGCGCACGATGAGTTGCCAGGTCGAAGCCCCGAGGGTCTGTGCCTTAATGATCTGCTCGGCCGGTAATTCCAACACTCGGCTCTCGAGGTCGCGAATGAGAAAAGGCGCGATGCCGATAACGATGAGAATGACCTTCGCTGTCTCGCCAAGACCGAACACGATGAATAGGATCGGCAGCACCGCCATCGGCGGGATCATCGAGACGACGGTGATAAACGGCGAGAAACCCGCATGCAGATAGGGCAAAATCCCGCTCAAGATCCCAAAGCTTAAGCCCAACAAGGCGCTCACGCCAACGCCTAGAACTAAGCGCTTCAGGCTCGCAAGGGTGTCCATCCAGAGCTCATATTCACCGGTGCGGCCGCTCGGTTTGAATGCCAGCCGATCGACCGCTTCGGCAAACTGCGCCAGCGAAGGTAGCAGCTTATCGGAGGGGTTTGCCGCCAGCCGTATCTGCGAGCCGGTGAGGTACACCACCACGATGAGCACGAACGGCAGCGCAGTCAGCACCCAACGCATTCCGCGTCCCGGGACGAGGTTGATCAGGCGCTTCATGGGCTGATAATGAATGGATACCACCCATTCATTCCCCCCCTTTTTTTAAAAGGAGGACGGTTAGGGTGGGGAGCATCCACTTGCCACTATCACGCGTTGAACCCCCATTTCAACCCCTTCCATTGGGCTCGCGACAAGCTTCCCCCTAGTAAGGGGCCGGAAGGGATTCACGTTGACTAACTACTAGAGCCCCTCCGCCGCCATGCGCATGTATGCGCCGTTAAAGCGTAGCTTCAGATTCTTGCTCTCGCCCAGCGTCTTGCCGCCCGGGAACTCCATGCCGATCGCCGCTTCGCTGCGCGCGCCCTCACCCATCAAGCCATGGCTGAAGGAAAAGGCAGCGACTCTCTTCATCGTGCTCACCAGCGCCTCACTCTCGCTGAGCTCTGCCGCTTCCTTGGGAGCATAGAACATCCGGGTGGTGGCGAGCTGGCTCTCGAAACCGGGGAGATCGGTGCCGGAAGCCTTGGCCATTATCTCTCGAGCGGCCTTGCCCGCCGCGTCGTCTTTCTGCATCAGCCCCATGACCTCGTACCAGGCGCCAACCAGGGCCTTGCCCAGGGCTGGGTTGTCCTTCAGCGTCTCGGTGTTGACCACCATGAGGTCGATGATCTCGCCGGGGATCTGGGCGGAGTCAAAGACCTTGTGTGCATCCGGCATGGCCACTATCGCGCTGAGCTGCGGTTTCCAGGTGACCAGCGCCTGCACCTCCGGTGCGGAGAAGGCAGCCACGATATCGGCATCGCTGGTATTTACCACCGTGATGTCCTTTTCGCTGAGTCCGATGCTGTCGAGGGCTCGGGCAAGCAGGTAGTGCGAGACAGAAAGCTCCACCAGATTGACCTTGAGCCCCTTGATATCCGCAAGAGAGGCTTTCCCTTTCAACACCACGCCGTCGTTGCCGTTGGAGAAGTCGCCGACGATGAGCGCGGTCGAATCGACTCCTCCGGCCGCCGGTATGGTGAGGGCGTCCATATTGGTCATTACGCAACCGTCGAAACCACCGGCTGTGTACTGATTGATCGATTCGACGTAATCGTTGATGAGCACCACGTCGATCGCGATCCCGTACTTGTCGGCCCATTTCTTCACGATGCCCTCCTTGGCCGCGTAATCCCAGGGCATCCAGCCGACATAGATCGACCAGGCCACCTTGAAGTCCGCCTTTTGTTCCGCGGCCGCTTCAGGACCAAACGCGGTCAGGGCAAGCGTCATGACCGACGCGCAGAACGATCTGAAAAAGGCGATGTGCATAAAGTGCTCCCTAGGGAGTCTTGAAATAAGGCGGTACAAGTTGTGGACCTGCTGTTGGTATTCCAGACGCCCTGCCCCCATCATACCTCGCCGTGCATCCGGAGGGCGAGACCCGTGCCCGTGATTAAGCTCTCGGCAAGCAGTATACCAAGGTATATGACGGCGTCGTCGCACCGATTCCCTCAGATCTCGATATCGCAGCCCGCGGCAACCGCACCATAACATGGCGGCTGCGCACCAGTGAGGGGCACTGAATGTCGACTACGGGTCGCATAGGATGCTCAAAGCTGAGACAATGACCGACGTTCACGTATCGACGACCAGCCTGGAGGAGAACACAATGCCAAGGTCACGGATCCGCGGGTCGAGCACGCCTCGCATGATCTACCATCACCATCCATCGTTCGACAAGACGCAGCTCAGCGGCTGGAGATCCACGAACAAGGAGGCGGAACTTCCCCACAGCGCTTGGGAGCGCGAGGAAAAGCGCTGCTTGGAGCTCGGGTTGCCCGGCACCGAGAGCCTGGAGGACAAGTCCATCCCCACCTTTGCGCGGGGTGAGTTGCCCCATTTCGCCGGCATTAACACTTTTTTGAAAGCCCCCTATGTGGAGGACGTGAAGCAGGTAGGAAATTACGACGCAGCCATCATCGGCGTGCCGTCCGATGGCGGCACGACGTACAGACCCGGCACCCGCTTCGGACCCCAGGGTATGCGCCGGATCTCCGCCCTCTACACGCCCTACAATTATGAGATCGGCGTTGACCTGCGCGAACAGATGACGCTGTGCGACGTGGGCGACGTGTTCACCATCCCGGCCAACATCGAGAAAACTTTTGACCAGATCTCGAACGCGGTCGGACACGTGTTCCGCAGCGGGGCCCTGCCGGTCATCCTGGGCGGTGATCATTCGATCGGATTCGCCACGGTGCGCGGGATCGCGCGCGAGACCGATGAGACCATCGGCATCATCCACTTCGACCGCCACGCCGACATCCAGGAAAAGGACCTCGACGAGCGCATGCACACCACACCGTGGTTCCACGCCACCAACCTCCCCAATGTCCCCGCCAAGAACCTGGTCCAGATCGGGATCGGCGGTTGGCAGGTGCCACGGCAAGCGATCAAGGAGGCTCGCAAGCGCGACACCACCATCATCAGCATGCACGATGTCGAGCGTTTGGGCTTGGAGAAGGTGGCGGAGATCGCCCTCGAATACGCGTGGCGGGGTGCGGACGCGGTATGGCTCAGCTTCGATATCGACAGCGTGGATTGCGGCTTCGTGCCCGGCACCGGTTGGCCAGAGCCGGGCGGATTCCTGCCCCGCGAGATCCTGTACCTGCTCGGGGCGGTGGCCAAAGAGGGGATCTGCGGCATGGAGGTGGTCGAGGTCTCACCGCCCTATGACATCTCCGATATCACCTCGCTGATGGGCGTGCGCGCCATCGTCGACGTGCTCGGCACCCTGGTCGCCTTCGGCAAAATGGGGGCACACCGCACGATCATTCGCGGCAGGAGTTCTTAGTTTAGTTAAGCTCCATCTTTGTGACGGCCAGCCGTTGGCGCTGTACAAATGAGAGGCGTAGATCGCGGAGTAACGGATTACACAATCGCCTACGATATCGCTAGCGACGAGGAGCGGGCGTCGATCGGGTGCTGCTGGCCTATGGGTTCCGTGCCCAGAAGAGCGGATTACGAGGATCGACGGGTCGCCGTCCTCATTCCGGATTACCCGCAATCCAGTGCTAAGGCAGCCATCGAAGCGGCTGGATTCCGTACAATCCATGTACGGAATGACAACCCTTCTGAATCCTGTTGACTGCTTACCAGCCCACGCCCTCCGCTAAAAGGTGCGCGAAACCGTAAACAGCACCGTGCCCTGGGTAAGGTCGCTGAAATCGGCGATGCTGCCATCGGGCAGCGTCGTTGGAGAATACAAGGCATCCAGTGAAGTGGTATCGTCCACGTCGATATACGAAAGATCGAGCTTAAATCCCTTGACAGTGACATTGGCACCCGCCTGCCACCACACGTAGTCAAATCCATCGCTCCTAATCGAGCTAACGGAGCCACTTGTTTTATCTCCTTCTACGTGTTGATACCCAACGATGCCGTAGGGATTGAAGCCTGTGGAGCTGTACCCAAAGGGCACGGAAACACCGACGTTGCCCTGTACATAGTGCCCATCGCCGTCCTCCCCGAAGAAGTCCGGGGACCAATAATAGTGGACGCCCACCGAAGGAGATAAGTCCGTTTCAAAGGTATAGTTGGCCCCGGCGTGCGCCTCCACATAGTCCGCCTCAATATTGCCAAAGGGATCGAACTCATCGACGCTATTCGGATCCTCCCCCGGATATTGGTAATAAAGGGCCGATACATCGAAGGTGATGCCATTCCACGGAAAGCGATAACCTCCATAGTAGTCGATCTCGAGGTTGGAGTCGGAAAACTCGGTGTTGCTCGCCCACGCTCCGAGATAGAAACCGTTGTAGGTCCAGTCCAGGCTCCCTTGAATCGCCGGGCCGTCGCTGTTTGAGATCCCTCGGAACCGATAATCCGTGGTGAAATACACGGTGCCGGTAAAATTCTGGCTGGCGAACGGCCCCGTTTCCTCCACTGCTTCCTGGGCATACGCCGAATGGAAGAAGCAAGCCGTGGAAAATATCAGTACCCCTGTCAAATTACGCATTTTATTTACCCCATTGGTTTGTGAATGATGTCACCCGGCCATCCTAGCCGCTGCTCGAAAAGAGCCCTCCCGATTGCTAGTTCAGCATCTCACATGCCATAGAGATAAAAGAGCGTTTAATCATAGAGTTCTCGTACGATACCCCACCTGTGGAGCGAAATGCGTTGAAGATTTGCTCCAAATTGGTGCGTTGACGACCCCGAATCACATGCTCCTGCTTATTCACCGATGATAACCGCCGCCCCCACCGCCACCCGGTCGAACAGCTCCACAACATCGTGGTTGCGCATGCGGATGCAGCCTCGGGAACCTGGCCTGCCCATTCGTACAGCGTCTGGCGCTCCGTGGATGTAGATATAACGGCTCATGGAATCGACCTTGCCGCCGAGATTTCGCCCGGGCTCGGTGCCACGCAACCAGAGGATACGGGTCAGGATCCAGTCGCGCCCGGGAAACTGCCTGCGCAGCGCCGGCGTGTAGATCTCTCCGGTCGGCTCACGGGAGACAAAAACCGTATTGAAAGGGCAATCCGCCCCAATTTTCTCATGGATCACATGATGCCCACGCGGCGTACACTCGCTGTCTTGGACTTCACCAGGACCGTTCGCCGCCGTCGACACGGAATACTTTGCGAGCACCTCTTCGCCCTCCAGCAGGCTCAGCTTCTGCTGGGCTATGTCGATCTCAATTCGCCGCGATCCGCGCTCCATCCTTACCCCAGCGAATAGCGATGAGTCCATCATAGTTGCCGTCCGCGGCCAGACGATAGGGCGTCAAGCCCCGACGTGCCACTAAGCTCACGTCTTCGTACCACAGCGGCACGTAGGGTAGCTGCTCCAAGAGATGAGACTGGAGCCGCAGGTACAACCGCGCTTGCTCGGCCGGATCCTCGCTTTGCTCCGCCGCTTCGATCAGCCGATCTGCCAGTCGACTTGAAAACCGACCGCGATTGGCCCCGACCGGCGGCAGCGCCGAGCTATGGAATGCGTAGCGAAAAATATCCGGGATTTTCAAACCCACCCAAGAGAGACTGTACATCTGAAACCGCCCCGCTTTGATGTCCGCGTATAAAGTACCCCAATCATAGCTGCGGATCTCGGTGCGGATCCCCACTTTTGCTAACTGGTATTGAATGATGGTGGCGAGCCGCACGCGAAACGGATTATTAGAGGTGGTATAGATGATGCCTAAGGGACGGGCGTCGGAATAACCTGCTTGTTGCAACAAAGACTGCGCCCTCTCGGGATCATAAGCAGGCGAATCCGCTCCTCGATAGCCCGCCCAGTGCTCTGGCGGCAGCACGGAAGCCGCTTTGCGTGCCGCGCCCTTCAGGACATAGCGGATGATGGCATCGCGATCGATGGCGTGGGCGATGGCCTGCCGCACCAGAGGCTCGGCCACGACCGGATCGCGAAGATTGAAGCCCAGATAATTCATCGTGGTACCCGACACGCGGGATAAGCGAACCTCCTTGCGCTGCGCAAGCCAAGCTTCGAGCTCATAGGGGATATCGCCTTGAAAAAGGTCGATTTCACCCTTTAGGAGCTTGAGCACCCTCACCGTGGGGTCTTGCGCGGTGTGGAATTCAATGCGCTGTCCATCCGCTGGTCGCTCCAATACGAGCCAACCGGGGGTGGGCCACGCAAGCAGTTTTAATGGGCCGCTACCGACAGGTCGACTATTAAACGGATGATTTTTGGCAATGAGACGCGCTGGTAGGATACCGATCCCTAAGCGGCCAGGGAAAAGCGGATCTGATCGCTGCAAATAAAATTCTACCGTGTCTTCATCCAAGACCTCGATGCGCTGGATAATGGACAACGCCCGGCGGTGGGGAGAGGCGACTGGGCCTTGCAACACCGAGGCGTAGGTCGCCTGCACGTCCTTAGCCGTCAGACGATGGCCGTCATGGAAGCGCCGCCACCGGTGGCCCAGAACAAAGCGATAACGAGACGGTGTGAGCACTCGCCATGAGGCGAGGCTCGTGATGGGCTGAAACTGCGGATCAAAATCGACTAACCGGGCAAAAAGAAGCCGTGTGATGCGGTCGGAAATGGCATCCGTCGCGTAACGCGGATCTAAATTGATAGGCGCCGTCGCGAGCCCAAAGCGGATGCTGTGGCGCGGCTCTGGCGCGCATCCGGCCTGCAGCAGGCCGAACGCTAAAAGAGTGACGACGCGGCAAGCCCTCGACCCCCACTGTGCAACCGCCACCACCGGTGCCTTCACCGCGTTAGGATGCGAGAGCGGCGCGCGCGACGTTCCTTTAGTCCATCCACTCCCCCCACCTCGTAACGGCGCCACCATTTGTAGCCCGTCCTGCGGCTGATACCAAAGTCGTCACAGAGCTGCCTCATGCGCTGCTCGCCTCGCTGATCTCTAAATTTCAATCGTTCATTCATAGGACAGGTATCATTCCAACTCATGGGCAAGTCCTCCTCGCCCATCACTCACCTGTTACCTATGTGCCCGGTTTATTTTGTTACCAATGTACCAGGTTTGGACCCTCGCGGAATAGCGAGGTAGCCGACCCGGTCGAGAGTTTCATCTAGGTCCGGCGCGTAGAGGGGATAAGAATTTTTTCTTCGAGAGGGAAGATACGACTAAGATAGACGCTCAAATGTGCGGCACATCCGTGTGCCGCCGGAACCTCCGAATTAATCAGGGGTTCCCTAACCTAGTAGTGCGTTTTCCTGACGTCAATCCATGATCCGCCACCGGCCATCCGGATCACGGCACGCGGTCTGGTAGACCTCGCGCACCTCGCCCTGCCGTTCGATCTCCGTGACCAATTCGCGGCAGGCTCGGCCTGAGCGCTGATAGCTGCGGACCGGGGTAAGCTCATAGTGCGTCGATGAGCCGTCATTGTCCCACGCGACCTGTTCCTGATCCGTGGCGCTCTCGAGGACCTGCCGGAAGCAGTCTTCGTCAGCGCTGGTCGTAACCGCGGCGTCCGCTCGGCTCCCCAACATGGCCCCTGCTAGGTTACCGGCTACGGTAGCGAGGGCGTTTCCGCTTCCCAACTGGGCGCCGAGCGCACCACCCAGTGCGGCGCCTGCCTCGGCACCCGTCACCTTCTTCGGAGTGCATTCGCCGTTGACAAAGATGGGCTGATCGACTGTTCTCGACTCAGCGCGGCGGTAAGCCGGGCGACGAGATGGCCGGTTGTCACGGTAGACGTCTCTCTGCCAATCCCGGTCGCGCTGATACCCATAGCGAGCATCGTCCTCGTCTTCGTCTTCACTATAGTCGTTTTCGTAATCGTGTTGGTAGCGACGGTGCTTGTAAGCGTGTTTATGGTGCTTATGGTTCTTATGGTGTTTGTTCCGGTAGCCGTGGGCCGGAGCCCAATCGGGCGGATCGGCCACAGCGACGTCTTGAAGCAATAGCGCACTGGCTAACACCACCCCTGCCGCGAAAATAATATTACGTAGATAAAACATAGGAATACCTCAAAAGATTGGGTTAAACGTCCTTTTCGCTTCGAGACTACCTTTAAGGGCACTTCGATAAATTGCTTCCCTGCAATTCATCGAGTGCCTTTCACTAATATCGGTCGTATTGCGGTTTTCTTTAGGAACGTGGCCGCTTGCCTGTATCGCAGCCCGCTCGATCGGAATTTCGGGAAATAGGACAGGAGCTCTTCGATTAATTCGAGGTGCCCGCCGGTATAGGGATATGCCGCGCAGGTTCAAACAGGTAACTGTTTGAAACATGGGGTGACGCAAAAACCGCGTTCTTTGCTTTGCGATTCGATAAATCGCGAGGAAGCGATCTATCGAAGTTCCTTAAATACCAGTTCTGCTGCCTCGAAGACCGGGCCGTCGACACAAACGCGTTTCATCGCTTGCCCGGAGGGGGTACGCACCGCGACCGTGCAACCGGCACACCCACCGACCCCGCAAGCGATGTACTCTTCTACCGAAAGTTGGCAGGGCAAGGCGCACTCGCGAGCCAGTTCAGCGACGGCTTGTAACATAGGGGTTGGGCCGCAGGCGAATAGCTCCACCTCGTGCAGTTGGTGGGACAAGAGCGAGCTAAGCCAGAAACGCGCTAGATCGGAAACATATCCATCGAAACAGCCCGGGAACCCCTGCCGGCTCGCGAGCCGACTCGGGATCCCCCAATCCTCTAAGAGCGGCATGGCCGCGATAACCGGCGCCGGGACTCCAGGTACCAGGATCCGAGAGGGGATCGCTTGGAACGGAAAAGGCACTTCCGACCCCATGACAACGAGTGTCGACACCTCGGGGGCCGCGGACTTTAAATGCTCGGCCAGGTAGATCATGGGTGGGATCCCCACCCCACCGCCGATGAGGAGCGCCCGGCGGCGGTAACCCTGTAACTTGAAAGGCACCCCGATGGGTCCCAACAAACTCACTGTCTCCCCAGGGGCGCGCTGGGCTAAGAGCCGGGTTCCTACCCCGTGCGCCTTATACAGGATCTCGATCCACCCCAGCTGGGGATTTACCCGCATCAAGGACATGGGCCGCCGCATTGGCAGCAAGGTGTGGCACTGTAGATGCACAAACATGCCGGGGCCGGCATCGGCGGCCGTTTTGGGCGCCTGCAAGCGCAACACGTGCTGCCCATCCGGACAAGCATTCTGCGACAGCACCCTAGCCTCTTCTAAAAAGATAGTCGCCGTACGCTGCGCGCTTTGAGGTGAGCTAGCGTGAAGCGGGGACATCAGCCTCCTCTTCAAACACCACTCGCCCGTCTAATAGCGTGTGGGTCACTCTACCCACCAGCTCGCGGCCGAGGAATGGGGAGTTTTTGCCCGCGCTCAATAAGGTATTTTCGGTCAATGTCCATTCACGCTCGGGATCAAACACACACACATCGGCGCTTGCACCGATCGCTAATATACCTGCCGGGATCCCCAACACCTGTGCGGCTCGGCATGTGATAGCGGCGATCGCCGTGGACAGATCGAACACACGGCCGCGCACAAGCTCTAAGATCAGTGGCAGCAGCAGCTCCAGAGCCGACACCCCGGGCTCTGTGGCGTCAAATGGCGCGGTCTTCGCGTCCACATCATGGGGGTGGTGATCCGAGCAGATAGCGGCGATGACGCCGCGGGCGACGGCTCCACGCAGCGCCTTACGGTCGGCTTGCGTGCGAAACGGTGGCCGTACATGGCACATACTATCGAAATCGCCCACCGCCTCATGTGTCAGATGCAAGTGATGGATGGTGACATCGGCGCTGACAGGCAATCCCTGGGCCTGAGCCTGCGCTAGCAGCTCGACGGCTTTGGCCGTTGAAAGTCGGGCGAAATGCGTGCGCACGCCGGTCTGCTCGACCAACAACAAGTCGCGGCTCAATGCCACCGTCTCCGCCGTTTCCGGGATCCCCGGCACCCCCAAGCGGGTGCTTACGCCGCCCTCGTGCATGTGGCCTTGACGGCCTAACCAGTGATCCTCGGGTTGCAGCACGACCGCTAACCCACAAGTCCCCGCATACTCCAGGGCCCGGCGCATTACCTCGGTGTTATACACCGCTCTTCCCGCATTGCTCACCCCTACGCAGCCGATCGCCTTCAAGGCGTACATCTCGGCCAACTGTTCCCCACCCAAGCCCTGAGTAAGGGCCCCTAAACAGTGCACCTTCGCTAAACCTGCCTGCTGGGCACGCCGATGAATCAGTTCCGCTACCGCCGGAATGTCCAGCACCGGTGTGGTATCCGGCGGACAACACAAGGTAGTGATGCCAGCACGCGCGGCGGCCAAAGTTTCGCTGACGATGGTGGCCCCATGCTCGTCGCCTCCTCCACCGAGGCGCGCGCTCAAGTCTACAAAACCGGGGCTCACCACCCGATGACTGGCGTCGATGATGCGCTCTGGCTTGAACCCCTTTGGGGCGTTACCTATGCCAGCGATTTTGCCAGCGCTGATATAGAGATCGGTGACTTCATCAAAACCCTTTGCAGGATCGATAACATGGCCGTTGGCGATCAAAAGCTCCATCTCAATGCGACTCCGGTTTGGCGGCGCTGCTCATCGCTATAGACATCACCGCCATGCGTACCGCGATGCCGTAGCTGACTTGCTCCAGGATCACCGAGCGAGGGCCATTAGCGACCTGGGAGTCGATCTCTACACCGCGATTGATCGGTCCCGGATGCAATACGATGGCGCCGGGCTCAGCCACCGCCAGCCGCTCCTCCGTCAGCCCATAGAGCTCAAAGAATTCGCGCGCGCTTGGCAGCAGAGCACCCTGCATCCGCTCGTTTTGAAGCCGCAGCATGATGACCACATCCACATCCCGCAGTCCGGACTTGAGATCGTGATCAACGCGCACACCCAGAGTTTCTATCTCGGGCGGGATCAGAGTTCTCGGGCCAATGACCCGCACCTCTCGGGCTCCTAAGCTCTTAAGGGCGTGGATGTCCGAGCGCGCAACCCGAGAGTGAGCGATGTCCCCCACGATGGCCACGCGGAGCACGCCAAAATCGCCCTTGGTGCGGCGGATGGTAAACATATCCACCATCGCTTGCGTGGGGTGGGCATGGCGGCCGTCGCCTGCATTGATAACGCGTGCCTCAGAGCAAACGTGGGAGGCGATAAAGTGCGCCGCACCGCTGCAATCGTGGCGGATCACGAGCATATCGCAGTGCATCGCCTCCAAGTTGCGCAGGGTATCCAGCAGTGACTCGCCCTTGCGCGTGGCCGAGTCACCGATGTTGAGCGTTAGAACATCGGCGGAGAGCCGTTTCGCGGCCAGCTCGAAGGTGGTACGGGTACGGGTGCTGGGCTCAAAGAAGAGATTGACGATAGTCTTACCGCGCAACAGTGGGACTTTCTTCACCGGCCTCCTGCCCACCGGCGCAAAGCCTTCCGCGGTGGATAGGATCTCGAGCAGCAGTTCCTGAGGAAGCCCCTCGATGCTCAAAAAATGTTTGAGACGCCCCCGCTCATCGAGCTGGATATTCGATGCGGTCATGCCGCCTTGTGGGTGATCAATCGCAACGGATCTGGTCCGTTGAGCTTGATGTGCTCCCCGGGCGCAAGCGCTAGGGTGATGCCCACGACATCCGCCCTGATGGGCAAATCCCGCTGGCTGCGATCGACCAAAACCGCAAGGGTGACACTGGCTGGGCGGCCATAGTCAAAGATCTCGTTGAGCGCGGCGCGCACCGTTCGGCCGGTGTAGAGGATGTCATCCACCAAGATCACGTGACGCCCATCGATATCGAAGGGCAAATTGGACGGCTTGACGCTGGGGTGCATGCCGATGCGGCTGAAATCATCGCGATAAAACGCAATGCTTAAGCTGCCGAGCGGGGCGGGAAGACCGAGTCGCTCCCGCAAACGTTCCGCTATCCATACACCGCCGGTGTGAATACCAACCACGACCGGGTCCACACGCCCCCTGCCTGCTAAGGCTTCGGTCAGCCCTTCTGCCATGCGCTCGAGGAGCGAGCCGATTTCATCGCTGTCGAGGTTCATCGCATCTGGATTCGTTCGCTGAGCCACGACTCCAGGATGAGCTGTGCGGCGACGGCGTCCAAACCATGTTGCTTTACCGCTTCCGGGTGCCGGTTGGCCTCAACAGATGAAAGAGTTTCGTCTATGGTATGCACCGGGAGACCAAAGCGGCCATGCAATTGCCGGCAGAAGCGCGCCACGCGCCCCGCGACCGGGTGTTCCGATCCATCGAGATTAACCGGTATACCGACGATCAAGGCCTGCGGCTGCCAGGAGGCGATGAGTTGGCTAATAGCTAACCAATCCGGACGCTTAGCCCGGGCTTGCAGGCATTTTAGGGCGCCCGCCGTACCCGTCAGGGTATGGCCTACGGCGACGCCGATCCGCTTCTCACCGAAATCGAAACCGAGAACGGTCACCCTTAAGCATGGCCCGCATAAGAGGACAACTGCCGCAGGTCCACTCCGAGCAGTGTCACCGCCTTTTGCCAGCGTAGCTCAGCAGGCGCCTCGAACATGACATTCATGTCGGCTGGACCGCTAAGCCAAGCGTTCTCGGCCATCTCCCGCTCCAGCTGCCCGGCGCCCCAACCCGCGTAACCCAAGGCGATCAGGATCTGTGGCGGCCCCGTGCCCTCGGATATCGCTGCTAGGATATCGCGTGAGGTACCCACCCCGATCTCTTCGGTGACCTTGATCGTCGACTCCCAATCCTTCACCGGCCGGTGGATGATGAAACCGCGCTCTTGCTGCACAGGACCACCTTGGAAAATGGTCATGTCGTTTATTCTGGCGTCGCTTGATTCCAGATCCATCTGAGATAGGATAGCTCCCAGCCCGAAGGGCATGGGCCTATTGATCACTATCCCCAGAGCACCCTCTGCGTCATGCGCGCAAATATAGGTAACGGTCTGATAAAAGTTCGGATCGGCGAGATTCGGCATGGCGATGAGGAAATGATTGGTCAGGTTCATGGCGGCTCCCGGAATTTAGTGCCTGGCTTTAACACTACCATAAAACAATCCGCCATTGATCTAGGCGGGAAGCGTTATTTGCTTGCGAAGCGCTGGCTGTATAGGAACTGCCAAGTACGCGTGATATGGAGCACATCCACCTCTGCGCGGATCTCATCGGGAAAGGGCGAGAAAGGGGAAGCCAGCTCCACGATACGCATCGCCGCCTGGTCCAGGATAGGCTCCTCGGAGGAACGGCGCAGCGTCATTTCTACTACCCTGCCATCCGATCTCAAGCCAACGTCTAAGATCAGGCTACCCGCGAGCTTCCGCGCGCGCGCCTCATCCGGATAGTTCAGGTTGCCCACTCGTTCCACTTTGGCCCGCCACGCCTCCATATAGGCCGCGTACTTATACTCGCGCGTGTTAGCCGAGATGAATTTGCGGCGCGGCGCCTTCGCATGCATCGAAAGCCGCTGCTCTATCTCGGCATTCAAACTCGCCATGGCTAGGGCGTTCTGCATCAATAGGGCCGCGCTAAGTAGCAGTGGCGACTGGGTGTCGTTGCCCTCTACAGAGCGTGTCGCGGCTTGCTGGCGTGCCGCTAGTTTTTCCTGCTCCGGCAGAGAATCGAATGCCGCTGTCTGCTCAAGCATCAATTCATCCAGCTGTTCTCGACTATTCTTTTCCGCCTTACCCTTGGCAGGTTCCTGGGTTATCATACGCGCCGTTGCCAGCTTGGCCACCTGCTCCAGCGACTGCTCCTGCGGCCTCGCATCCGCTAAGGTGGTGGCAATAGCGGGCTCCTGTTCCGGGAAAGGCGAGCTGAAGGGTGTGGAGGGGCTTTCCTTGCGCTCGAGGTCCCCGCTCCCTTGCAGGTTTGTTTGCGCTAGATAAGCTGGTTCTTCAGGCGCTTCTTCCGTGCGGCTTTGGACCAGAATGACTTCCAGCGACCGGGATTGGGGTATCGACCTATCCTCTATGGAAAACCCCACACCGAGGATAACGCCGCTGTGCGCCAGGACGGCCACGCACAGCGCCAGCGCCAGTCTATCGCCGGACTCTTTCACAAAGACCAACCCCCCCCTCCCGGGATTAATTCAACAGTGGTCAATGCTGGACAGCGTTCCTTAGACGTGAAGCTAAATTAAAGTTAGCAAAGGATGCAAGCTTGTTCGAGTTTTCATCTCCACCCTCAGACCCCCTGCCACCCAGCCATTCAGAAGCTAACCGCTGGTGGCGCGCCTAGTTTACCCTGCACGACAAAACGGCGCGACTGGCCTCAATCGACTCATTATAACGCGGAGGAGCCGATCAGGAGGCGTGCTTGCCTTCCCGTCTCGAGAGATGATCCAAAACGGGCTTATCGGCGACGCAATCTAGGACCCATGAACGACGTGCAGACGCCGTTCGATGGCTTGGAGTAGCTCAGAGGCGATGTCCAGACCGTAGATGGCGTCAAGCTCCCGGATACAGGTTGGGCTGGTGACATTGATCTCGGTCAAGTGATCTCCAATCACATCGAGGCCCACAAAGAGCAGCCCCTTTCTGCGCAGGGTGGGGCCCACTTGTTCACAGATCCATCGATCTCTCTCGCTTAAGGGGACGCCGCGGCCAGTTCCGCCGGTGGCTAGATTGCCTCGGGTCTCGCCAGGCGGGGGGATGCGCGCCAAGGCGTAGGGCACGGGCTCTCCGTCGATGAGCAAGATGCGCTTGTCGCCCTCGACTATCTCCGGGATGAAGCGCTGAGCCAAGGCGAAACGCCGGCTATGCTGGGTGAGCGTCTCTATGATGACGTTGACATTGGGATCTCCCGCGCGCAGGCGAAAGATCGAAGCCCCTCCCATGCCGTCTAGAGGTTTGAGAATGATATCGGGGTATTGCCTCAGAAACTCCTTGATGCGCTCGGCGCCGCGCGTCACTAGGCTCGGCGGACAGCATTGCGGGAACCAGGCCGAAAACAGTTTCTCGTTGGCATCGCGGAGACTACGCGCTTCATTGATCACCAAGGTGCCCTGAGCCTGGGCGAGCTCAAGCAAGTACGTGGCATAGATGTACTCCATATCAAAGGGCGGATCTTTGCGCATCAAAGGCACTTGGAACTGGGTCAGGGGTATGGTCTCCGCCCCGCTAAACTGAAACCATTGCTGTGCATGGTCCTGCACTCGCAACGCCTTGGAATGCCCGAAAGGGCGGCCATCGCGCAAAAACAAGTCGCCGAGCTCCAGGTAGCCGATCGTCCAACCCCTCGCCTGCGCGGCCAGCAGCATGGCGAAGCTGCTGTCTTTCTTGATATTGATCCCACTGATGGGATCCATCACGATAGCAAGCTTAACTCCCACGTTGGCTAATCTAATCGGTGATCCGAAGAAAGCGAAAGTCACTCCGCGTGCGTAGCCTAAAACCCGCCGCGCTACCGCTCTGGGCCCCTAAGCGTACCCGATAGAGCATGAGCTCTTCACGCCTGCGCATCGTTACCCGCAAGAGCCCTCTCGCATTATGGCAAGCGCGTTTGGTCCAATCCCGATTAGCCGCTCTGCACCCGCACCTTGCTATAGAGCTGGTCGGCGTCCATACCAGCGGGGATACGCTCCTCGATGCTCCACTGGCTAAGGTGGGGGGCAAAGGGCTATTCGTCAAAGAGCTGGAAGAACGCTTGCTTTGCGGGGCGGCCGATTTGGCTGTGCACTCCATGAAAGACGTCACCGTGGATTTACCCGCAGGCCTGGTGTTACCCGTCGTCCTGGCACGCGAGGACCCGCGTGACGCATTTGTCTCTCAGCAATACCAAGATTTGCAGTCTCTGCCTCGCTCCGCGCTCGTCGGCACTTCCAGCCTTCGCCGGCAATGCCAGCTGCGCGCTATTCGCCCCGATCTTAAGCTCCAAAGCTTACGCGGCAATGTCGGTACCCGTTTGCGCAAGCTGGATGAGGGACAGTTCGACGCCATTATACTCGCCGCAGCCGGACTAAAGCGCTTAGGCTTAGAAGCACGGATCCGCGCGTACCTCCACCCCGATCTCCTGCTTCCCGCCATCGGGCAGGGCGCTATCGGCATCGAGTGCCGGGAGGGAGATGAAGATCTCATCCCGCTTATCACACCCCTGGATGACCCTCCCAGCCGGGTATGCATCCATGCGGAGCGGGCGCTCAACCGCCGCTTGTTTGGCGGTTGCCAGGTGCCTATCGCCGGACATGCCAAGATCCTTCATGGGGAGTTGCGGATGCGAGCGCTCGTCGGTAGCGTAGACGGGAGGAGGATCCTGCGCGATGAGATCTGCGGCCAACCCGAACACGCCGAAGAGCTGGGAAAGCGGCTCGCCGAAAAGCTGCTCTCTCGAGGAGCCGATGCCCTATTAGCGGAGTTGCAACACGGGCCATTGGCATGAACGGGGAAGAAACCGCGAAATCGCTGCCCCGCAGGGCGAACCACGGCATCAGCGACATTACCCGTTGCGAAACCCCCTTGCATTTCCTATCCTTGGTCGGCATCGTGCGCCGGCCACGTTTCCTGCGAGCTCATGACGACTTTACCCGACCACTGCCGCTGGCGTCCGGCTTCCCTGATTAAGGCGTCCGCCCTATTGCATGTCGGCGCGGTCGCGGCGACGATCCTGCGTCCGGAAGCGTGGCCCTGGACCGCCGGCGCTGTCGTCGCCGACCACGCGATGCTGACCCTCGCTGGGTTGTGGCCGCGGTGTAGCCTACTGGGACCGAACTGGAAGCGACTGCCGCCGAGAGCGGCGGCGCGGGGCGATGTGGCCATCACCCTCGACGACGGCCCGGAGCCAGCGGTTACACCGGCTGTCCTCGACCTGCTCGACCGGCATCGTGTAAAAGCCACCTTCTTTTGCATCGGCGAGCGGGCCATGCGTCACCCTGATCTGTGCAGGGAAATCGTCGACCGCGGCCACGCAGTGGAAAACCATAGCCTGCGTCACCGGCATGACTTCGCACTGCTTGGACTTCGCGGCTTTGTCCGAGAGCTCGAAGCCGCCCAGGAAACATTGGCCGCGATCACCGGGATCCGCCCGCTGTTCTTCCGTGCCCCCGCAGGCTTGCGCAACCCCTTGCTCGATCCGGCCCTGAACCGCCTCGACCTGCGCCTGGTGAGCTGGACCCGCCGCGGCTTCGATACCCGCGACGGCGATCCCGGATCGGTTTCTGCGAGGCTGCTGCACGGACTGAACGGGGGCGACATCTTGCTGCTCCATGATGGCAATGGTGCCCGCACCACTGGCGGCGATGCCGTGATCCTCGATGTCTTGCCACGGTTGCTGGACGCCATCGCGGCTGCCAACCTTCGTCCGGTTACCCTTCGCTCGGTGATTGCATGAGCACTGCCTTCACTCGCGCACTGCTCGATGCCGCCGCCGCTCCCTACCTGTCCGCCGGCTATTTTGCCTGGTACTTCGCTCGCGGCAAGCTCGCTGGCGACCCTGCGTTTCTGGGCCTGCTGGAGCGGGGTCTGATCCCGGACAACGCACGGATTCTCGACCTCGGCTGCGGCCAGGGGTTGCTTGCTTCATGGCTCCTTTCGGCGCGCGCTCTGTTCGAAGCCGGCCTTTGGCCGGCGCAATGGCCGGCAGCCCCAAAACCGATCGCGTATCGGGGTGTCGAG
>Ga0187892_10003357_pt1 | contig 29462 bp, 29 predicted proteins | sample MA1701073metaG_FD_139345 | JGI IMG/M metagenome (GOLD analysis project Ga0187892, IMG submission 139345) | Bio-ooze microbial communities from a basaltic lava cave in the Kipuka Kanohina Cave System on the Island of Hawaii, USA - MA170107-3 metaG ... | reverse complement strand
GCGAGGGCGGCATCTCCAGCGTGATCGTGGACAAGAACTGGCGCCACGTGACCCAGATCACCGACCGCAACGTGATCCTGGTCAAGGGCCAGGTCGCGTTCGAGGGCAGCTCGGCCGAGCTGCATGCCCAGCCGCAGCTGCTGGAGCAGTATCTGGGGGTGTAGGGCCAGACAACGACAAAGGAAACCTTCAGTGAGCCCATGGATATCAGTCCGCAGGGTGGTCGGCATCCTGTTGCTGCAGCTGACCATGGGGCCATCTGTGGCGTGCGCGGCTTCGGAGCTGGTGTTCGGGCAAATTGCGTCGACGACGCACCCGACCTCCGCGACCAATGCAAGGGGATTGGTCACCGGCGCCCAGGCTTATTTTGCTTCGGTCAACGCATCGGGCGGCGTCAATGGCCGCCAGTTGCGGCTCGAGATCCGCGATGACGGTCTTCAAGCGCACCGCATGGTGGACCTCACGAACCGATTCGCCAACGACCCGTCGATTGTCGGCTTGCTTGGCTATCTCAATAGCGCAGGATTGGCCGAACTCGCAAAGCGGAAGATTCTTGCCAAGCATGGCATCCCACTGATTGCACCCTTGCAAGGCGACAAGAGCGTGGTTGGCGCCGAGAACGTTTTCCCGTTGCGCAGCGGCTACGCGGACGAAGTCAGAGCCTTGCTGAACGAAGCCAGGACATGGGGCAAGGACAGCCTCGCGATCATCAACATGAAGGTCGCGTTCGGCCCGCCGCTGGCCGAACTCGCGCAGCAGATGGCCGGCCAGATGGGCCTCAGGATCACCATCCGTTCGGTGCTCGACGCGACTGCGGAGAAACTGCCGGCCAGCGTCGATGCCGCGGTCCAGGCCATAGTCTCCGCCGGTCCGAAAGCGATTTTGCTGCTGGCAGCCGGCAAGCCTGCCACGGAATTCGTGCAAGCCCTGCGTTCGGCCCAAGGCGGCTCGATCCAGATCTACGGCCTGTCGGTGCTCCTGCACACGGAACTGGTCAGTGCTGTTGGCGTCGACAAGGCCCGGGGCATCGTGTTGAGCCAGGCCATTCCCTATCCGTTCACCCCCTCCAAAGCGGTCATCACCGAATACCAGACCGCGATGAGAAAGCATGCGCCTGCAGAGGCCCTGTCATTTTCCAGCCTCGAAGGCTTCCTGGGCGCCAAAATCGCCGCGGAAGCCGTGCGCCGAGCCGGCGCCCATCCCACGCGGGAACGGGTACTGGCTGCCTTGCGTGGGATGGGCGAATTCAATCTGGGCGGGGTCTATGTGAACTACGGCCCCGAGGCGCGCAAGGGCTGGGGCGGCATCGAGCTGACGATCATCAATTCGGGTGGCAGTCTTCAGAAATAGGGCAAGCCGCGCCTGTTTGTGCGCCCATGTCAACGCGCACGGGTCTCGGCAAAGCTGAGCGCCGCTTCGAGCATGGCGCGCAGGTGCGGCTGCACGCGCGCGGCGAGCTCGGGCAGGTAGTCGAACGGCAGCTGCTCCTGCATGTAGGTGCATTGCGCCATCTCGAGCTGGATCGCGTGCACGCCCTGCCCCGGCTGGCCGTAGCGGCGCGTGATGTGGCCGCCCTTGAAGCGGCCGTTGAGCACGGCGGTGTAGCCGGGCGCGGCCTTCGCGACATCGAGCACCGCCTGAGCCAGCGCGGTGTCGCAGCTCGCGCCGTCGGCGGTGCCGAGGTTCAGGTCCGGCAGCTTGCCCTCGAAGAAGCGCGGCAGCACCGAGCGAATGGAGTGCGCGTCCCAGAGCACGGCGACGCCGTGCACGGACCTGATGCGATCGAGCTCGCTGGCGAGTTGCTGGTGATAGGGGCGCCAGAGGGCTTCGCGGCGGGCCGCGATCTCGGCCTCGTCGGGTGCGCCACCGGCCAGGTAAACCGGCGTCGAGTCGAACGTGTCGATCGGGCACAGGCCCGTGGTGTCCTGTCCCGGATAGAGGTTGGCGTTGTCGGGTGGGCGATTGAGGTCGACCACATAGCGCGAATGGGTGGCCTGCAGCACCGAGGCGCCCATCGCGACAGCGAAGTCATAGAGCCGGCCGAGGTGCCAGTCGGTGTCGGGCACCTGGCGCGCTTCGTCGGTCAGGCGCGCGGCGATCGCGGGCGGCACATGGCTGCCCACATGGGGCATGGAGATGAGCAGCGCGCGCGTGCCCAGGTGAAAGATGAACGGCGCTTCGGTGGTGATCGGATTCATGGGGGGCATCCTTTTCGATGGCTCGGATGTCAGTGGTCCAGCGCGCCGCGCGTCACCCACGACGCACGAAACGCGAGGCTCCTTCGGGGAACATCGCGCAACCGGCTCTGCCGGGCCGCTGGTGTCGCCCCCTTGAGGGGGGAGGCGGCTACACGCAGTGAGCCAGCAACGGGGGTGGGTTTCATTCTAGGTGGACGATTCGGAAATGATGCGGCGGCGCGCCTCGACAAAAGCCTGCGCGGCAGCCGCGTGCAGCGCATGCCGGCCTGCGGCCACGCGCTGCTGGCCGGCCACCCACACGGACTCCAGCGCCGAGCTGCGGTGGCTGGCGAACACATGGGCCGAGAGCATCTCGGGCGCAGACAGGCCGGCCAGCGCCAGATGCTGCACATCGAGCACCGCGAAGTCGGCCTGCTGGCCCACGGCCAGGCCGGCCACGGCCCGGCCCGTGGCCTGGGCACCGCCTGCCGTGGCCTGCAGCAGCATCGCCGTCGCGACCTGGGGCTGCTGGGCCGTGGCCAGCACATTGCGCTGGCGCAGCTGCAGGCGCTGGCCGTATTCGAGCAGCATCAGCTCCTCCGCGGCATTCACGCAGGCGTGGCTGTCCGAGCCCAGGCCCCAGCGCCCGCCATCGGCCAGCCAGGCCGGCAGGTCGAAAATGCCGTCGCCCAGATTCGCTTCGGTGCTCGGGCACAGGCCGGCAACAGCCCCGGTGCGCGCGGCCCGCGTGGTTTCGTCCAGGGTCATGTGCGTGGCATGGACCAGGCACCAGCGCGCATCGACCTGGGCATGGTCGAGCAGCCACTGCACGGGGCGCTGGCCGCTCCAGGCCAGGCAGTCGTCGACTTCCTTGGTCTGCTCCGCAATGTGGATGTGAATGGGGGCGCTGGCATCGAGAGCCTCCAGCCCGGCCAGGGCTTCGCGCAGGCTGTGCGGCGGCACGGCCCGCAGCGAATGCGGGGCCAGGCCCAAGCGGCCCCCTGCCGCCCGACATAAAGGTTGGAGGCGCTGCAGCAGCTTGAGCATGGAATCGGTCGAGCGGATGAAGCGGCGCTGCCCCTCCCCCGCCGGCAGGCCGCCAAAGCCGCTGGTCTGGTAGAGCACGGGCAGCAGCGTGAGACCTATGCCGGCGCGCTGGGCAGCGCGCAGCAAACACAGGGCCAGCGTGGCGTCGTCGGCGTAGGGCCTGCCGTCCGGGGCGTGGTGGACATAGTGGAACTCGCAGACCGAGGTGTAACCCGCTTCGAGCATCTCGATGTAGAGCCAGGTGGCGATGGCCTCGAGCTGCTCGGGCGTGATGCGCGAGGCGAAGCGGTACATCAGCGTGCGCCAGCTCCAGAAGCTGTCCTGCTGCACGCCGCGGTATTCGGTCAGGCCGCCGAATGCGCGCTGAAACGCGTGCGAATGCAGGTTGGGCAGGCCGGGGATGATGGGGCCAGCGGCTTTCGCGACAGCCGGCGGGGCGGCGCTGTCGGCCGTGACATGGGTGAGCTGCCCATGCGGATTCCACTGCAGCAGCACGTTGCGCGCCCAGCCGCTCGGCAACAACGCGTCCGCGGCAAATACGGCGCATGAGTTAAGGGCATCAGTCATGGCTCGCTCCTTTCAGTGGCGCAAGGCCGAGGCCGTTGCCAGCCACGCGTCCCTGCCTCACGATCGTGCAGCTCGGGCGCTGCCCGACCCAGTAAGCCAGGTCGGCCGGCTCCAACAGACCCCAGAGCACGAAGTTCGCGGGCCGACCGGCGCCCAAGGCGCCATGGGTGGCCTCAAGCCCCAAGGCCTTCGCCGCATGACGCGTCACACCGGCCAGCACCTCGGGCACCGTCAGCCTGAACAGGGTGCAGCCCATGTTCATCATCAGCAGCAGGCTCAACGCGGGCGAGGTGCCGGGATTGTGATCGGTCGAAATCGCCATGGGCACACCGGCGTCGCGCAGCCCCTGTATCGGCGGCAGATGCGTGTCGCGCAGGGTGTAGTAGGCGCCGGGCAGCAGCACGGCGACCGTGCCCGCCTGCTTCATGGCGGCAATGCCGTCGGCACTCAGGTGTTCGATGTGGTCGCACGAAAGCGCGCCATGGCGCGCCGCAAGCGCCGCGCCGCCCATGTCCGACAACTGCTCGGCATGCAGCTTGACCGGCAGGCCCAGCGCCTTGGCGGCCTTGAACACCTGCTCGGTCTCGGCCAGCGAAAAACCTATGCGCTCGCAGAACATGTCCACCGCATCGACCAGGCCTTCGGCCGCCAGCGCGGGCAGCATCCCGCGGCACACCACATCGATGTAGTCGCCGCTGCGCCCCGCATATTCGGGCGGCAAGGCATGGGCGCCCAAAAAGGTGGTACGCACCGTGACCCCATAGACCTCGCCCAGGCGGCGCGCCACGCGCAGCTGCTTGCGCTCATGCTCCAGCGCCAGGCCGTAGCCCGACTTGATCTCGATCGCGCAAACGCCTTCGGCCAGCAGGCTTTCCAGGCGCGGCGCGGCCAGGGCAAACAGGGTTTCTTCATCGGCCTCGCGGGTGGCGCGCACCGAGGAGACGATGCCGCCACCGGCCCGGGCGATCTCCTCATAGCCGGCGCCCGCGAGCCGCATGGCGAATTCGTTGGCGCGCTGCCCGCCGTAGACCAGATGGGTGTGGCAATCGATGAGGCCCGGCGTCACGAGCGCGCCGCGGCCGTCGATTCGCGGCAAGGCGGCATAGCTGGCAGGCAGCTGGGCGGCTGGGCCGATCCATGCGATATGGCCGCGCTCGACGACGATGGCGGCGTCGGGCAGGGCCTGCGGCTTCGCGTCATCGGCCAGCGCGCCGGGCGCCAAGTGGAGATGCTGCCAGACACCGTCGGCAGAGAGAAATTGTTTGGCGTTCATGTGGGTCCTGGCCAGAATTGCACGGCGATCAGGGCGGCTTCAGGCGTCGTCGGCGCCAGATGCCAGGCGTGTGGCGCGTCGTTCCACCACAGCCCGGCATCGGCCTGCAGGGTCGCATCGTGGAGTGAGGTGGCATCGGGCCCCGATGCCCTCGCCTGCCAAGCTCCCCGGGCCGCAAACAACAGCCCCTGGACGCAGGCAGGCAGCTCGGTGGCTTCACGCAGCACGCGCACCTCGGCACGCAACGCACCGCGCCGCGTCATCACGTTGAAGTCGCTCGACGGGCCTGCCAGCAGGCTGCAGTCGATGGGCAGTTCCCCCGGGAAGGCAAAGGGCGCGAGCGGCCTGTCCAGCCTGTGGTCCACAGTCCCATCACGCGAACGCAGGCGCACGCCCGAGCCGTCGAGCAGCACGATCACGCGGTCGATGCCGGGGAAGGTCGAGAACGGCCCGTCTGCGGCGATGCTGGCGATGCTCACGCGCCAGTCGAAATCACCCATGCCTGCACCGGCCCGGCAGCAGGCGATTTCACGTGTCACACCGCCGCCGTTTTTCCAGGGCGTCGGTGACAGTTGGGACAGCTCGAAGAACTCAGGCATGGTGGTCGACGGTGTTCAGGCAAGCATCAGCGGAAACAACGGGTGGTCCATGGGTGCGCCGGCGCTCAGCTGCCCGGCCAGGCCGGGGAAGTCGGGCGACGTCGTCCAGCGCCGTGGCGCATGGCGAATATCGTCGCCCAGGAATCGCACGGAGAAAACGCGACGGCGATTCGCTCCGTCAACCCCGCCCGCAGCGTGCAGGGTCAGCATGTGAAAGCACACGAAGTCGCCGGGCTCGATGTCCCAGCCGATGATGGGGAACTGGTCGCGCGCGGCTTCGATGTCGGGCAGATCGGCCAGGCTGCCCTCGGGAAACCATTTGGCCTGGTTGTCCATGAAGGTGCGCGGCATCAGCCAGGGCCCCTTGTGGGAGCCCGCGACGAATTCGAGCGTCGAAGCGCGCGACACCGGATCGACCGGAATCCACATGCTGCAGTTCTGCTGCCCCTCGATGTTGTAGTAGGGCTGGTCCTGGTGCCATGGCGTGCGCTGGCGCGTGCCCGGTTCCTTGACCAGCACATGGTCGTGGTACAGCCGTACCGTTCGGGAGCCCATCAATCGCTGCGCGACAGGGGCCAGCGGGGAGTCGAAGATGAAGCGGCGGTAGCGCGGGTTGTCCTGCCAGTTGCAGAAGTCCTCGAAGAAGCGGCCCGGATCGTCAGGCCGGCTCGCGATCCTGGCGCGCCCGCTGGGGGCCGCAAGATTGGCCTCGATGCCTTCCCGCAATACGGCCAGTTCTTCAGGGCTCAGCAACTGACGGATGCAGATGGCGCCATCGCGCTGGAAGTCCGCCACCAGCTCATCGCTGAGGCGCTCCCGCACGCGGCGCCGAACAACCTCGGCGTTCACATGGTTCATCTTCGAACTCTCCATCGCTTGAATGGGACCGCTGCTTACCTCACCATCGGCAGGTTCAGGCCGTTGCGCTTGGCGCAGGCCATTGCGGCTTCATAGCCGGCATCGGCATGGCGCATCACGCCCGAGCCGCAGTCGTTGACCAGCACGCGGGCCAGGCGCTCGGCCGCCGCGTCGGTGCCGTCGGCCACGATCACCATGCCCGAGTGTTGCGAGTAACCCATGCCCACGCCGCCACCATGGTGCAGGCTGACCCAGGTCGCGCCGCCCGAGGTGTTGAGCAGCGCGTTGAGCAGCGGCCAGTCCGACACGGCGTCGGTGCCGTCCTTCATGGCTTCGGTCTCGCGGTTGGGGCTGGCCACCGAGCCGGTGTCCAGGTGGTCGCGCCCGATCACGATCGGGGCCTTGAGCTCGCCGTTCTTCACCATCTCGTTGAAGGCCAGGCCGGCGCGGTGGCGCTCGCCCAGGCCCAGCCAGCAGATGCGCGCCGGCAGGCCCTGGAAGGCGATGCGCTCGCGCGCCATGTCGAGCCAGCGGTGGGTGTGCTTGTTCTCGGGGAACAGTTCCTTGATCTTGGCGTCGGTCTTGTAGATGTCTTCCGGATCGCCCGACAGCGCCACCCAGCGGAACGGCCCCTTGCCTTCGCAGAACAGCGGTCGGATGTAGGCGGGCACGAAGCCGGGGAAGTCGAAGGCGTTCTTCACGCCCATGTCGAACGCCACCTGGCGGATGTTGTTGCCATAGTCGACCGTGGGGATGCCCATGGCCTGGAAGTCCAGCATGGCCTGCACATGCACGGCGCAGGACCTGGCAGCCGCGTCGGTCAGCTTGGCATGCTGCTCGGGGTCGCGCTGCGCGGCCTTCCACTGCGCCACGCTCCAGCCGCTGGGCAGGTAGCCGTTGATGAGGTCGTGTGCCGAGGTCTGGTCGGTCACCAGGTCGGGCTTGATGCCGCCGGCCTTGGCGCGTTTGACCAGCTCGGGCAGGATGTCGGCGGCGTTGCCCAGCAAGGCGATGGAGACAGCCTCTTTGCGCTCGGTGTGGTGCTTGATGAGGCGAATAGCGTCGTCGATGTCCTTGGCCTGCTTGTCCACATAGCGGGTGCGCAGGCGGAAGTCGATGCTGCTTTGCTGGCATTCGATGTTCAGCGAAACGGCGCCGGCCAGCGTGGCGGCCAAAGGCTGCGCGCCACCCATGCCGCCCAGACCGGCGGTCAGAATCCACTTGCCCGACAGGTCGTTGTTGTAGTGCTGCCGGCCGGCTTCGACAAAGGTCTCGAACGTGCCCTGCACGATGCCCTGGCTGCCGATATAGATCCAGCTGCCGGCCGTCATCTGGCCGTACATGAACAGGCCCTTGCGGTCCAGTTCGTTGAAGTGCTCCCAATTGGCCCATTTGGGCACGAGGTTGGAGTTGGCGATCAGCACGCGCGGCGCGTTCTCGTGGGTCCTGAACACGCCCACCGGCTTGCCGGACTGCACCAGCAGGGTTTCGTCGGCATTGAGCTCGCGCAGCGATGCCAGGATGGTGTCGTAGCACTCCCAGTTGCGCGCGGCTCGGCCTATGCCGCCATAGACCACCAGGTCCTGCGGGCGCTCCGCCACCTCGGGGTCGAGGTTGTTCTGGATCATGCGGTAGGCCGCTTCGGCCAGCCAGTTCTTGCAGCTCAGCTGGCTGCCGCGCGGCGCGCGGATCACGCGGCTCGCATCGTGGCGCGGGTCGTTGACGGGCTGGCCGATGAATTGTTCCTTGGCGTTCATGGTCATGCCTCCTGCCGAGCCGCCTCAAAGGAGGCATGCGCCCCCTTGGGGGGCAGCGAACGAGTGTGAGCGTGGGGGTTCATAGCATCTCCTGTCGGTGTTTCAAACGGCCAGCGCGGCGCGGCTGGGCAAAAGTCGGGTCAGCGCTGGCGGCCAGTCGCTGCGCTGGGCCCACAGGCGCATGGCTTCGATGTCGGGGGCCAGATAGCGGTCCTGCTCCAAAAAGGCCACGCGCTCGCGGATGCCGGCGAGCTCGGTCTCGATCAGGGGCGAGCTCTTCAGCGAACGCTCAAGCTCCATCCCCTGCACCGCCGCCATGGCCTCGATGCCGACCACCACGGCCGTGTTGTTGACCATCTCGGCCAGGCGCCGGGCGGCAAAGGTGGCCATCGACACATGGTCCTCCTGGTTGGCCGAGGTCGGCAGGCTGTCCACGCTGGCCGGGTGGGCCAGCGACTTGTTCTCGGACGCCAGTGCCGCGGCCGTGACCTGCGCGATCATGAAACCGGAATTGACGCCGCTGTCGCGCACCAGGAAGGCCGGCAGGCCCGACAGGCCGGTGTCCAGCAGCAGGGCCAGGCGGCGCTCGGAAATCGCGCCGATCTCGGACACCGCCAGCGCAATGATGTCGGCCGCGAAGGCCACCGGCTCGGCGTGGAAGTTGCCGCCCGAGATCACGTCGCCGTCCTCGGCAAACACCAGCGGGTTGTCGGAGGCCGCATTGGCCTCGATCTGCAGCACGCGCGCCGCATGCTGCAGGTTATCCAGGCAAGCGCCCATGACCTGCGGCACGCAGCGGATCGAATACGGGTCCTGCACCCGGCCGCACTGGGCGTGCGAGGGCACGATGGCGCTGCCCTCGAGCAGCGTCCGCACGGCCGCCGCTACCGCGATCTGGCCGGGCTGGCCGCGGGCCGCATGGATGCGCGCGTCAAAGGGCTTGATCGAACCCTGAATCGCTTCGAGCGAGAGCGAGCCCGCCACCAGGCCAGCGGCAAACACGTTCTCGGCCCCGAACAGGCCGGCCAGCGCCAGCGCGGTCGACACCTGGGTGCCGTTGAGCAGGGCCAGGCCTTCCTTGGGGCCCAGCGTGAACGGCGCAAAGCCGATGCGCTTCATGGCCTCGGCGCCGCTGATAACCTCGCGGCCCATGCTCACCTGCCCTTCGCCGATCAGCACGCAGGCCAGATGCGCCAGCGGCGCCAGATCGCCCGAGGCACCGACCGAGCCCTTGGCCGGGATGCGGGGCAGCAGATCGGCGTTGGCCAGGGCGAGCAGGGCATCGACGAGCTCGGGGCGCACGCCCGAATGGCCGCGCGCCAGACTCACGGCCTTGGTGGCAAGCACCAGGCGCACGACGCCGGGCGGCAGGGGCTCGCCCGTGCCCACGCTGTGCGACAGCACCAGGTTGCGCTGCAGTTCGGCCAGGCGGTCGTGCGCGATGCGCGTGTTCGCCAGCTTGCCGAAGCCGGTGTTGATGCCGTAGACCACCTGGTCTTGGTCGACGATGCGTTGCACCGTGGCCCGCGAGGCCTGCAGCGCTTCGCGTGCGCCGGACGCCATGCTCAGCGTTGCCTCGCCACGGTAGATCTGGCGCAATTCGGCCAGACTCACCCGCCCCGGCGCCAGCACCAAGGCTTGTCGTGAGGCAACGGGTTCTTTGGTTGAAGCTGTGTTCATTGATATGTCCTGTCTATACAAGTTGACCCAAAGTGAAAATTCGCCTTGCCGGCAGCGCACGCTTCGGCCTAGCCGACCACGGGATTGCCGTCAGCACGGAAGCGGCTGCCCAGCCGGTAGCGCGATGCCGGATGCAGGCAGCGCACCATCGTCACGGGCACGCCGCGCGTCCAGGTGCGCCGAGTCAGCAGCAAGCAGGGCTGGCTGACCGACATGTCCAGCAGTTCGGCCTGTTCTGCCGTGGGCAAGACCGCATCCACCACATGCTCGGCCTGGTCGAACGGCACGGTGCGCACCAGAAAATCAGAAGGCTGCTGGACCGTGAAGTCCTGCTGACCAAAATCCGGCACCACTCGCGGGTTGACATAGCGGTCCTCCAGCTGCACCGGCACGCCGTCTTCCAGATGCACGCAGACCGAATGAAACACCGATTCGCCGGTGTGCAGATCCAGTGAGGCCGCCACTTCGAGCGGGGCCGAGATGCGCTCGACCGTGATCAGTTCGCAGCGGTAGTCGTGGCCGCGCTGGCGGATCTCGGTGGCCAGGTTGGCAATCTGCAGCAGCGTGGACTGCGGCTTTTCCTCCGCGACAAAGCTGCCCACCCCAGCCACGCGCACGATGCGGCCTTGCTCGACCAGTTCACGCAGCGCGCGGTTGACGGTCATGCGCGACATGCCGAACTGGGTGACCAGCTCATGCTCGGACGGCAGGCGGTGACCGGCCTGCCACGAGCCGTCCTGGATCTTGCGCGCGATGAAGTCCTTGACCTGCTGGTACAGCGCCAGAGCAGGCGCCGGCGCCGGGGAAACAGCGGCCGGCTGCGGTGAGTGGCTGCGGCGGCGAGAAAGTGTCGAGCTCATGGGGCGATGCGTGAAATGGTGGGGTGGCAAGCTGCCGGGCTCAGTGGTCGGCCGCCATGGCCTCGGCGCGGATTTCTTCCGTCAGCCGCGCCTTGAGGTCCATGAATTCCGGCGAGGTCTTGATCGTGTAGTGCCGCGGGTGCGGCAAATTCACCGCGATGTCGGACTTGATGCGACCCGGCCGGGCGCTGAAGACCGCCACGCGGTTGGCCATGAAAATCGCCTCGTCGATGTCGTGCGTGACGAACAGCACGGTCTTGCGCGCCGATTCCCAGATACCCAGCAGCAGCTCCTGCATCAGCACGCGGGTCTGGTTGTCCAGCGCACCGAAGGGTTCGTCGAGCAGCAGGATCTTGGGGTCATTGGCCAGCGCCCGCGCAATCGCGGTGCGCTGCTGCATGCCGCCCGAGAGCTGCTTGGGGTAGTGGTTTTCAAAACCGCGCAGGCCCACCTTGGCCATGAAGTAGTCGCTGCGCTCCTTCTGCTCGGCCGCGCCCATGCCGCGCTCGCGCAGCCCGAAACAGATGTTCTGCGCAATGGTCAGCCAGGGAAACAGCGTGTAGCTCTGGAACACCATGCCGCGGTCGGCCCCCGGCCCTTGCACCGGGCGGCCGTCGAGCAGCGCGCGGCCGGTACTGGGCCGCTCCAGCCCGGCGACGATGCGCAACAGCGTGGACTTGCCGCAGCCCGAGGGGCCGAGGATGGTCACGAAGTCGTTGTCGTTCACTTCGAAATCCACCGGCAGCAGCGCCTGGGTGCGCTTGCCCTTGCCGGTGTCGAAGGTGCGCGACACGCCTTGAATCGAAAGCTGGCTCATGATGTTTGGTACCCCCACGCTCTGCACTGCGTGTCTTCGCTGCCCCCCGAGGGGGCGTTCGTGTCTTGGGACGGCCCGGCGACACTCATATGGAACTCCAGGCAAACAGGCGACGGTTGATCGCCTTGAACACAAAGTCGGACACCAGGCCGATCAGGCCGATGATGATGATGCCGAAGATGATCTGCCCGGTGTTGAGCAGGGCCTGGCTGTCGGTGATCATGTGGCCGATGCCGGACGAGGAGCCGATCAGCTCGGCGACGATCACATAGGTCCAGGCCCAGCCCAGCACCAGACGCAGGGTTTCGGCGATGCCGGGTGCGGCCCCGGGAATCAGCACGCGGGTGATGATGCCGCGGTCGCCGGCGCCCAGGGTATAGGCGGCCTCCACCAGATCACGGCGCGCGCCACCCACGGTGACAGCGACCATCAGCACGATCTGGAACACCGAACCAATAAAGATCACCAGCACCTTCTGGGTTTCACCGATGCCGGCCCACAGGATCAGCAAGGGGATGAAGGCCGACGCGGGCAGGTAGCGGCAAAACGACACGAAGGGCTCGAAAAAGGCCTCGACCCCCTTGTAAGCGCCCATTGCGATGCCCAGTGGCACGGCGATCACGCTGGCGAGGATGAAGCCGCCAAAGACGCGCCACACGGTCATGCCGATGTCGTGGATGAAGTTGTGCTCGGTGAAGAGCAGCCAACCCTCCTTGACCATGGTCATCGGGCTCGCCAGAAAGGTCGGCGAGACATAGCCCCCGAGCGTGAAGGCGGCCCACACCAGCACGAACAGCGCGAAAAAGCCCAGACCCAGCAGCAAGCGCGTATTGGCGCTCACCGGCTCCAGCGGCGCGAGCCATCGGCTGCGCGCACGCGCCGGCGCTTCTGCGAGATGGGACGGCGCCTGTACCTGTTCCATGACCTGTTCCATGGCTTTACTTGATGAAGCTCGCGTCAAACGTGGCGGCCAGGTTCTCGGGCGCCTTGCGGATGATGCCGGCTTCGAGCAGGATGACCGAGGCATCCTTCATGAACGCCGTGAGCTCGCCGGCAAAGAACTTCTGGTTGGCCGCGCGGTCCTGCCAGCGCAGGAAGGCCGCCGACTTGGCGAACTGCTCGCCGGTCTGCTTGACGGCAGCGCCCATGATTTCATTGGACTTGGCCGGATCGGCCTTGATCATGTCCAGCGCGGCGAAATAGGAATCGGCCAGCGCCTTGGCCGCCTTGGTATTGGCCTTGAGCCAGGTCGGCGCACAGCCCACGGTGTCCATCACCATGGGGTAGTCCACCGTGGTGGCCAGGATCTTGCCGGAGGCCGGGTTGTCGCGCACCGTCGACAGGTAGGGCTCGTAGGTCATGGCGGCATCGTTCTGGCCCGCCACGAAGGCCTGGGCCGAAGCCTGGGGCGACAGCGTGGTCGTCTTCACGTCCTTGAGGCTCATGCCGTTCTTGCTCAGCATCCAGGCCAGCCCGAAGTACGGCGCCGTGCCGGGCGCATCGACGCCGATGGTCTTGCCCTTGAGATCGGCAAAGCCCTTGATGTCGCCGCGCACCGCCAGGCCGTCGGCCCCATGGGACTTGTCCATCTGGAAAATCTGCACGATGGGCACGCCGTTGGCGTTCCATGCCACATGGGTCTCCACCGTGGTGGCCGCGCACTGGATGGCACCCGAGGCCAGCGCCAGGTGGCGGTCCTTCTGCGGGATCATCTTGATTTCGACATCGAGCCCATGCTTCTTGAAGATGCCGGCCTTGTCGGCCAAGGTCAGCGGCGCAAAGCCGGTCCAGCCCGACATGCCCAGCGTAATCCTCGTTTCCTCGGCGTTGGCGCTCAACGCCATGCCCGCCACACACGCGCCCGCTGCCAGCAGCGACGCGATTTTGACCCCAGATTTACCCATCACCCAGCTCCTATTCCATTGCGAAAAAACGTCTCACGGCATGGCCGGTACACAGCCCATGAACCATGCACGGCATCATCATGACCGAACAGGCATCGTCTTGTATATACAGGATAACCCGGAGCTCGAAAAAAACCAACCTCTGCGGGCATTACGCCCCACAAAACTTACTTAAATACAAGACAATTTTTATAAATTTAGACTATTGGATCGAAAAAAGAAACAATATCCTGCCTATACAGGTAACGGGCTTGCCCGCTTAAGCCGCCGGACCGTATAACGACGTCCCTTCAGGCGCCGCGCCGCGGCGGGCCCGTAAGCTCGTCGGCCTGCTGGGAGAAGCTGGTCTGGACGGTTTGCGCGAATGGGGCGACCAGATCGGGTTGCGGGTCGCCTTCGGCCGGATAGGCCAGCACCACCGACTGCGGCATCAGGGGGCCGCGCAGGCGGCGGCAGGCGATGCGCTTGCCGTCGTAGCTGATGTCGCGCGTGGGCCGCGTGGTCAGCACCGACACGCCCAGGCCATTGGCCACCATGGCGCGAACCATCTCGATCGATGAGCTCTCGCGCGCAATGCGCGGCGTGACGCCGGCCATGCGAAACAACGACAGGAAATATTCGCGGCTGTGCGGCAGGTTGATCAGCACCAGCGGCTCGCGCGCCAGGTCCGCCAGACGCAGGCTGCTGCGCGCCGCCAGCGCATGGCCCCAGGGCAGTAGGGCGTAGGGCCACAGATCCGCGACCGGCTCCAGGCGCACGCGGCGGGCCAGCCCGAGGTCATAAAACAGCGCGACATCGAGCGAGCCGCGTTCCAGCAGCCGGGTCAGGGCCTCGGTGTCGCCCTCCTCCACCCTGACCTGGATCCCTGGAAAGCCGGCGCGCATGCGCGCCAGAATAGCCGCCAGGTAGCGCGGCGCCAAGGTACTCAGGCAGCCGGCGCGCAACTCACCCTCGAGCGCGGCCGAGCGTGGCGCGGCCAGGGCGCCGGCCTGCTGCAGCAAGGCATTGGCCTGGCGATAGCGCGCCGCGCCCGCTGCCGTGAGCTCCAGTCCCTTTGCGTGCAGCCGAACGAACAGCCGCTCGCCCCACAAGCCCTCCAGCTCGGCGATCGCTTTGGAAATCGAGGGCTGCGAGACGTTCAGCGTCGCGGCAGCGCGGGCCGCTCCGCCGTGGCGCGCCGCGGCAGCGAAATACTCGAGTTGACGCAGGGTCAGATGAATCATTTTTTTCGATCCATTGGATAAAGAACGAGTATTTTTAATTATCCATTGCCGACCGAATAATGAGCCTCACACCGTTTGCACAAGGACATATTCATGCCTGACAACATTCCCTCCCGACCGCTGGAAGGCCTGCGCATCCTCGACTTCACCCGGGTGCTGGCCGGCCCGCTGGCCACCGCGCTGCTCGCCGACCTCGGCGCCGAGGTCATCAAGGTCGAGCCGCCCCAGGGCGATGACTACCGCGCCATCGGCCCCATGCGCAATGGCCAGAGCGCGCTGTTCACGGTCATGAACCGCAACAAAAAAAGTCTCGTGCTCGATCTCAAGCGGGCCGAGGCCGGGGTGCTGATCCACGGCCTGACGGCCCACTGCGACGTGGTCATCGAAAACTTCCGCCCCGGCGTGGCCGAGCGGCTGGGCATCGGCGCGGCGGCGCTGCGTGCCATCAATCCGCGGCTGGTCTATGTGAGCGTCTCGGGCTTTGGCCAGACCGGCCCCTACGCCCATCGCCCGGCCTACGACGTGATCGTGCAGGCCATGAGCGGGATCATGGAGGCCACGGGCGATCCCGACGGCCCGCCAACCCTGGTGGGCGAGGCCATGTCCGACGTGGTAGCCGGCCTGTTCGCCTCTTGGGCCACGCTGGCGGCCGTGCACCAGACCACCCGCACTGGCCAAGGCCAGCATGTGGACGTGGCCATGTTCGACACCACGCTGAGCTTTCTGGCCACCTCGGCGTCGCGTTACCTGTTCACCGGCCAGCCCGCCCGGCGTGTGGGCAACCGGCACCCGCTGTCGGCGCCATTTGGCGTGTACCGGGCGCAGGACGGGCACTTTGCGCTGGCGGTGCTGAATCTCAAGCTGTTTGCGGCACTGGCCAACGCCATCGGCCGTCCCGAACTCGGGCAGGACGACAGCCTGGCCACCGACGAGCAACGCTCGGCCCGCGAGCCCGAACTGCGCGCCGCCATTGAAGCCTGGGCGGCGCAGCACACGGTTGAAGCCGTGGTGCAGCAAATCGAAGCCGCAGGCGTGCCCGTGGCGCCGATATGGAACATAGAACAGGCGCTGAATTCACCCCAGGCACAGGCACGCGAGCTGCTGCAGCCGGTGGACGATGCGCGCCTGCCCGGCCTGCACCTGCCGACCCAGCCGGTGCGCTTTGGCGGTGCGGCGCCCAGCCGGGCCACCCGCGCACCCGCGCTGGGCGAGCACACGAACGACATCCTCACCAGCCTGCTGGGCTGCGGCATGGAAAAACTGTCCGAACTGCGCTCGGCCGGCGTTTTTGGCGAGCACCCCGCAGCGGCTTCTTCTGCGTCCACCACCGCTGTCTTGAAGGAACAAGCATGACGACCACCCTCCGCCTCGGCGTCACCGATGACGACCAGGCCCTGGCCGACGCCGTCGCCAAATTCGCCCAGGCCGAACTCGCGCCCCGTGCGCGGGAGCTGGACGAGCAAGAGCTGCCCGCGACCTGCCACATGCCCCAACTCGCCGAACTCGGCGTGATGGGCCTGAACCTGCCCGAACACCTGGGCGGCCCGGGTGTCACGCCCACGGCCATGCTGCTGGCGCTGGTGGAAATCTCGAAGGCCTGCGCCGCGACCTCGTCGATGATCGGCGCGCACTACCTCGGCACCGACGCCGTGCTCATCGGCGGCAACCCCGCGCAGCACCAGGCCTGGCTGCCGCGCGCCGCCAGCGGGGAATGGCTGGCCGGCTTCGCGCTGACCGAGCCGCGCGGCGGCTCGCACCCGGCCGATCTGCGAACCCGCGCCGTGCGCGAGGGCGGGCACTACCGCATCGACGGCGTCAAGCACTTCATCTCGAACGCCGCCGAGGCGAAATTTCTGGTCGTCTTTGCCAAGACCGACCCGAGCGCGGGCGCGCGCGGCGTCAGCGCTTTCATCGTCGACACGCAGACGCCGGGCATCAGCGTCTCCAGCCATGAAAAGCTGATGGGCATTCGCGGCGCTCACGCGTTCGAGGTGTCGTTTGACGGCGTCATGGTGCCTGCCAACTGCCGCCTCGGCGAGGAAGGCAGCGGATTCAAGACCGCCATGAAGGTGCTGGACAACAGCCGCCTCGATGTAGCGGCGACCTCGCTGGGCATTGCCGAAGCCGCGCTGACCGCTGCCGCCCAATGGGCGCGCGAGCGCCAGATCGGCGGCGAGGCGCTGGCCAGCAAGCAGGGCATCCAGTGGATGCTGGCCGACATGAAGGTCCGGCTCGAAGCCGCCTGGGGCCTCACGATGCAGGCCGTGGCGCTGCGCACGGCCGGCCAGCGCTTCACGCAGCAGTCGGCCATGGCCAAGCTCTACGCCTCGGAGATGGTGGCCTTTGTCACCGACACGGCGCTGCAGATCCACGGCGGCTACGGCTTCACCCGCGAAATGCCGCTGGAGCGCCATGTGCGCGATGCCCGCATCCTGCGCATCTACGAAGGGTCATCCGAGATCCAGCGCAACATCATCGCCCGCGAAGTGCTGGGCTGAGACGGCGCCGCGTCCGCCGCTACAACAGCGAGCGCAATTCGCGCGCCGCGTCCAGCAGCAAAGGCAACAGCTCGCGGCGCAGGACCTGCTCGTCCAGCCTCCGCGGCGAAGTCACCACATTGAGCGCCGCCACGGTCTTGCCCTGCATGTTGCGCAGCGGCACGGCCAGCGCATGGACACCGAGCTCGTGCTCCTCGCCGGCCACGCAGAAGTCATCGGACCGCACCTTGTCGATCAGGGCGCGGAACTGTTTTGCATCGGTCAGCGTGTGCGAGGTCAGGCGCGGTAGCGTGCGGCCCTTCATCCACTGGTTGAACTCGGTCCTGGTCTTGGCAGCCAGCAGGACCCGCCCGGTCGAGGTGGCATGGGCCGGCAAGCGGGCCCCGAGGTGCAGGCCATAGGCCAGCAGGCGCACCGAGCCGAGCGGCCCGGCCCTCGACTCGCTGCCGCTGCGCGCGATGATCACGACCTCGTCGCCATCGAGCACCACAGCCGAAAACGACTCGCCGGTCTGCGCGGCCAGGCGGTTCAGCGTGGGCTGCAGCACACGGGGCAGGCGCGCCGAGGCCAGGTAGCTGCCCGAGAAGCGCAGCACCTTGGGCGCCAGCCAGAAATAGCTGCCATCGGTTTCCAGATAGCCCAGGTGCGTGAGCGTGAGCAGATGCCTGCGTGCCGCGGCCCGCGTGAGGCCCGCGCGCTGCGCCGCCAGCGTGGCGTTGAGCCGCTGGCGCTCGGTGTCGAAACTCTCCAGCACGGCCATGCCCTTGGCCATGCCCTCGATGAAATCCGCTTTTGCAATGCTCATCATGAATCGCCGTCGGTGTGCGCGATCATCGCGCAGACCGGGCAATCATCGCACAGTCCACGCGCGCCGGGCTGGCAAGAAGCCCGCAGCGCGCCTAAGCTTGGATCTGTTCAACACAGTCGGAGACACGCATGCGCACCCAGGTCGCCATCATCGGCGCCGGCCCTTCGGGCCTGCTCTTAGGACAGTTGCTGTACAAGGCCGGCATCGACGCCGTGATCGTCGAGCGCCAGAGCGCCGACCACGTGCAGGGCCGCATCCGCGCCGGTGTGCTGGAGCAGATCACCATGGACCTGCTCGACGAGGCCGGCGTCAGCGCCCGCATGCATGCCCAGGGCCTGATCCACGAGGGATTCGAGCTGCTGTTCAAGGGCGCGCGGCACCGCATCAACATGCGCGAGCTCACCGGCGGCAAAAGGGTCATGGTCTACGGCCAGACCGAAGTCACGCACGACCTGATGGACGCGCGCAGGGCCGCGGGGCTCACCACGATTTACGAGGCCGGCCATGTGAGCCTGCACGACTACGACGGCGACCGCCCCCGGGTCCGCTATGAAAAGGAAGGCGTCACGCACGAAATCGAATGCGACTTCATCGCCGGCTGCGACGGCTACCACGGCGCCAGCCGCGCCAGCGTGCCCGCCGTCGCGCTGCGCACCTTCGAGAAGGTCTATCCCTTCGGCTGGCTGGGCCTGCTGGCCGATGTGCCGCCGCTGTCGCATGAGCTGATCTACGCCAACACCGAGCGCGGCTTCGCGCTGTGCAGCATGCGCAGCCCCACACGCAGCCGCTACTACCTGCAGGTGCCGATGGACGAAAAGGTCGAGAACTGGAGCGACCAGGCGTTCTGGGACGAGCTGCGCCGCCGCCTCGACCCCGAGGCCGTCGACCAGCTGGTGACCGGCCCCTCGCTGGAGAAAAGCATCGCCCCGCTGCGCAGCTTCGTGACCGAGCCGATGCGATTCGGCCGCCTGTTCCTGGCCGGCGACGCGGCCCATATCGTGCCGCCCACCGGCGCCAAGGGCCTGAACCTCGCGGCCTCGGACGTCAAATACCTCTCCAGCGCCTTCATCGAGTTCTACAAGCACAGGAGCGCCCACGGCATCGACAGCTATTCCGAACGCTGCCTGCGCCGCGTCTGGAAAGCCGAGCGCTTCTCGTGGTGGTTCACCTCGCTGATGCACAAGTTTCCCGACACCGGCGAGATCGGCCAGAAGCTGCAGGAAGCCGAGCTCGACTACCTCGTGCATTCGCGCGCCGCCTCGACCGCGCTGGCCGAGAACTACGTCGGGCTGCCGCTGGATTTCGGCCAGTGACCCACGGCGCCGGCCGCGCCCGACGGGCGCGCCGGTGCAGCCTGAGGCGGCTTGTTTAGGGTAAATTGTGCCCCGAGTCCACGCCAGCCGGTCGTGAGCCACTACAAAATCAATAGCACCATGGCCGCCCCCCGAAAGACCAGTCAAACCGCCCCCCGCCTCAAGCCCCTGCGCGGCAAGCGCATTCTGAGCCTGGCGCTGAACATGCCTGGCCCCGCCGCGCTGATGCGCTGCCGCCAGATGGGCGCGCGCTGCGTCAAGCTGGAACCGCCTTCAGGCGACCCGATGGGCCTGTACAACCCGAGCGCCTACGCCACGCTGCACGAAGGCGTGCGCGTCGCGGTGGCCGATCTCAAGACCGAGCAGGGCCAGAAGGCGCTGCTCCGCGAACTGGCCAAGGCCGACGTCCTGCTGACCTCGTTTCGCCCATCGGCGCTGACCAAGCTCGGGCTCGAATGGAAGGCGCTGCGCAAGCTCTACCCGGCGCTCTCGCAGGTCGCGATCGTCGGCGCGAGCGGCGCGCGGGCGGAGGAGCCTGGCCACGACCTGACCTACCTGGCCGAGCACGGCCTCGTGACGGGCCTCGAGCTGCCGCCCACGCTGTACGCCGACATGGGCGGCTCGCTGATGACCAGCGAGGCCGTGCTGCAGGCTGTGCTGCACCAGTGCACCAAGGGCAAGGGCGTGTATCTGGAAATCGCGCTGTCGGACGCCGCGTCCTACCTGGGCTTGCCGCGCGCCTGGGGCCTGACGAAGCCCGCCGCGGCCGTCGGCGGCGGCCATGCCGGCTACCGCGTGTTCCCCTGCAAGGACGGCCGCGTCGCCGTGGCCGCGCTGGAACCGCACTTCGCGGCGGCGCTGTGCGCTGCGGCCGGGGTTCAGGTCTCGGGCATGAAGGCCATGTTCGCGCCCTCGACCCACCAGGCGATTGCAGCTTTTCTCCTCACGCAGACGCGCAAGCAGCTCGACAGACTCGCGGCGGACAAAGACATTCCGCTGCATACGCTACCAAATTCATAGCGGTCTTCGCAGTTCCGGAGCCGGCTTTCTCACCGTCCATGTCAGCTGGCCGGCCCCCGGCGGCATGTTGACGGCAAATAATTGGAATCTGACCCCAATTTCTTCCCTGCGACGACGGATCAACCAACGCGACTGGATTTCTGCTGCCAGTGAATTGCAGCGATGGGTACGGGGTGGCGGCCGAGTGTTGCTAGGGTTGGTAAATAGACGTCAGGCCGAAATTCAATTGGTATTGATGTAGCTCAACCTGAGTTTGATCGGGTCCTAACTAACCAGTATTTTTGTCTTGACTCTGAAGTTACCTCTAAGGTTTACCCTTGTATCAATAAATCAGGACCTGCGCAGTGCTTTCGCTACTGCAACGTCCTGACAAATGGAGGCTTTTATGAAGACCCTGTCCTGGATGATCGAAGGAATGCATTGCGCGGGCTGCGCGAGGACCATCGAAGCACGGCTTGCCCGGGAGCCGGGCGTGCAACGCGCCGAAGTGGCGTTCTCGACCCGCAGCGCGCGCATCCTGCTTGACCCAAATATCGCTGCGCCGGAAGCGCTCGCCAGCCTAATCGAGCGTGCCGGCTACCGCGTCATCGTGGAGCAACAAACATGACCCGCGCCAATGTTCCATATTTACCCCGGAGACGCGGGGAAACCGAATCGTCATCGATCGACCTGTGGAGGCCACGATGAGCCACGCCATCACCACTGAAGAACTGAAGCTCTGGAGCGATGAACCCGCGACGCGACCGGATCGCGCACGCATCCGCGCCCGCATTGGCGGGTTGCACTGCTCGCTCTGCACGGGAACCATTGAACGCGCGCTCGGCCGTCGTCCCGGCGTGGACAAGGTCGCGGTGAGCCTGACGCATGAGCAGGCGCTCATCGAATATGACCCCAAGGTGGCACGCCCGGAAGAGCTTTTGCACACCCTGCGCGACATCGGCTATGCCGTCTCGGACCCGCGCAAGGTCCGGCCGTTCGAGGAGGAAGAGCAAGATCTCGTGCGCGAAGGTCGCCGGTTCCTCGTAGCAACAGCATTCAGCCTGATCGCGATCGCGCTCATTGCACATCCTACCGGAGTTGCCGCGACGTTACTGCCCGCGGCGGTGATCGCAAGCCTGCTCGCGTTCATTTTCCTAGTGTTGCGCTCGCGCGGCTTGGGTGTGGCGATAGGCGGCACCTTGCTTCTCGCGGCCATTGCTGCAAGTCTGGTGCCGCTCAGAGACCAGTCCTGGTTTCCCACTGCGACGCCGTGGATCGTGGCCGGCATGGCGCTCATTCTCGTCTTCGGTATCGGCAACCACATTCTGCGGATGGCCTATCAAGCGCTGCGACGCGGTATCCTGAATCAGCACGTTCTGCTCGAAATCGGCGCCTTTGCCGGCATCGCCGGGGGTGTGGTCGGCTTCATCATCGGGCGGTCGGACTACCCGACGGCGGCGTTCTTCGCCGTCAGCGTCATGGTCGTGACCTATCACATCTTCTCGGAGTGGCTGTCTCTCATCGTCAAAACGCGCAGTTCTCAGGCAGTCAAGCGGCTCCTCGACCTGCAGCCGGACACCGCGCGCGTCGTGCGAGATAACCAGGAACTCGAACTGCCGATCGAACAGGTGGCGGTCAATGATCTCGTGCATATCCGGCCGGGCGAGCGCATTCCGGTGGACGGAAAGGTCATGCGCGGTCATTCGGCCGTCGATCAGTCGCTTGTCACCGGCGAGCCGATCCCTGTCGAAAAATCCGAGGGCGATAGCGTGATCGGTGGTGCCATCAACGGCACAGGCATGCTTCTTATCAAAGTGTCTGCCGTGGGTGAAGGCAGCTTTCTCAACAAGGTCATTCGCGAGGTCGAGGATGCGCGGGCGCTCAAGCCCGGCATCCTGCACCTCGTCGACCGGGTTCTGCGCGTCTACACCCCCACCGTCCTCATCGTGGCAACGCTTGCCGCAGTGGCCTGGCTCATCGGCACGTGGCTTGTCACGGGCCAGATGGACGCCGAGCGCGCGGTATTCGCAGGTCTGAGCGTCCTGGTCATGGGTTATCCCTGCGCCGTCGGCATCTCCGCGCCGCTGTCCATCGTGCGTGGGGCCGGCGAAGCTGCCGAGCAAGGAATCCTGATGCGCACCGGTGAAGCGTTTCAAGGTTATCGGCTGGTGACTACTATCGTGCTCGACAAGACCGGAACGCTTACCGAGGGACGGCCTGCGGTTCGCGAGATCGAAGCGGTCGAAGGAATGGATGAAGAGCTGCTCGCCGCCGCAGCAGCCGCCGAAGCGTCTTCCGAGCACCCACTCGCGCAGGCAGTAATTGACGCCGCCTTCGAACGCGGCGCCACGCCGCCGCAGGTACGGTCTTTTGAAGCCATTCCCGGCAAAGGCGTCGTTGCACAAACCGAGCGGGGCGAAATCCTCGTTGGCAGCCCGGCGTTCTTGGCGGGCCGCGGCATCGATCTGACCTCGGTCGACGGGCGCATCGCGCGTCTGGAAGAGGCGGGCCGGACCGTCATCGCTGTTGGCCGCGCGAGGCGTATCCTGGGCATTATTGCGCTGGGAGATACGCTGCGTGCAGACGCGAAAGATGCCGTCGCGGCGCTGCGCAAGGCTGGGCTGCGAACCGTGCTCCTGACCGGAGACAATGAACGCGCAGCGCGCCACATCGCCACGGAGGTCGGCATCGACGAGGTGCATGCAGGCGTGCTGCCCGGCGGCAAGGCCAACATCATCCGGCAACTGCAGCGCAACGCAAGGGTGGCGATGGTCGGAGACGGCATCAACGATGCGCCTTCGCTGATGCAGGCGGATGTGGGCATCGCGATGGGCGCCGGCACCGATATCGCAATCGAGTCGGCCGACATCATCATCCTGTCGAACCGCATGGCCGCGCTGCCGATTGCCCGCGAAATCAGCCGCCGCAGCTACCGCAAGATGCTGCAGAACGTGACCCTCGCGTTCCTGTTCAACGGCATCGGGATTCCGGCCGCTGCCACGGGTCTCGTCTACCCCGTGTGGGCCATGACCGCCATGGCGGTCAGCGTCACGGCGATTTTCTTCAATTCGCTCTGGGGCCGGCCGAGATTGTTCATCGACGCCATCCTGAGCGTTGGACGCCCGGTGGGGGACGCAAAGGTGCGAACGACATGAACACGGCAGAAAGAAAGCGCTCGCCGGCCGAGGTGCTCGACGATCACTTGCGTGAGAGCCAAGCGGGCTCTATCGAGGACGATCTCGCGCGGAATTACGCGGCCGAGCTGATCGTACTCAGCGTACATGGCAGATCAGTGAATACCGAGAACGATCGTGAAGCTTGATAGGAATAGGTGCCAGCGATGAGCGCGATCAGGCGCGGCGCTACCAACCCGTTTAGAAACAGAGCAAGGGCAGTCGTTGTGATCGCCCTGCTCTCGTTCGTCACCGGCTTTCTTGCGCTGATGGTCCAGGCAAGCGTCGCTAGTCGCCAGCAAATCGCCGGCATGGAGAGTCGCGTTCGCACGCTGATCGAGTTGCGCGAAGCGGGCGCCTTCGGCACCGGCGGCTTTGGCGGCGACAAGCCGATCGGGCACGATCGCTTCACGACTGACACTCTGCAGACGGCCAACAGCATTCCGAGCGCCCGCAACCTCGTGCGGGTTGACGAGTACATCTACACGCCGCAGGTCGATCCCTCGAAAAAGAATGCCTACGCGATGGTGATCGGTCTGCACCCAGGCGCATCGCTGCGGGCGATCGGAGAAGTGGACTATGAGAACGCCAGGATCGTGGCCGGGCGCAACCTGCAAGCAGGCGACGAGAATGCCAACGTCACGGTCGTCGGCCGCCTGTATGGGTCGCAGCGACTCGGCATTTCCGATGCTGTGGACCTGGTGAAGGCGCCCATGCAAATCACCGTAAATGGGCGTCCATTCGACGTGATCGGCATCTATGCTACCGGCAACGATTTCGGCGACAACCACGTGTTTGTCCCGATTAACGCGTTTCGCGCCGTCTTTAATCCCGGTAAGCGGCTCTCCAAGATTTTTGTGACAGTGGATTCCGTCGCCAACGTCGAGCGCGTGGTCGCCGAGCTGAAGCAGCGTCTGGTGGACGAGGCCGACGTCGTGACCGCGCCGGAAGCCGTATCGACCGCCCGCACGACCTTGGGAACGCTGGCGGTGTCGAGCGCATACGCGGCCATTCTGCTGTTCGCGATCGGAGCGGTCGTGACAGTGTTCGTCATGGTGCTCAGCATGCGTGAACGTATTCGGGAAATCGGCATGCTCAAGGCGATCGGCGCATCGAATCGGGAAATCGTCATCCAGTTTGTTTCGGAAGCATTCGGCATGAGTGCCATCGGCGCCCTCGGCGCATTGCTGCTGGCGCTTTCCTTCGCTCCGATCCTGAGCCAGATTCTCAGCGTGCCCATCGCTTTTGACGCGAACGTGGTACTGCTTGTCATCGCCGGCTCCGCCCTCTTCGCCGCACTCGGCAGCCTGTATCCGGTGTTCCAGGGAATACGCCTGAGTCCCATTGAAGCGATGAGGAGAACCGCATGACGATGCTACGTCTGGGAATGCGCAATCTGTGGCGGAGCAAGCTGCGACTCGCCCTCGTCACGACATTGATTGGCGCGCCATTCTTCCTGCTGCTCGTGATGCAGTCGATCGGCGACGCGGTCGGGCGACAGACCGACCTCTTGAAGCAGAATGTCAACAACACCCTGCAGTTGCGGGCGCGGGGTTCGATGGGCCACGTCAACATGGTGGGCAACGAGGACATCCTGCCGCAGGATGCGCTCGACAAGGTACGCGCCATTCCGCATGTTGTGAAGTTGGAACCGTACCTGCTGGCGATGACGCCGACCGAAGGACACAATTTCGCGATGGTCGTCGGCGTCGATCCCGGCGACACGCGACGCCTCGAGTCGCACGGCGAAGCGGGCAATCCGAAGATCCTGTTCGGACGCGACCTCGCCGACGCGGATCGCGGCAAGCCGGTCGCCATCATTGGGCAGGGCGTGGCCAAGTGGGCCGGCATCAAGCCCGAAGAGCTAGGCCGCGCGACGCTGACGCTCGACCTGAAACGCACGCACCCGGTCATCTTCGCACTCGACCGGCCACCGGCGAGCTTCACGGTCGTCGGCATTTACGCCAGCGGCTATGTTTTTGGCGATATGCAGATCTTCACGCCACTCGACACGTTCCGCAAGGCTTACGGTGTGCCTCAGGGGATTTCCTGGCTGTATGTCCGCGCGGACTCGGCAGAGAACCTCCCAGCCGTGGAACGGCAACTGAAGGCGGTGCTCGGCGATGTCGCCGACATCATTGCACCGACGACCGTAGCGGAATTTCAAAGCACCGCCACGGCGGCCGTGCAGCGCCTTACCAGCGGCGGCATCGCGCTCTCTGCGGCCCTCATGGTTGTCGTTGTCTTCTTCGTCATGCTGCTCGTCGTGCGCGAGCGCGCGTGGGAAATCGGCACGCTGAAGGCGATCGGCGCTTCGGACGCCGGCATCATCGCGAGCTTCCTCACCGAAGCGGTGCTGTTTTGCACTGTCGGTGCACTCGCTGGGGTGTTGCTCTTCACGATGTGGGGCGGCACGCTCGCCCGGTTCGTATTTAGCTTGGGCGTGAGCCCCTCCCTTCCTGCGCATTACAGCAGCCTGGGCAGCACGCTGTCGCTGGCGCCGCAATTCGGCACGACGACCCTTGCCATCCTTCTCGGTGCCGGTGTGTTCGCCGCACTTGGCGGAAGCGCTTGGGGCATACGGCAGATCGTGAAACTCTCCCCCATGGAGGCAATCCGGCATGAATGAGAAATCCGACAAATCCGGCGCAGACGCCGCCCTGATCGAGCTGCGGGCGGTGAGCAAGATCTATCACCGCGGCGATCAGGTCGTCAAAGCGCTTGACGGGATCGACCTCACGCTGCCCGAGCGCGGCATGGCCGCCATTGTTGGCCCGAGCGGCAGCGGCAAATCATCCTTGCTGCACCTGATGGGAGCGATGGACCGCCCGAGCGAAGGCGAAGTGCGCGTGGCCGGCCAGTTCCTCAACACGCTGCCCGAATCCGGGCTCACCGCTTTTCGCCGCAATACGGTCGGATTCGTTTTTCAAAGCTTCAATCTCATTCCAAACTTGAGCGCGCTGGAAAATGTCATGTTGCCGATGGAATTCGCCGGCGTACCGGCAGCCGAGCGCGCGCGCCGAGCGACCGAACTGCTCCGGCAAGTCAATCTGTCGGCGCGTGCCACGCACCAGCCGCGCGAGCTGTCGGGCGGCGAGCAGCAGCGCGTTGCCATCGCGCGGGCGCTGGCGAACAACCCGCCATTCGTCCTCGCGGATGAGCCAACCGGCAACCTGGACTCCCAGACCGGTCGCCTCATATACGAATTGCTCAAGGAAATCGCTGCCACGCGCACGGTGGTGGTCGTCACCCATGCGGAAACCCTGGCCGAGCTTGCCGATAGGATATTCCATTTGAAGGATGGCCAATTAACTGCCGGAAACCATCCGATGTAACGAGTTAACGCTGCAGAAACCCAAGGAGAACCCATTATGTCCAAACGCTTTCTTTTCAGCCCGGCCGTTGTGGTCGTGACCATCCTGGCTGTCCATGCGCCACAAGGACTCGCGCAAGAAGCCGTCCACGGCAAAGTCGTGAGCACGAAGCTGACACACTGCGATTTCAAGCCGGGCGGTTGCGCCGGCAATCTGACGCTCGAAACAGAAAATCAAGGCAAGACCAGTCAAGTCACAATCGCCGTGCCACTGGGTACGCCAATCCACAAGGACAATGAAACCGTCTATCTGCCAGCATTGCGGGGAAAGTCGGTCCAGATCCTGTTGAGAACCGATAAAGGCGAGAAGACCGCCCGATCCATTGAGGTCAGGGCAGAGAAATCGTAACCGAACCAGATGGAGTGCCTGCGCTGAAAGACCCAATCGGTGAGATTGAAACTCTTGACCTTGGTCCATACTCTAATGTTTATGCTGATTTGGGAGGCTCGAAGTTGTCCACGCTCACCATTGGTAAATTGGCCATGCTGGCAGATGTCAGCACCGACACCCTTCGTTACTACGAGCGGGAAGGCTTGATCGCGCCGAGTTCCAAAAGCGCCGGCGGGTATCGCCTGTATGACGAGAATGCGGCGCGCCGCGTCCGCTTCATCAAGCAAGCACAGCACTGCGGCTTCACGCTGGCCGAAATCCGGGATCTCCTAGCTGTGCGCGCACGCGATTCCGCCTGCTGTGGCGACGTGCGCAAGATCGCGATGGAAAAGAAACTGCAACTGGAAAACAAAATTCGTCTGATGAAAACTATGTCCCAAGTACTGGATCGATTGATCACCGACTGCATCGAGGAAACGCACCCGGTGGACGAGTGCCCGATCCTCACGGCCTTGGAGCACGCAAACGGCACGAACCCACATCATGAAAGTTGAACTCTTTTATACGCCCGGCTGTGCCAGATGCGCGGCCGCCCACGACGGTCTCAAGACCACGGCCGAACAGACGATCGACGGACTGGTCTGGCGTGAACTCAATATCTTGGAAGAAATCGATTATGCGGTCGGTCTCGGGGTGCTGACCGTTCCCGCGATCGCCATTGACGGCGAACTGGTTTTTTCAGCATTGCCGACCACGCATCAACTCCGCGCGGAATTGATGCGCCGGATCGTCAAGGAGGCTTGACGTGGACCCGGAATCTTTGCGCCAAGCGGTCGAGCATGCGGGACTCGCGGCAATCGGCGTGAGTTTTCTCGCTGGGTTGTTTTTTAGCGTCAACCCGGTCGCGATGGCGGCCATACCGGTATCGCTCGCTTATGTGACCAAGGCGCGTGAGACGCGACAGGCCGTCTTGTTCGGTTCGATGTTCATCCTGGGCATGATTGTGACGCACATCCTGCTCGGATTCACCGCGAGCATCGGCGGACGTTGGGTGGAAACGCTGGTGGGCCGCAGTTGGGGTTTGCTCCTCGGGCCCCTGCTGATCCTGCTGGGCCTGATATGGCCCGGCTGGATTCACCTGCCGATGCCAGCCTTCGCTCTGCGCGTGCGACGACCAAATGGAATGTTGGGCGCGTTCGCGCTCGGTGCCCCCTTTTCCATTGCCGTCTGCCCGGTATGTACCCCGGCACTGGTCGTGTTGCTGGGCGTGTCGGCCAGTTTAGGATCGCCCTTGATCGGCACCCTGCTACTGCTCGCATTCGCCGTCGGCCGCGCGGTCCCGGTCGCGCTGGGCGCATTCGCCGTCGGTTGGCTGGAGAACCTGAAAGGCCTTGCCACCTACCGCCGCGTCTTCGAAGCGGCTGGCGGACTAACGCTAGTGGTAGCAGGGTTGTATATGTTGAATGCCTACTTTTTCTGGATTCCGGAGTTGGCGGGATGATGTGCCGTAAGGCATGCGGCACCGTGAAGGCAAAGGCGACTATCGTCATGGAATCGATCTTGAACTGCCCAAACTGCGGCTTCACCAAACAGGAAACGATGCCCAGTGACGCTTGCCAGTTCTTCTATGAATGTACGCAATGCCATACGGTTCTAAAACCAAAACCTGGCGACTGCTGCATATTTTGCTCCTACGGTTCAGTCGAATGTCCATCGAGACAGGTGCGGAGCGGTTGTTGCTGATCTGGTTCAGGTTAAGTTCCAGCCGACCGTCGTGAAGCAAAAGGGAGGATTAAATGTACAAAGATAACCGGACGCTGCGCGATGAAGTCTTCACCTTGTTCGAACGAGCGTGTCAAGAACGTGATTACCTGTTGGCCGAGTATCTGCTGCAGGCTCTTGAAGTGATGGTCCTACGCGATGGAGATGCACAACAAGTAGAGCACGCTTATCTAGACTTGGCGCATTCGTTCAACGCAAATCGTGCCCACTGACCCGAATTTGTGCCCTCAAGATCAAAACATTGCTATCCTGCTCGGAAATCGGACGCGGGTTCAGTTCCCTCTTCCGCCACCAATACCAATGCCCAACTGTGTATGCAGTTGGGCATTTTTCTTGTGCGCTCGCGTGTCTGCGAGGGTTCGTGCGGATTCCTGCGGACTTCGGCGTTCCGGGTGTCCGCCGAATTCTGGCCGTTTTCACTCT
>Ga0187892_10003356_pt1 | contig 29464 bp, 24 predicted proteins | sample MA1701073metaG_FD_139345 | JGI IMG/M metagenome (GOLD analysis project Ga0187892, IMG submission 139345) | Bio-ooze microbial communities from a basaltic lava cave in the Kipuka Kanohina Cave System on the Island of Hawaii, USA - MA170107-3 metaG ... | reverse complement strand
TGCCGGTGCTGTACAAGCGCGAATTCGCGCGCCCCATCATGGCCACCTGGCCGGCGTACCGTGTGTCCAACAGCCAGTTCAAGACCATGCAGTGGCGCATCAACGATTGCTACCGCCAGATGCGCTACCCCGAGCCGATCTTCGCCTCCGACGCGACCATCGCGCTCACCACCTTCCTCACCGTGACCGCGGCGGGCGAGCCCTACCGCGGCCCGGGCACCAAGCGATGAAACGGATCGTGCCCTGGTTGCTCACGGTTTGGCCGATTCTCGCCATGCCGCAAACCCCTTCCGATGTGCAGAAGGTCATGCAGCGCGACTTCCACGCCCGCGGGCAGGCGACGATGGACCGCGTGGTGCAGGACGGCGTGCAGCGCGTATGCACCGAGAGCAACGACCAGCCGCCGAGCGATCTCGCGCGGCGGCTCGAGGCCGACCAGATGAAGACCATCCCCTTCCCCGCGGGCAGCCTGATGGGGGACTGGAAGAACGGCGAGCGCATCGCCCAGAGCGGCCGCGGCCTGCAGTGGACCGACCCGGCCGGCGCGGCGGGCGGCGGCAGCTGCTACAACTGCCACCGCATCTCGCCGCAGGAAAGCTCGCACGGCACCCTCGGCCCGAGCCTGCTGCGCTTCGGCTGGATGCGCGGCAGCGGCCCGGAGATGCAGCGCTACGTCTACGGCAAGATCTACAACGCCAAGGCGTACAACCTGTGCTCGCAGATGCCGCGCCTCGGCTACTCCGGCACCCTCACCCCCGAGCAGATCAAGGACCTCGTCGCGCTGCTGCTCGACCCCGCCTCGCCGGTAAACAAGCAGTAGGACTAGCGCCACCGTGGCACCGGCCATACGGAAGTATGGCTGCCCTGCCATATCGGTGGTAGCCTGAGCCAATGGCGAAGGCTCGGTTCGAATGGGATCCCGACAAGGACCAAGAGACATCGTCCACAGCGCGACCGAGCAGCGGTTCTACTGCTTCGGGAAAGTCGGCGGCGGAGTTCTTACCGTCCGGTTCACCTACCGCCAGGGGGTGATCCGGATTTACGGCGCTGGCTACTGGCGCAAAGGAAAGCGAATCTATGATCGAGAAAATCCGTTACACCGACGAGCCGCTCGGAGATTCCGAGGTCGTCCCTGATTTTCTTCCGCGCCCGGAAGACCTGGTCTTCCGGGACGAAGGCGTGAAGGTCACCATCTCGCTGAGCAAGCGTAGCGTCGATTTCTTCAAGAACGAAGCACGGAAGCACAATACCCAATATCAGCGGATGATTCGTCGCCTGCTCGACGCCTATGCGGAGCACCACGCGAAGCAGGCTTCCGCCGCACGGTCGCCGCGGGCGCGCTACAAGGTTTCCAGAGCCGGTTAGCCGAATTGCAGCGGCGCGAATTTCTCCGGCTCCTCGGCACCGCGACGCTCGCGGGAGCCACGCTTCGCCCCCGCCTGAGCGGCGCGCAGGCGGCGGCCGAGCTCTACGACGTGCCGCCGTTCGGCAACGTCTCGCTGCTGCACATCACCGATACGCACGCGCAGCTCGTGCCGGTCTATTTCCGCGAGCCCGAGAGCGCGCTGAAGACATTCGGCCTGCGGGCCGGCAGCGCCGAAGCTTATGCCTTTACCAGCGTCGACTTCGAGGCGCTCGCGCGGCGCTACGGCAAGGTGGGCGGCTTTGCGCACCTGGCGACGCTGGTGCAGCGGCTGAAAGCGTCGCGCCCGCACGCGCTCTTGCTCGACGGCGGCGACAGCTGGCAGGGCTCCGCGACCGCGCTCTGGACGCGCGGCGCGGACATGATGGGCGCGCAGCAGCGCCTGGGCGTGGACTACATGACTGCGCACTGGGAATTCACCTATGGCCAGAAGGCGGTCCAGGCCTCTCCGGTCAAGCTGCTTGCCCAGAACGTCCGCACCGCCGACTTCGAGGACCCGGTGTTCGAGCCCTACGCCCTGCGCAGCCTGAACGGGGTCCCGGTCGCGATCATCGGGCAGGCGTTCCCCTACACGCCGATCGCCAATCCGCGCCACTTCGTTCCGGAGTGGACCTTTGGCATCCAGGAAGGGCGACTGCAGAAGATGGTGGACGAGGTGCGAGCCAAAGGCGCCATCCTGATCATCCTCCTGTCGCACAACGGCCTGCACGTCGACCTCAAGCTCGCCGAGCGGGTGCGAGGCCTCGACGCGATCCTCGGCGGCCACACGCACGATGGCCTGCCGAAGCCCGTGCAGGTCGGAAAGACGCTCGTCACCAATGCGGGTTGTAACGGAAAGTTTCTGGCTGTACTCGATATGGACATCGGTACCGGTGGTCTGAGGGATTATCGGTATCGGCTGCTGCCGGTGTTCTCGCGGCTGCTCGACGAGGACAAGGATATGGCGGCCTACATTGAAGGCGCGCGGGCGCCATACCGTGAAAAGCTGAGCGAAAGGCTGGCGACTACGGAGGAACTGCTCTACCGGCGCGGCAGGTTCAACGGCAGCTTCGACGAGCTGATCCTGCAGGCGCTGCTGAAGGAGAAAGGCGCGCAGATCGCCTTCTCGCCGGGGTTCCGTTGGGGCACGACGCTCCTGCCCGGCGATGCGATCACCGTCGAGCACCTGATGGACCAGACGGCGATCACCTATCCGCAGGCGACGTTGAACGAGCTCACCGGCGAGCAGATCAGGAACATCCTCGAGGACGTCGCCGACAACGCGTTCAACGCCGACCCGTACCTGCAGCAGGGGGGCGACATGGTCAGGGTCGGGGGCATGACCTATTCACTGCGCCCCGGCGCGAAGATCGGTTCCAGGGTTTCAGACATGCGAATGAACCGGAAGCCTCTGGAGGCAACAAAGCGTTACAAAGTTGCAGGGTGGGCGAGCGTCGCGGAGGGTATAACGGGCGAGCCGATCTGGGACCTCGTGACCCGCCACCTGCGCTCGCTGAAGACCGTGCCGCCCCTCGAGACGAATCGTCCGCGCCTTGTCTGACCTGCGCCGCGCGCTCGCCCCGTTCGCCGCCGGCAAGGCGGTCGCGGTGGCGGCGCTGCTCGCCGGGTTCACCTACAACTTCACGCCCCTCCACCATTGGAACCGGCTCGTCTTCACCGAAAAGGACGCAGGCGCCTGGCTGGCGTTCATCAACTGGGACGCGCAGCACTACCTCAAGCTCGCCATGCAGGGCTACCCGGTCCCGGCTGACCCTTCGAGCGCGTTTTACCCGCTGCTGCCGGCGCTGATCGCGCTCGGGATGCCGCTCGGCCTGGGCCCGATCACTTCGGGCCTGGTAGTCGTTACGCTGTGCTCCGCGATCGCGCTGATGATGATGGCTCGACTCCTGCCAAAACAGGAAAACGGCCCGTCGTCCCTGTGGCTGCTCGCGTGCTTCCCGACCGCGTTCTACCTGAGCGTGGTGTATTCCGAGGCGCTGTTCCTCGCCGCGCTGCTCGCCCTTTTCTGGTCGCTGCGCGACCCGCGCCGCGCCCCCTATGCCCTGCTCTGCGCCGCGCTGCTCCCGCTCGCCCGCGGGCAGGGGTTCTGGCTCGTTTTCCCGATCGGGGCTGCCTGGATTTTTCTTCGAGGAGACAAGCGCAGCCTGGCGGGAGCGACCATCGGCTATGCGCTCGGGGTGGCGCTTTATTTCGGCTTCTTCTGGTGGCGTTACGGCGACCCGTTCGCCGGCATCGCCGTGCAGAAAGCGTTCGTGTTCAGGAACGCGCTCGAGAACCTGCTCGACCTGCCGCGCTTCATGGATTTCCTGCTCAAGCCGCCCGCGAGGTTCCTCGACACGGTCAACAGCGGCCTCGACAAGGTCATGATCGCGGTGTCGCTCGCCGCGCTGGCGCTCGGAATACGGCGCAGCCCGGACGTGTTCGTGGCCGTCACCTGGGCGTGCCTGGCGGTATTGCCGGCGCTGATGGGCGAAGGCGGCTCCTACGCGCGCCACGCGCTTCTCGCCTGGGCCTGCTTTGCCCTGGCGGCGGGGCCGGCGCTCAAGCCCTGGCTCAAGTGGGCGATCCTCGTCCCCGGGCTCGGCCTGCAGGTCTATCTGGCGTACTACTTCGGCGGTAATCGCTGGGTAGGGTAAATTCGTTAATTAGCCCATGAAACTCAAGACCGTACTCGGGGCCCTGGTGCTCGCGGCGGTCGCCGGTGGCTGGTACTGGTTCCAGTCGCGAAACGGCGACGGCGAGGTGAAGTATCGCCTCGCCAAGGTCGAGCGCGGCGCGATCGCCGCGGTGGTGGTCGCGAGCGGCACGCTCAACGCGGTCACCACCGTGCAGGTCGGCTCGCAGATCTCGGGGCAGGTGAAGGAGATCTTCGCCGACTTCAACACCCCGGTGAAGAAGGACCAGGTGATCGCGCAGATCGACCCGTCGACCTTCGAGCTGCGCGTCAACCAGGCGCGCGCCGACCTCGACTCGGCGGAGGGCGCGGTCGCGGTCGCGCGCGCCGGCCTCGCCGCGCAGCAGGCCGAGGTCGCGCGCGTCAGGCTGATGCTCGCCGAGGCGCAGCGCGACGTCGAGCGCAAGAAACAACTCGTGGACAAGAAGTTCATCTCGGCGGCCGAGCTCGACAAGGCAGCTGTGGTGCTCGACACCACGCGCGAGCAGCTGAAGGCGGTGCAGGCGCAGATCAAGGTGAGCGAGGCGCAGGTGTCGAGCGCGCGCGCCGCGGTGAAGCAGCGCGAGTCGCTGCTCAAGCAGGCGCAGGTCGACCTCGAGCGCACCATCATCCGCGCCCCGGTCGACGGCACGGTCATCCTGCGCAACATCGACGCCGGGCAGACGGTGGCCGCGAGCCTGCAGGCGCCGGTGCTGTTCACCATCGCGCAGGACCTGCGCGACATGCAGGTCGAGGCGGCGATCGACGAGGCCGACGTCGGGCGCCTGCGCGTCGGGATGCCGGCGAGCTTCGCGGTGGACGCGTTCCCGCGCCGCAGCTTCGCCGGCGAGATCAGGCAGATCCGCAAGTCGCCGCAGAATGTGCAGAACGTGGTGAGCTACATCGTGGTGATCTCGGCGGCGAACCCGGACCTCGCGCTCCTTCCCGGCATGACCGCCAACGTGCGCATCGCGGTCGAGACCCGCGCCGCCGCCCTCAAGGTGCCGAACGCCGCGCTGCGCTGGCGCCCCGCGGGCGCCGCCGACGCAAGAGCCACCCCGGCCGACGCGCCGGTGCAGCAGACCGGCGGCCAGGCGGCGCAGGAGTTCCGCAGCCGCCTGGTGCAGGAGATCAAGCCGAGCGACGCGCAGCGCGCCCAGCTCGACGAGATCTTCAACGAGTCGCGGCAGAAGGCGGCTCGCGTGCGCGACATGAAGGGCGACGGCAACCGCCGGCGCGAGATGGAGAAGGTCAGGGCCGAGACCCAGGCGCGCATCGCCGACATCCTCACCGCCGAGCAGCGCCCGGCGTGGGAGCGGCTGCTGGCCGAGTCCGGCAGCCGCGGCCAGTCCTCCGCCGGACGGGCGTACGTGCTGGAGGGCTCCGAGCCCAAGGCGGTCGAGCTGCGCCTCGGGCTGACCGACGGCATGAGCACCGAGGTCCTGAGCGGCCTCGCCGAAGGCGCCGAGGTCATCACGGGCACGACCACAGGCCGCGCCGCACCGGCTTCCGCGCCGGGCGGGCTGCCGCGCGGGCCCTTCCACTGATGCTGATCCGCGCCCGCGAGCTGGTGAAGGTTTACCGCATGGGGGGAGGCGAGGTCCGCGCCCTGGACGGCGTCAGCGTCGATATCAACGAAGGCGAGTTCGTGGCCGTCATGGGCCCCTCGGGCTCGGGCAAGTCGACCTTCATGAACCTGCTCGGCTGCCTGGACCGGCCGACGAGCGGGGAATACGTGCTGGGGGGAAAGCGGGTTTCCGACCTCGCGGGCGACGAGCTCGCCCTGGTGCGCAACCGCCGCATCGGCTTCGTGTTCCAGCAGTTCAACCTGCTCGCGCGCATCCCCGCGGTCGAGAACGTGGAGCTGCCGCTGGTTTACGCGGGCATCGGGAAGAAGGAGCGGGTGCGGAAGGCCCTGGCGATGCTGTCCAAGGTGGGGCTCCAGGACCGGGCCGACCACCAGCCGGCGCAGCTCTCCGGCGGCCAGCAGCAGCGCGTGGCGATCGCGCGCGCGCTGGTGACCGAGCCGGCGCTGATCCTCGCCGACGAGCCGACCGGCGCGCTCGACTCGCGCACCGGCGTGGAGGTCATGGCGCTGCTGCAGGAGCTCAACCGCCAGGGCATGACGGTGGTACTGGTGACGCACGAGCATGACGTCGCGCGCTTCGCGCGCCGCATCCTCGGCTTCCGGGACGGGCGGGTGGTGCAGGACGAGCACAACCAGGCGCTGGCGGCATGAATGTCGTCGCCCTCCTGCGCATCGCGCTGCGCGCACTCGCGGTGAACAAGCTGCGCAGCGCGCTCACCATGCTCGGCATCGTGATCGGCGTCGCCGCGGTGATCGTGATGATCGCGGTCGGCGCGGGCGCGCAGGCGCGCGTCGAGGAGCAAATCAGAGCGCTGGGCTCGAACCTGCTGCTGGTGATGCCGGGGTCGACCACTGCCGGCGGCGTGCGCCTGGGCTTCGGCTCGGGCTCGACGCTCACCGAGGACGACGTGGTCGCGATCAACCGCGAGGTGCCCGAGGCGCTGGCGGCGCCGGCGCTGCGCGGCTCCGCGCAGGTGATCTGGGGGAACGCCAACTGGTCGACGCAGATCTTCGGCGTCACCCCGGAATACCTCGACGTGCGGCAGTGGCCGCTCGCCGCGGGCCGCACCTTCGAGCCCGCCGAGATGGCGGGCGCCGCCAAGGTGGCCCTGATCGGGGCCACCGTGGCGCGTCAGCTGTTCGGCTCGGGCGACCCGCTCGACCAGTCGATCCGCATCAAGCGCGTGCCGTTCACCGTAATCGGCGTGCTCGAAGTGAAGGGGCAGAGCCTGATGGGACACGACCAGGACGACCTCATTCTCATGCCGATCAAGACCGCGCGCAGCCGCGTGCTCGGGACCGCGAGCGCCGCGCGCAACCGGACGGTGGGCACGATCTGGGTGAAGGCCGCCGACGAAGTCGACACCAAGGTGATCGAAGGACAAGTCAGAGCGCTGTTGCGCCAGCGCCACCGCCTGGCGGCGGGCGCCGACGACGACTTCTCGCTGCGCAACCTGCAGGAGGTGATGGCGGCCCAGGAAGCCTCGAGCCGCGTGCTCGCGCTGCTGCTCGCCGCGGTGGCCTCGGTGTCGCTCCTGGTCGGCGGCATCGGCATCATGAACATCATGCTGGTGTCGGTCACCGAGCGCACGCGCGAGATCGGCCTGCGCATGGCGGTGGGCGCGCGCACGCGCGACATCCTCGGCCAGTTCCTGGTGGAGGCGGTGACGCTGTCGCTGATCGGCGGCCTGGTCGGCGTGGCGCTCGGCACGGGCGCGTCGGTGGCGATCGCCCAGCTCGCCGGCTGGCGCATCCTGCTCTCGCCGCAAGCCGTAGCGCTCGCCGTGGCTTTTGCGTTTGTCATCGGGGTGTTCTTCGGCTTCTACCCCGCGCGCAAGGCGGCGCGCCTGAACCCGGTCGAAGCGCTGCGCTTCGAATGAAGGCCCTGGTGACCGGCGGTGCGGGTTACATCGGCTCGCACATGGTGAAGCTGTTGCTCGAGCGCGGCGCCGCGGTGTCGGTGCTCGACGATCTCTCCACCGGCCACGCCGACGCGGTGCGCGGCGGAAATTTCGTGCGGGGAGATATCGCCGACCTGCAGGGCACGAAAAAACTTCTTGAAGAAAAGCGTATCGAGGCGGTGATCCATTTCGCCGCCGCGAGCCTGGTGGCGGAGTCGGTCGCCGACCCGCTCAAGTACTACGCGCGCAACGTCGGCGGAACGGCGGCGCTGCTCAGCGCGATGCGCGAAGCCGGGGTCGCAAAGATCGTGTTCTCGTCGACCGCGGCGGTCTACGGCAACCCGCAGCGCCAGCCGATCGACGAGACCCACCCGACGCAGCCGGTGAACCCCTACGGCGCCACCAAGCTCGCGGTCGAGCGCATGCTCGCCGAGTGCGGCGCAGCCTACGGGCTGCAGTCGGCGAGCCTGCGCTACTTCAACGCCGCGGGCGCCGACCCGGCCGCGGGGCTCGGCGAGCGGCACCACCCCGAGACCCACCTTATCCCGCTCGTGCTGCGAGCGGCCGCCGGGAACCGCCCGGTCTCGGTGTTCGGCGACGACTACCCGACGCGCGACGGCACCTGCGTGCGCGACTACATCCACGTCTCGGACCTGTGCGACGCCCACCTGCGGGCGCTCGACTGGCTGGCGGCGGGAGGCGGCTGCGACAACTTCAACCTGGGCAACGGCGAAGGCGCCACGGTGCTGGAGGTGATCGAGGCGGCGCGGCGTGTCACGGGCCGCGACATAAAAGCGGTTTCTTCCGGAAGAAGATCGGGTGACCCCGCTTCCCTCGTCGCCGACGCGACAAAAGCGCGCCGCGTGCTCGGCTGGCAGCCGGCGCGCCCCGCCATCGAGACCATCGTGCGCGACGCCTGGGACTTCGAGCAGCGCCGCGCGGCATGACGGCGCGGCGCGAGCTCTTCCTCGTCAGCTTCCTGATCCTGTTTTTCGAGCTGGCCGCGATCCGGTGGTTCGCGGCCACGGTGGTGTTCCTCACCTTCTTCACCAACATCGTGCTGCTCGCCTGCTTCCTCGGCATGAGCGTCGGGCTGCTCTCGGCGCGCCGGCCGCCGAGCCTGGTGCGCGCCGCGCTGCCGCTCGCGATGCTGTCGTTCGCCGCGGCCATCGGCAGCAACATGCTCTACTGGTCGTGGTCCGAAGCGCTCACCGTGAGCGTCGGCAGCCACGATGCGCCGCGCCTGATTTATTTCGGCACCGACTACCGGCCGGCCGACCCCAGCCGCTGGGTGATCCCGATCTGGGCGGTGGCCGGCGCGTTCTTCACCCTGCTCGCCCTGGCCTTCGTCGGCCTGGGACAGGTGATGGGCCGCGCGTTCGACGCGATCCCCGACCGCGTCACCGCCTACACGGTGGACGTCCTCGGCAGCCTGACGGGCATCGCGGCGTTCGCGGCGATGAGCTGGCTCGAGCTTCCGCCGACAGTGTGGTTCGTGCCGATCCTCGCTCTCATGCTGCATTTCGCGGGCTGGCGCAAGCCGGTGCAGTTCGCCGCCGCGGCGGCGGCCTACGCGCTGGTCGCGATCGGCTCCCACCTGCTCTCCGTGCAGGGGCACCAGATCTTCTGGTCGCCGTACTACAAGGTGTCCTACTCGCCGCACCTCCAGGTCATCGCCACCAACGAAATCGGGCACCAGGGCATGGTGCCGGTCGGGCGCATCGGGCCCGGGTACATGCTGCCGCACCTGCTTAACCGCGACGCGGGCGGCGCGCCGTTCGCGGAGGTCATGATCATCGGCGCCGGCAGCGGCAACGACGTCGCGGCAGCCCTGCGCTCCGGCGTGAAGCACGTCGACGCGGTCGAGATCGACCCGCGCATCAACGAGATCGGCCGGCGGCTGCATCCCGAGCGGCCATACGCGGACCCGCGCGTCACCATCCACCTCGATGACGGCCGCAGCTTCACGCGCCGCACCGAGCGCAAGTACGATCTCGCGGTGTACGCGCTGGTGGATTCGCTGGTGCTGCACTCGGGCTATTCCAGCCTACGGCTGGAGAACTTCCTGTTCACGCGCGAGGCGTTCGAGGACGTGAAGCGCACGCTCAAGCCCGACGGCGTGTTCGCGATGTACAACTACTACCGGCAGGGCTGGCTGGTGGAGCGGCTGGCGGGAATGGCGCAAGAGGTGTTCGGCACCGAGCCGCTGGTGATGTCGTTCCCGCATCGCGACCGTGTCGCCGCAGCCGACGCCTATTCGCCGGGGTTCACCTTCCTTCTGGTCAGCGCCGATGCCGGCCGGCTGGACGCGATAAAGGCCCGCTTCGAGAAGGGCGAGAGCTTCTGGGTCAACGTGAACCCGCAGCTGAACGCGCCGATCGATGCGTTCCGCCGCGCCGCCCCCGAGGGCGATGAATGGCACAGGGTCGGCCGCACGCAGGTGCTGCCGGGCAAGGTCGAGCCGTTTCCGAGCGACGACTGGCCGCAGCTCTATCTGCGCAGCCGCGAGATTCCCTGGGCACCCATCGGCCAGGGCATGCTCGCGGTGGCGCTGCTTTCGGCCGCGCTCCTCGCCGTGTTCGCGCCGGTGCGCGGCGTGCGCCTCAACTGGCAGATGTTCTTCCTCGGGGCGGGCTTCATGCTGCTCGAGACCAAGGGCGTGGTGCACATGGCGCTGCTCTTCGGCGGCACCTGGATCGTCAACTCGGTGGTGTTCTTCGCCATCCTGCTGATGATCCTGGCGGCGAACCTGTACGTCCTGAAGGCCAGGCCGTCCAATCTGTGGCCTTACTATTTGCTGCTCGTCGCCGCCCTTCTGGTCAACGCGCTGGTGCCGATGAGCGCCTTCCTGTCGCTCGCGCCGGGGTGGCGCACCGCCGCCTCGTGCGCGGTGGTGTTCGTGCCGGTATTCTTCGCCGGGGTGATCTTCGCCACCGCGTTCAGGGATAGCCCCCAGCCCGACGTCGATTTCGGCTCGAACGTGGCGGGCGTCATCCTCGGCGGCCTGAGCGAGCACCTCTCGCTCGTGGTCGGGTTCAACTACCTGCTGCTCATCGCGATCCTCTACTACGTGCTGTCGCTGGCGCTCGCGCCCCGGCGAGCTGCTTGAGCGCCTCCCGTCTGCGCGTCGCCGCGGTGGGGCTGGGCTGGGTCAGCCTGCACCGCCATCTGCCGGCGATGCGGCGCAGCCCGGAGCTCGAGATCGTCGGCGTGGTCGACCGCCACCCGGACCGCGCCCGCGCGGTCGCCGCCGAGCTCGGCCTGCCGCACTCCCATGCCGGCGAGCGGCTGGCGGACATCCCGTGGCTCGAGTCGGTCGAGGCCTTCACCATCGGCACCGCGCCGGCCGCGCACGGCGCGCTGATCCGCGAGGCGCTCGCGCTCGGCCGCCATGTGCTCACCGAGAAGCCGTTCGTCCTCGACCCGGCCGAAGGCGAGGCGCTGGTCGCGCTGGCGCGCGAGAAGCGCCGCGTGCTGGCGATCGTGCACAACTTCCAGTTCGCACGCTCGGCGCGCGCGCTCGCCGCCGACCTCGGCCAGGGCCGCTACGGCGCGCTGCGTTTCATCCACGCGCGCCAGCTCGGCAACCCGCTGCGCCGGCTGCCGGCCTGGTACGAGGAGCTGCCGCTCGGGCTGTTCTACGACGAGAGCCCGCACATGTTCTACCTGCTGCGCGCGCTCGCGCCGGCGCCGCTCGAGCTCCTCGGCGCCGAGGTGCACCCGAGCACGCTCGGCAAGCGCACGCCGGCGTGGATCTCGGCGCACTATGCCGCCGGCCCCGCCCGCATCCCGGTCAAGCTCGACATGGCCTTCGAGGCGCCGCTGAGCGAATGGCACGTGTCGCTCGGCGGCGAGCGCTGCTTCGGCGACGTCGACGTGTTCCGCGACATCTACGTGCGGCTGCCGAACGACGGCGCGCACACCACGTGGCCGGTGGTGCGCAGCTCGCTCCTCGCGACCTGGTCGCACTGGGCGCAGCACCTGCTGAGCGGGCCGCGCCATCTTTCCGGCACGCTGCTCTACGGCAACGACGAGGTGTTCCGGCGCTTCGCCGCGGCGGCGAGCGCGTCGGCCGAGCCCGAGGGCATCGGCGCCGCCGACGCGCTCGCCGTGCTCCGCATGCAGCATGAAATCCTCCGCGCTGCTCGTTAGCCTGCTCCGGGAGAGCCCTTTCCAGCCGGCGACCAGCTGGTGGCGCGCGCTCGAGCTGGCGGAGGTAGTGAAGCACGGCCTGCCGCGCGGCGCCGGGCTCGACCTCGGCTGCGGCGACGGCAAGCTGATGCGCATCCTCCTCGACGCGCTCGAGCCGCCGGCTTCGCTGGTGGGCGTGGACGTCGATCCGCAGGAGACGCGCGACGCCGAGGCCGCCGGGGTCTACGCGCGCGTGCACACGGCGCCCGGTGAGCGCCTGCCCGAGCCCGACGCGTCCTTCGACTTCGTGTTCTCCAACTCGGTGCTGGAGCACATCGACGAGCTCGACCCGGTGATGGCCGAGGTCGCCCGCGTGCTGCGTCCCGGCGGCGCGTTCGTCTTCACCGTTCCGTCGGACGGCTTCCACGGCTGCCTCGCCGGACCGTTGCTGCCGTGGAGCGACCGCGCCCGCTACCTCGAAACCGTCGACCGGCGCTGTGCCCACCGGCGCTACTGGAGCGAGGCGCAATGGCGCGCCTGCCTCGCGCCCCACGGGGTCGAGGTGGCGCGCGCCGTGCCCTACCTCACCGCGCCGGAGACGCAGCGCTGGGAGACGCTGTCGCGCTTCACCGGCGGCTTGCTCTATTCGCTGGCGGGCGGGCGCAAGCAGCCGATCGAGATCCAGCGCGCGCTGCGGCTGCGGCGCCGCGGCCTGCGGCTGCCGGATTGGGCGGCGGCGCCGCTCGCCGCGACGATCTCGGCCGGGGTCGATCGCGCGGCCGGCGGGCGCACTGCCTGCCTGCTGATCGAGGCGCGCAAGCGCCCGTGAAGTTCCTGAGCTACGCCGCGATCGGCGGCATGGTCACGCTGCTCAACCTCGCGGTGCTCTGGGTGCTGACCTCGGTCGCCGGGCTGCACTACCTCGTCTCCACCATGATCTCGTTCTTCACGCTGGCGCCGCTCGCCTTCTGGATGCAGAAGCTGGTGACGTTCCGCACGCCGCGCGCCGCGGCGCCGGTGGAGTGGCCGCGCTATCTTGCGACCATGGCCACGAGCTTCGCCGCCAACCTGGGGCTGATGTACGTGCTCGTCTCACTGCTCGACCTCTGGTACCTGGCCGCGGCGGTGGTGGTAACGGTGATGCTGCTGGCGGCCAATTTCCTCGTCAACGACCGCTGGAGCTTCGCGCTGCGGCGCTGACTCGCGTGCGCCTCGTCCTCGTCACCCACTACTTCCCCGCGCACCGCGGCGGCGTCGAGCGCGTCGCGGCGGAGCTCGCGCAGCGCCTAGCACGCGATCACGGCGCGCAGATCGAGTGGCACGCGAGCGCCTGCGACGCGCCGCCGGAGCTTCCGGGCGTGCGCGCTGTGCCCGCCGCGTGCTGCAACATGATCGAGCGCCGGCTGGGCTTCCCCTACCCGCTTTGGTCTCCCAGCGCGCTGGCGCGCCTGTGGCGCACGGTGCGCGCGGCCGACGCGGTGCACCTGCACGAGTGCCTCTATCTTCCGAATCTCGTCGCATACCTCGCCGCGCGCCGCGCCGGACGCCCGATCGTCGTCACGCAGCACGTCGGCATGGTTCCCTACCGCAGCGGCCTGCTGCGCGGGATCCTCTCCGCCGCCTATCGCTTCCTCGGCCGCCGGGTGCTCGGCGGCGCGACCCAGGTCGTCTTCATCAGCGACGCGGTAAAACGGTTCTTCGAAACCTTCGTGGCTTTCAAGGCGCCGCCGCTGCTCGTCGCCAATGGCGTGGATACGAAAGTGTTTCACCCTCCACAGGGGCGCTCTAATGAAGGACCCCAACTACTCTTCGTCGGGCGTTTCGTCGAAAAAAAAGGGTTGGCGCTGCTGCGCGAAGTGGCGTCGCGCCTGCCGCAGGTGCGCTGGGTTTTCGCCGGCTTGGGCCCGCTCGATCCCGAGGCCTGGGGACTGCCGAACGTGCGGGTGATGCGCAACCTCACCGCTGGCGAGCTCGTCCCCCTTTACCAGGCCGCCGACCTGCTGGTTCTGCCGAGCGTCGGCGAAGGCTTTCCGCTGGTGGTGCAGGAAGCGATGGCCTGCGGCACGCCGGCGCTGGTGAGCGAGGAAACCGCCGCGGGCTCGCCGCAGGCGAGTGAGCTCCTCCTCAGGGAGAGACTGACGGCGGAGCGCTGGCAGGAGCGCATTCAGGCGCTCCTCGGTTCTCCGGAGCTGGCGGCGCTGCGACCGCGCGTGGCTGCCTTCGCGCGCGAGAACTGGTCGTGGGACCAATGCGCCGGGCGTTACGCGCGGATTTTCGCCAGCGCCGGCCCGAGGAGCTGACGCATGCAGTCCTCGACATGAGTCGCTTCTGCATGCGCAGCGATAATTGAGCAATGTCCCTATCGTCGCGCCGGTGATCGACCGAGCCCTGCCCCCGGCGCTGGTCGCGCTGCTGCTGATCTACCTGCAGCTGCGCAGCGGCGCCGATTTTTCCGCGCTCATGGTCGCGGTCATGGCGCTCTTCGCCTACGTCACGCTCGCCGGCGGCCGCCTGCTCGCCGCGCCCGCTGGCGTGCGCGACGGCGATCTCTCGTCGGCATGGGTCCTTGGGCTGGTCGCGCTCTCGCTCCCGCTTTACGGCCTGACTGCGCTTCTGCCGGTGACGGCAGGCGTGGCCTTCGGCGTCGTCGCCGCTGTCGTGGTTGTACTCGACCTCGTTTACCGCCGGCGCAGCCCGCCGCCGGATCGGAAGAGCTTGATCGGCTTCGCCCTCGCGGTCGCGCTGACGGCGGCGTGGTGCACCGAGCCGGCGGGCGCGTACCAGGTGCTGCGCACGCGCGACGTGCTGCCGGTCTGGGGCGACTACTACATCCACGGCGCCTACGTTTCGCAGTTCGGCGATCCGCGCGCGCTCGGCCGCGGCTCGATCCTGCTCGCCGACCTGCCGGCCACGTTCTACCACTTCGCCTCCTATCTGCCGGCTGCGGCGCTCGCGACGCTGCTCGACCAGCCCGGCCTGGCGCTCGCCACCTCGGCGTGGATGCCGCTCGGCTTTCTCGCCATGACCGCGGGCGCGTACACCTTCGGCGATCGGCTCGCCGGCGCCGCGGGCGGCATCGCCGCGCTCGCCGCGGTCGCGATTCTCCCCGACGCGTCGAACTACGGCCTGCGCAACGGTTTCCTGAGCTTCCACTGGTCGGTGCTCGCCCATCCCGGCGCTACGTATGCGCTCGGCGCGGCATTCGTCTCACTGGCGCTGCTGGATCGCTGGAGCCGCGAGCGCTCGCGCGACGCGCTCGCCGCCAGCGCGGCGCTGGCCGCCGCCCTCGTGCTGTTCCGGGCGCACGTGTTCCTGCTGTTCGTGCCCGCCTGGGCGGCGACCGCGGTGTACTGCGCGATGCAGGAGAGCCGCCATCGGCGGCGCGTCGCGGCCTGGCTGTTCGTGGCGCTCGCCGCCGGCGCCGCCGCCACCAACGTCGTCCTGACCCAGCTCGGCGAAGGGCAGTGGCGCTTCGGCGGGTCGGCGCTCGGATGGTTCCTCACCGTCGCGCACAGCGGGCATGAACCGACGGCCTACACCGCCTTCTACGCCGAGGTGATGATCGGCGACGAGTGGGGCTACAGCCTCGTCGTTGGCATCGTCCTCTCCTACCTCGCGGCGCTCGGTGCGCTCGCCGCCCTGCTTCCCGCGGCTGCCTTGCTGGCGCGGCATAGGCAGGCGCTCAGGCCCATCGACGTGTTCCCGGCTTATGCCGCGTATTGCTGGCTGCTGCTGATGCTGTTCGCGCCGCTCACCTGGGCGGTACAGGGACCCGAGCTCATCGACCGGCCGGTGGTGCTGCTGTACGCGGCGGTCGCGATCTGGACGCTCTGCCTGCTGTTGAGATCGATCGCGCGCGCATGGCTGGCGGCGCTTGCTGCTGCGATCGCGCTGCTTCCGGTGATGTTCGCGCACGCTGGGGAGCTCGCGCGGCCGAAGTTCGCCTCCGGCGCGCTGCACCTCGACCTGCGCGCCGAGCTCGGGCTGGTCGACCTCGCCGCCTTCCTGCGCCGGGAAGCGCGCGCCGGGGACAGCTTCGCGGTTGCCGGATTGAGCAGCGAGTTCGCGGTGGTCGATCTGGCGCTCGAGCTCTGTGCGCTGAGCGGCGTGCCGGCGTACCTTTCCCGGCCTCACCTGGAAATGCTCCAGGGCGGCCCGCGAAAGGAAACGGTCGCCGCGCGCGTGGCTGCGCTGCGGGAGGTCGAGCAGCAGGGCGACGCCACGCAGGCACACGCGCGTCTGCGGCAGATGCGCGTGCAGTGGTACGTCGTGCCGCACGGCCAGGCGCCGCGCTGGGATCCGGCGCGCGAGCGTGCGGTATTCCGCGCCGGCAAATTTTCACTCTACGCCGCAAGGTAGAATCAAGATCCATGACGCGAAGTTCATCCCGCTGGGTTGCCGGCGCGTCGCTCGTCCTTGCGGCCGGGCCGGCTTGGGCCTATATCGATCCGGGCACCGGCAGCATGCTGGTGCAGAGCGCGCTTGCGCTCATCGCCGTCGCGCTGGTGGCCGGAAGGTCCGCCTGGCACAAGGTGAAGAGCTTTTTCTCGCGGCGCAAGGACGATGCAGCCGACCGCGAGGCCTAGGCCGCCCCTGGACAGCGCGCAGCGTCACCCGGCGTCGTTTCGCGATCCCGAGGCTCGCGTGCTCGTCGCGGATGGCCGGGTATTGCGCGCGCTCAGCGCCGAAGCGGCGGCCCGCTTCGACGACGTCCGGGAATTCATCAAGGAGCTCGAAGGCGAAGGGCTGGTCGTCGGCTCGCGGGAGGCGCCCGACACGCCGCCGCCGGGCTTTGCGCGGATGCTCGAGCACGACAAGCTGCCCTTCGTCTCCTATCCCTACGAATGGCCGTTCGCGCTGCTCCGGCGCGCCGCGCTCCTGCACCTCGACATCCACCGGCGCGCGCTCGAGCGCGGCGTGACGCTCGCCGACGCGAGCGCCTACAACGTGCAGTTCCGCGCTACCCGGCCGGTGTTCATCGACATCGCTTCGTTTCGCCCCTACGACGAAGGCGAGCTGTGGGCGGGGCATCGGCAGTTCTGCGAGCAGTTTCTCAACCCGCTGCTCCTCGCCGCGCAATTCGGCATCGCGCACCACGCCTGGTACCGCGGCTCGCTCGAGGGCATCGCCACCGCCGCGCTCGCCGCGTTGTGGCCGGCGCGCGGCTGGCTCTCGCCGCGCGCGCTCGTCCACGTCCTGCTGCCCGCGGGCGCCGAGCGCGCGGCGGCGAAACGCGCGGAGTCCGCGCTCAGGACCGTCCGGCGCTCGCGCCTGCCCAAGGCAGGCTACACGGCGCTTCTAGGCCAGCTGCGCGGCTGGATCGCCCGCCTCGAGCCGCGCGGTTTCAGCGCCACGCAGTGGGCCGGTTATGCGCAGGCGCGCAGCTACAGCGCCGACGCGCTCGAGGCGAAGCGCCGCGTGGTGGCGGAGTTCGCGGCACGCCACCGCCCGTCCGTCCTGTGGGACCTCGGCTGCAACGACGGCGAATTCACCGAGGTGGCCCTGGCGAACGGCGCGGCGTCGGCGATCGGGTTCGACGCCGACCCCGGCGCGCTCGAGCTCGCCTGCGAGCGCGCCGAGCGCGCCGGCCTGGCGTTGCTTCCGCTGCACCAGGACGCGTCCAACCCGAGCCCGGCGCAGGGCTGGCTGGGACGCGAGCGCGCTGCGCTCGCCGACAGGGGCCGGCCCGACGCCGTGATGGCGCTCGCCTTCGAGCACCACCTGGCGCTCGGGCGGAACCTCCCGCTCGGGGAAGTGGCGGCATTCCTGCTGGCGGTCGCGCCGCGCGGGCTGGTCGAGTTCGTGCCGAAGGCCGATCCCACCGTGCAGCGCATGCTCGCGCTCAAGGGCGACATCTTCCCGGACTACTCCGAGGCGGCGTTCTCGGCCGCGCTCGCGGCGCACGCGCGCATCGTCCGCACCGACGCGCTTCCCGGCGGGCGCAAGCTGTTCTGGTTCGAAGCTTGAGCGCCCCCGCGACCCCCGCCGCGGCGCTGCTCTGCGGCCTGGTTTTCCTGTTCAAGCCGGCGCAGATGTTCGAGGCGAACGCGGCCTTCCCCTACTTCGGCCTTGCGCAGATGGCGCTCGTGCTCGTGCCGGCGTTCCTCGTCGCGTTCGGTACCATGGCCTGGCTCGCATCGCGCGGCGGGCCGCGCGTGCAGCGCGCGGTAGCGGCCCTGCTCGGCGGCCTTGCGCTGGCCGCCTGGACCAACGCGACGTTCGTGCCCTCGCCGGGCGGAAGCCTCGACGGCCGCGCGCCGCTCGCGTTCGACGAGGCGCGCGCCGCGCTGAACCTCGCCCTCTGCGCCGGCCTCGCCGGCGGCGGCGCCACGCTCGCCTGGCGCTTTCCCGTGGCGGCCCGCCGGTTCTTCGTCGCGCTGTTTGCCGTGCTGTTCGCGCAGGCGGTCTGGATCGCCGCCGCCGACGAGCATCCGTGGCGCGCCGAGGGCGCCGCGCAGCGCCTGGCCGGGCTCTCCGCCGAGAAAAACGTGCTCGTCATCCTGCTCGACAGCTTCCAGTCCGACTTCTTCGACGAGATGCTGAAGCGCGAGCCGGAGCTCGCCCGGACCTTCGAGGGTTTCACCTACTTTTCGAACGCGGTGGGCCCGGCGCCGACGACCTACCTCGCGCTGCCGGCGATCCACTCCGGGACGCTCTACCGCGAGAGCGACGCGCTGCGCGACACGTACCGGCGCGGCGTTGTCGAGGGTTCCTTCATGACGCAGCTCGCGCGCAGCGGATACGACGCGATGCTCGTCAACCCGCTGCTCACTTACTGCCCCGCCGACGTCCTGTGCGACCACCAGGGCACCCTCGTGCACGGGCGCCTGAAATCGCTCGCCCAGGCGGCGGCGTTCCTCGTCGACCTGGCCGTGTTCCGCATCGTCCCCGAGGCGCTCAAGCCGGCGGTCTACAACGAGGGGGCGTGGATGGCGTCGCGTGCGCTCGCCGACGAGGTCGTCGTGACCTCGAACGGCGTGCTCGATCTCATGGCGGGCTCGATGCACATCGAGGGGCGCCGCCCGGTCGCGCGCTTCCTGCACCTCTTCAGCACGCACGCGCCGACCAGCCTCGATGCCGGCTGCCAGCCGGTAAAGGGACCCTGGACGCGCGGCACCGCCATCGCCCAGGACCGCTGCGCACTGACTAAGGTGAACGCCGTGCTGCGCCGCCTGCAAGAGCTGGGGATCTACGACCGCACGGCGATCGCGATCCTCGCCGATCACGGCACCGGCCTGCAGGGCAGGCATCCGACGGCATGGATCTGGGGCGACTACGCCTCGCCGCTGCTGCTGGTAAAGCCGTTCGGCGCCCGCGGCGAGCTCGCGCACTCGGCGCGCGTGGTCGGCCTGACCGACCTTGCGGCGAGCCTGTGCACGTGGACCGCCGACTGCCGCATGGAATCCGGATCGGATCTCGCGCACGACAGCGGCAAGCCGCCGAGCTACCCGTTCTTCCTCTACTACTGGCGGCACGAGTACTGGCTGGCGCGCTCGGTTCCGATCGCCGCGCGCTACGAGGTGCGCGGGCCGCCGCGCGACTCGAGCTCCTGGAACCGCCTTTCGCAATGAAGCGGTCCGTACTCCTCGGCATCGCGGCCACCTCCGCGGCGCTGCTCATGACCGAGCTCGCGCTGACGCGCATCTTCTCGGTGACGATGTTCTACCACTTCGCCTTCCTCGCGATCTCGATCGCCCTTTTCGGGCTGAGCGCGAGCGGGGTGTTCGTCTACATCCTGCGGAAAAGGCTCGCCACACGGGAGACCGAGGACCTGCTCTGCCTCGGCGCGCTCGCGCACATGACGGCCACGGTCGTCGCGCTCGCCTGCCTGGTGCGCATCTCGGTGTCGCTCACCTACTCGCCCGACAACCTGATCCGCATGGTGGCGATCTACCTGCTCGCGGCGGCTCCGTTCTTCACCGGCGGCGCGGTGCTGTCGCTCGCTTTCGCGCGGCTCACCGCGCGCATCAACGCGCTCTACGCCTCGGACCTGCTCGGCGCGGCGCTCGGCTGCCTGGCGCTGGTGCCGCTGATGAACCAGCTCGGCGCCCCCGGCGTGGTGCTGACCGCGGCGGCGCTGTCGGCCGCGGCCGCGCTGTGCTTCGCGCCGGCGGGGCGGCTGCGGCGCGGCGCCGCGCGCGCCGCGCTGGTGGTGCTCGGCGTGCCGCTGCTAATGCAATGCTCCGACCTGGAGCCGTTCGACGTCGTCGCCATCAAGGGCAGCGAGCGCGAGGACAAGCTGCTGTTCAGCAAGTGGAACTCGTTCTCGCGGGTCGGCGTCTACAACTACCCCCACCACGACTGGTCGCTCAGCCCGAGCTTCAAGGGCAAGCCCCCGCCGTCGCTGTTCATGGACATCGACGCCTCGGCCTCCACGCCGATCATGCAGGGCACGGGGGACAACTCGTACCTGCGGCATGAGCTGACCGCGATCGCCTACCACCTCGCCGAGCGGCCCGGCGGGTTCAGCGCGCTGGTGATCGGGCCTGGCGGCGGGCGCGACGTGCTGTCGGCGCTCGCCTTCGGCGCGAAGCGCGTCGAGGGCGTGGAGATCAACCCGATCATCGTGCGCGACGTGATGCTCGGGCGCTTCCGCGAGTATTCCGGGGGCCTCTACACCCGGCCCGAGGTGTCGATCCACGTCGAGGACGGGCGCAGCTTCGTGCGCCGCAGCCGCAGCCGCTTCGACGTCATCCAGGCCTCGCTGGTCGACACCTGGGCGGCGACCGCGGCCGGCGCCTACACCCTGACCGAGAACTCGCTCTACACCGTGGAGGCGTTCGGCGAATACCTCGACCACCTCACCGACACGGGGCTGCTGACGTTCACGCGCTGGGTGGTCGACGGGCTGCGCCTGGTATCGCTCGCGCAGGAGGCCTGCGCGCGGCGCGGGCTCGACGCCGCGCGGCACGTGGCCATCGTGCAGCACAACACCGTCATGACGTTCATCCTGAAGCGCTCGCCCTTCACCGCCGCCGAAGTGCAGCGGCTGCGGCGCGCCGCCGGCGAGCTCGGCTTTACGCTGCTCTACGCGCCCGGCCTGCCGGCGCCGGCGGTGACGGACCCGGTCGAGATGCAGGCCATCCGCGCCAGCCTCGCCGACTACCGCGCGCTGCTCCTCGCCCCCGACCGCGCCCGCTTCCTCGCCGCCTACCCCTACGACGTTTCCGCCACCACCGACGACCGGCCGTTCTTCTTCCACGTCACGCGCCTGCGCGATCAGCTGCGGGTGGCGTTCGGGCGCAACCTGCTGTTCGGCACCGGCCTGTCCGCGCTGGTGAGCCTGTTCCTCATTTCGGCGGCGCTGGTGGCGCTCTTCATCATCGCGCCGCTCGCGATCGGCGGGCAGCGGCCGCGCCGCGGCTGGAGCGGCTGGCTCGCCTATTTCAGCGCGCTGGGCGCCGGGTTCATGCTGCTCGAAGTGGCGGTGCTGCAGCGCTTCGTGCTGCTGCTCGGCCACCCGGTGTACTCGCTCACGGTGACGCTGTTCGCGCTGCTCCTCGGCACCGGCCTCGGCAGCTTCCTCAGCCGGCGGGTGCCCGACGAATCGGTGCGGCGCGCCACGCTGTACGCGCTGCTCGCCGCGGCGCTCGTCGGCGTGGCCGCGGCGCTGGCGCTCGAGCGGCTGGTCGACCTCGCCATCGCCTGGCCGCTGCCGGCGCGCATCGCCGCCGCCGCGGCGCTGCTGGTCCCGGTCGGCGTGCTGCTCGGCGTCGGCCTGCCGGGCGGCATGCGCCTGCTCGACCGCGCGCACCCCGAGATCGTCGCCTGGGGCTGGGGCATGAACGGCGCCTTCTCGGTGATCGGCGCGACCACGGCGATCTTCATCGCGATGAACTGGGGCTTTTCCGCTACCCTCCTCGCCGGTGCCCTTACCTACCTTCTCGCCGCGGCCTGCCTGAAGGCGTGCCGATGAAGCGCATCTCGGTCGTCGTGCCGTTCCACAACGAGGCCGGTGGCATCGAGCGGTTTCATGCGGAGTTGCACTCCGCCCTCCACGAGCTGAACTCATATACCTTTGAAATCATCTGTATCGACGACGGAAGCAGCGACGCCACGCTTGCCGAGCTGCTCGCGATCGTCGAGCGCGACCCGCGCGTGCGGGTGCTCGAGCTGTCGCGCAATTTCGGCAAGGAGGCCGCGCTCACCGCCGGGATCGACGCGAGCCGCGGCGACGCGGTGATCGCGATGGATGCCGACCTGCAGGATCCGCCGCAGCTGATCGCCCGCCTTCTCGAGGAGTGGCAGCGCGGCGCCGACGTGGTGCTCGCCCGGCGCACCGACCGCAGCCGCGATTCGTTCCTGAAGCGCATGACCGCGGGGCTGTTCTACCGCATCCACAACCGCGTCTCGAGCGTGCAGATCCCCGAGAACGTGGGTGACTTTCGCCTCCTCGACCGCGCCGCGGTGGACGCGCTCAAAGCGCTGCCCGAGCGCCAGCGCTTCATGAAGGGGTTGTTCGCCTGGATCGGCTTCCGCACCGCGACGGTCGACTATGCGCGCGGCGCGCGCGCCAGCGGCGCGAGCAAGTTCTCCGGCTGGCGGCTGTGGAACTTCGCGCTCGAGGGCTTCACCAGCTTCAGCACCGTGCCGCTGCGCATCTGGACCTACATCGGCGCCATCGGCGCGTTCCTGACCTTCGTCTACGCGTTGTTCATCATCCTGCGCACGCTGATCCTCGGCGTCGACGTCCCCGGCTACGCCTCGCTCTTGGTGGCGGTGCTGTTCCTCGGCAGCCTGCAGCTCCTGAGCGTGGGGCTGCTCGGCGAGTACATCGGGCGCGTGTACCTGGAGAGCAAGCGGCGGCCGGTGTACATCGTGCGGCGCGAGTTCGGCAAGCGCGATGGATCCTAGCGCCTACCGCGAGATGGCGGACACCGAGGGCCGCCACTGGTGGTATACCGGGCGGCGCGCGATCCTCAAGTCCACCATTTCGAGGCTGAACCTCGGCCGAAACGCCGCGATCCTCGAGATCGGTTGCGGCACCGGCGGCAACCTCGAGATGCTCGCCGCCTTCGGCCGGGTGAGCGCCCTGGAATCCGACGACGCGGCGCGCGCCATCGCCGCCGAGAAGACCGGCGGCCGCTTCGAGATCCGCGCCGGCGCCTGCCCCGGCGACATCCCGTTCCCGCGGCACGCCTACGACCTGGTGTGCCTGTTCGACGTGCTGGAGCACATCGACGAGGACGTCGCCACGCTGGAGGCGGTGCGCGCCCTGCTCGCTCCCGGCGGCCACGCGGTGATCACGGTGCCGGCTTACCGCTGGCTGTGGAGCGCGCACGACAAGTTCCTGCACCACAAGCGCCGCTACACCGCCGGAGAGTTGCGCACGAAGATCAACAAGTCAGGACTACGTATCGCCCGTCTCTCGTACTTCAATACGTTCCTCTTCCCGCTCGCGGCGCTGGCGCGGCTGCTGCGGCTGAGCGGCACCGCCGTCCCGGCGCGGCCGGTGAACGGCCTGTTCCATGCGCTGTTCAGCACCGAGCGCCATGTCGTCGGGCGCGTGCCGCTGCCGTTCGGCGTCTCGCTGCTCGCCGTCCTGGGTTGAAGGCCGACCGCGGCTTCTGGCTGTCGCTCGTCACCGGGGCGGCGGCGTTCTTCGTCCTCGCCGACTGGACGATCCTCGACCCGCACAACGCCGGCTGGCTGCTGTCGCACCCGGACACCGCGACCAGCTACCTCGGCTGGCAGTTCTTCCGCCAGGCGCCGCTCGCCCAGCTCCCGCTCGGCGCGAACCCCGCCTACGGCATGGAGATCGCCACCTCGGTCGTATTTAGCGACTCGATCCCGCTGCTCGCCTTGCTGCTCAAGCCCTTCAGCGCGTTCCTGCCGGCGACGTTCCAGTACCTCGGCCTGTGGCTGCTCGCCTGCTGCGTGCTGCAGTCGGTGTTCGCCTACCGGCTGCTGCGGCGCTTCTCGCCGGACGAGTGGCTGTGCTGGATCGGCGCCGGGTTTTTCCTGGTCGCGCCGGTCTGGATCTACCGGCTGACCGGGCACTATGCGCTCGCCGCGCAATGGGTGGTGCTCGCGGCGCTCTGTCTCTATTTTGCGCCGCAGTTCTCGCCGCGCCGGTGGATCGCCCTGCTCTGCGCCGCCGCGCTGATCCACTTCTACCTGCTGGTCATGGCCGGCGCCCTCTGGCTGGCGGACCTGTGGCAGCGCCGAGCTTCGCTTCTGCGGCACTTCCTGCCGGCCGCGGCGCTCACGCTCGCCGCCATGTGGCTCGCCGGCTACTTCACCATCGGCACCTCCGCGTCCGCGATTCCGGGATTCGGCACCTACCGGATGAACCTACTGTCACCGGTCGACGCGAACGTCCTCTGGTCGCGCCTGCTGCCCGACCTGCCGAGCGCGTACGGCGAGTTCGAGGGCCTCGCGTACCTCGGCCTCGGCATCCTGCTGCTCGTCCCGCTTGCCGCCTATCAGCTGAGAAAGACCCCTTTCGATCGAAAGCGGATGGTCCCGCTGCTGGCGGCCGGCCTGGTCCTCACCCTGCTCGCCGCGTCGAACCGGGTCGCGCTCGGCAGGATCGAGCTCTTCAGCTACGACCTGCCGGACCTCCTGCGCCCGTACGGCGATCTGCTGCGCGCGTCGGGGCGCCTCTTCTGGCCGGTGTACTACCTCGCCTGCGCGACGATCCTGGTCCTCGCCGCGCGCGCCCTGCCGCGGCGCGCGGCGATCGCCGTGTGCGCGATCGTGCTCGGCGTCCAGGTCGCCGACTCCTCCGTCGGGCTGCGCCGCACCAGCGAGCGCCTGGCAGACAGGCCGTGGCACTCGCCGCTCCGGTCGCCGCTGTGGGCGGAGGCGGCGGACCGGTACCGGCGCGTCCTCTACGTACTGCCGCGCAACGACCACGCCACCTTCCTGCCGTGGGCCGCGTTCGCCGCCGATCACCGCATGGCGGTGAACTTCGGCTACTTCGCGCGCGCCGACGCCGAGAAGATGATCGAGGCGAGCCAGGCGCTGGAGACCGCGGTGCGCGCCAACGCGCTCGACCCGGGGAACCTCTACGTGTTCGAGAACGAGCCGCTGTGGCGGCTGGCGTCGGCGCGGCGGGGCGCGGAGGATTTCGTCGGCGAGGTGGACGGCTACCGCGTCATCGCGCCGGGCTTGCGGGGTGCGTCGGCCGGCAGTCCGGCACGCAGCGCAGGCAGCCTCCCGGCGGGCGCTCGTACACGCTGAAGTCGCCGCAGCGCCACGCCTCGCCGTAGCCGCGCCCGGGCAGGGTCTCGAGCACGCGCTCGACGCCGCCCTTGCCCAGCGGCCAGTTGTTGCCGAGCCGCAGGTCGGTCACCACGCAGCGCACCGGCTCGCCGGAAAGCCGGTCTTCTAGCTTGTCGGGATAGCCGATCCACGCGCGCGTCGCGAGCTGGGGAATCAGCCGGTCGGTGGCGGCGATCGAAACCTGCGGGTCGATGCACGGCAGCACCTCGTCCGCGAGCCAGGCGCGGTGCGGCACCGGCGAATAGCTGCGCCAGCGCGCGAACTCGCCCGGCCCGAAGGCGGCGAGCGCCCAGAACAGCATCCAGATGCCGGCGCGCCGCCAGCCGAAGCGCTGCACGAAGGCCGCCAGGCCGAACGGCAGCGCCCAGAACAGCGCCGAGCCCGGCTCGATGCCGTAGTGGAACACGATGCGCACACGCTGGTCGCCTTCGCTCAGGAACAGCATCAGATAGGCCGGCACCGCGGCCGCCGCCGCGCGCCAGTTGAACAGCGGCAGGAAGCCGAGCGGCGCGAGGGTCCAGAAAAGGAAGATCAGGCGCTCGCGGTCGATCAGCTGGCTGAAGAAATACACCGGCTGGGTGAACGGCGCGAGCAGGAGGGCGCCGAGCCCGCCGCCGAATCGGCCGTAGAGGCCCATGTAGGGATAGTCGCCGGCGCCGAGCAGCCCCGGCACCACCTTCACGTCGAAGAAAAACACCGCCACCCCGGCGGCGGCGAGCGCGATCCCCTGCCAGCGCGCGCCGGTCAGCGCCCACGCGATGCCGATGCCGGTCGCCACCACCGGGGCGGATTCCTTGGTGCCCAGCGCGGCGACCAGCGCGAGGACGCCCAGCACCTTGACCCAGCCCCGTTCCGAGAAGAAGGCGGCGAACGCCCACAGGAAGAGCGGCAGCATGAACACTTCCGGGTGGAAATCGAAGGCATTCGCGTTGCGGACCGGCAGGTAGCACCAGTAGAGCCACGGCAGCGCGGCCGGCGCCCAGTGCTCGCGGCCGAAGTGCGCGCGCGCGAGGTAGTAGAGGGCCGGCCCGCCCGCCGCGAGGCCGAAAGCCTGGGCGAAGAGCAGCGTCTCCGGGCGCTGCACCAGCCAGAAGAGGGGCGCGAGCAGCCAGAAGCTGGGCGACTGGTGATCGGCGAAGAGGTTGATGCCGTCCTTCACCGCTGACACGTAGCCGTTGCCGTGGATCAGGTTCCAGAGCGCGTTGGTGAAGATGCCGAGGTCGTAGCCGTGGCTCTCGAACACACGGTGGCGCTGCAGCGCGACCCCGAAGAGGATCGCGCCGACGGCGGCAGCCGCGGTCCACAGCGCGCGCGGCTGCGAGCGCCGGAACGCCGCCAGCCAGGCCTGGGCGACGCGTCTGCCGAGGCGGAAGAAGAAGCTCTTGTCCCACGCCTCGTTCGACCAGCGCCCCACCGCCGCGGCGACCACCGCGATCACCAGGATCGAGCCGGCGCCCTGCGTCAGCGTCCACAGCACGTTGGTCAGCAGCTCGTTCTCGCGAAACACCGCCGCCAGCACCAGGAACGCCGCCAGCGCCGCGGCGCCGCGCCAGTGCCGGTGCCGCACCACCATGAAGAGCAGCCCCGCCAGCAGCAGCGGCAGCGCCCAATCGGACGGGTCGTAGAACGAGCCCGCCGCGGTCTCGAACCACATCCAGCCCGTGAGCCACGGAAAGGCTACGAGCGTGGCGATGAAGATGTCGAGGACGCGCACAGAGAGAAGGACGAGGCGTAGCGGCGGACGAGCGGCACGCGCAGGGCGAGGCTGTCGAGCGCCTCGAGCGGCGCGCCGAGCCAGCGCGGCGTGCCCGGCGCGAGCCAGGCGAGCGGGCCGAGGAAGTAGTCGGAGTAGCCGATCGCCGGCGGCGCGAACCCCGCCTCGACGAGGAGCGCGGCGAGCGCCTCGGGCTCGAGCTCGCGCTCGTCCGGGCTGTGGAAGCGCTCGTAGGTCGCGCTCACCAGCCGGTGGAAGGCGCCGACCAGCCGGCGCGTGCTCGGGTCGGACGAGTAGAACGCGCCGCCGGGCCGCAGCGCCGCGCGCGCGGCGCGCAGCACGTCGCGCAGCGCCGCGTCGCCGAGGTGGTGCAGGAAAGCGAATGCGGCGATCACGTCGAATTTTTCACTCGGGATATTCTCGGAAACAGCAAAAGACAGGTTCGCCATGCCCGCCGACTTCGTCCGCGCCTGGGCGATCGCCACCGGCGAGATGTCGATCCCCACGATCTCGCCGACGTGCGGCGCGAGGCGCCGCTCGATCGCGCCGTCGCCGCAGCCGAGGCTCAGCAGGCGCTGGCCGCGGCCAGCGCCGGTCGCGCGCAGGAACTGGCGCGCGGCGCGGTCGTGCACGCGCCGGAAGAGCGGGCTCGCCAGGATCGCGGCCTCCGTTTCGTAGTAGCGGTCGTGGTATTCGCGCTCGTTCATCGACATTCTGCGGGCGGCGCCGCGCCCTTCTCCCAATCGTCCAGGCGTCCAAGCGCGACATCTTGGCCGGCGCGATAGCGGTTGAGGGTCACCCGGCCGCCGATCGCCTCGAGGCGGGCATCGAGGCCGACGTAGTGCCGCACCCAACCGCCGCCCAGCGGCTCGGTGACCGCGGTCTGCCCGTGGAAGAGGCGCGGGCAGGCCTTCTCGATGCGGTCGAAGAGCGCCGAGACCCGCGCCTCGCGCTTCGCCTGCTCCGGGTCGCGCGGTGCCGGGCGCAGGCCGCAGCTCACGACCGACAGCGTCTCCGCGGACGGCGCCGGGCGCGCGACCGCGTTCGCCGCGCGCGACAGCGCATCGTCGCGGTCGGGACGCCAGACGATGGTGAAGCAGTCGGCCGTATCGAGCCGGTAGCCGACGCGCGCGAGCACCGCGTCGTGGATCCTCACCTGCGCCGGATGCGGCGCGCCGTCCACCAGCTCGAGCGAGCGGCCGAGCGCGCGCACCCGGCCGCGATGGCGCTCGAGCAGCGCGACGAGCCGCGGCGCGTCGGGCGCGAGGCTGGTCTGGCCGCGCAGGTTGGCGAACGAGGACGCGGGATGGACGAACGGCGCCACCACCGCCATCGGCAGCGTCTCGAGCGTGAGGTAGAGCGCCGGCTCGCGCGCGGCCCGCTCCGGCACGGCGTAGGGGAACCAGTGCCGCGACCACGGCTCGGCGATGAACCAGCGCGCCGGCGCCGCGACGATCAGCATCGCCAGCTGCACCAGAAGGAGCACGCAAAGAACGATGCGTGCAGACCGCAGAGGGAGAAGACGCTCGGCGAGACGCGCGAGGCACACCCCGGCGAGCAGCAGCACCATCAGGCCGTACCGGCCGTTGGCCGAGGTCACGAGCCAGAGCGCCGCTGCCGCGCCGAGGAACCCGAAGACGCGCCAGTCCATGCTTTGCAGGGCTGAGGATGTTCCTTTCCTGACGAACGGCACGGCGAGCGCCGCGACCACCAGCGCCGCCGGGCGCAGGTCGGGCGCGAAGATCTCGGCATAGAGCGCGCGGTCGAGCACCGCCATGCGGAACGGGAACGTCAGCGCGGCGACCAGGTCGGTGGGCGTGAAGCGCAGGCTGCTGGCGCCCAGCGGATACAGCGGATTGCCGAACTCGCGCAGCATCAGCGCGAGCCAGGGGCCGGCGAGCACCGCGACCGCCAGGGCACCGCCGGCGATATAGGCCGATGCAGCGCGCAACCCCACAAAGGTCAGTGGAAAAGCCGCCAGGGCGAAAATGGCATTCGAATACTTGAGCGCTGCTGCAGCGCCGAACAGCACCCCGGCGAGGGCGAAATGGCGTCCATCCAGGAGAAGGAGCAAACCCAGCAGCATCGGCACCACGAGCAGCGGGTCGAGGAACGAGGTCCCCACCGTCGCCCAGAACACCGCGGTCGCCGCGCCAAGCGCCGTGGCGAGGCAGGCCATGACGACGCGATCGCGCCCGGGCAGGTGAGCGAACAGCCGCCACGAGATCAGGTACAGCAGCGCCAGGGCCAGGCCGTGCGCGGCGGCAAGGAGGACCGACACCGCCACGCTGTGCCAGCCCGACGAGACCATCAGGTAGAACGGCAGGTAGCCGACCGGGTTGAGGTAGCTCTGCGCGCTGGCGGCGAAGAAGTCCTGCCGCAGCCGGCCCTCGAGGAGCTGGAACGGCGCGTAGTAGTGGTAGTTGAGCAGGTCCCAGTTCAGGTCCTTGGCGGCAAGGACGGTCCAGGCGGCGCAGAGCGTCGCGGGCAGCGAGAGCGCGAGGACGAGCGGCCCGCGTCGCACGGCCGACGCTAGCGCTCGCGGCGTTTCATGCGGGCCACGCGCTCCTGCAGCCCCTTCAGCGCGCCGCTGTCGCCGGTCCTGCGGTACATCTCCTCGAGCGGCCTGATCGCCCCGTTGTCCGACGCCGGGTACAGCGAGAGCGAGGTCTCCAGGTCCCGGATCGCCCCGCTCGTGTCCTGCATGTTGGCGCGCAGCGCGCCGCGCAGCGCGAAATAGCGCGCCACGTGCTCTTTCGGCGCGTCGGAGGGCATCAGCTCCCTCGCCTTGTCGAGGTGGGCGCCGACCGCGCCCACCGAGAAGCCG
>Ga0187892_10003354_pt1 | contig 29474 bp, 25 predicted proteins | sample MA1701073metaG_FD_139345 | JGI IMG/M metagenome (GOLD analysis project Ga0187892, IMG submission 139345) | Bio-ooze microbial communities from a basaltic lava cave in the Kipuka Kanohina Cave System on the Island of Hawaii, USA - MA170107-3 metaG ... | reverse complement strand
GCTGGGATGCCCGTCAAATGGGCGTCCCAGCGATTTTCGCCACCGAAGCATCACTCACAGTCCACGATGTCGTGAGCCGCTTCTCAATTAAGAATCAGTCCACGATGTCGTGAGACCTGACAGCTAGTAGCTTAACGCCTTCAGCGCCCGCCACTTGCTCGCCTTGCGACCACAGTGCAATGCCCAGATTGTTCTGCGTTAATGCCCATTGCTGTGGTGACTTCTCGGGGGTGTAGACCAGCAAGGCGTTGCGGTAGGCAGTGACGGCTTCGGCAAGTAGCTTCACGCCTTCAGCGGCTGTCATTCGCTCGCTTTGTGAGCTCAGTGCACTGCCCAGATTGATCTGTATCGCTGCCCATTGTTGGGGCCATTGCTCGCGAGTATAGACTTGTAAGGTACTGTGGTAGGCGGCGATGGCCGCGGTCAGCAACCCCAGGCCCTCAGCGCCTGCCGTTCGTTCGCCCTGTCTTTGCAGTGCGTTGCCCAGATTGTTCTGGGTTGTCGCCCAGTTTTGCGGCAACCGCTCACGGGTTCTGATCTGCAAGGCATTGCGGTGGGCAGTAGCGGCTTCGGCTAGTAGCTTCAGGCTCTCAGCGCCTCCCATTCGCTCGCCTAGTGAGCTCAGCGCACTGCCAAGATTGTCCTGTGTTAGTGCCCATTGTTGCGGTAATTGCTCTCGGGTATAGATTAGCAAAGCGTTCCGGTATGTGGCGATGGCTTCGGTCAGCAGCTTCAGGCTCTCAGCTCCAGACACTCGCTCGCCTTGTGCCCACAGCGCAATCCCTAGATTGTTCTGGGTCATCGCCCAGTTTTGCGGCGACTGCTCGCGGGTAAAAATTGCCAAAGCTCGCTTGTACGAATCTACAGCTTCGGATAGCAGGCGATTTCCTTCTTCGCCTTTCACACTGATTCCTAAATCCTGCTTCGCAAGACCGATGAACACTTCTATCTCAGCCTGTTCATAACGGTGCTTATCTTTCGATATGAGTTCCGCTAGGCGAAGCTTGGCAAGGTTATATTGCTCCAGCGCCTCTCTGAACTGATATGAGTTCTTGAATGAGTTACCGGCATCCTTACGATTCTGGTAAGCGCTGATGGCTTTTCTATCAAGCTGTTCCTGAACGGGCTTGATTTGTCCTTCATCTTTCTGCGCGGCCTTCACAAAGTTCTCCGCCGCGAGTGGGAAGTTGTTTTGGTAGAAGGCGCGCAAGCCGAGGGTTCGGTAATCGTCGGACTTTTCGACCGCCTTGGCCCAGTCGTCAAATGCTGATTTGACCTGCTCCGGCGTGAAGCCATATTGCTCAGCCCATTCGCGCAGGTAGAAGCTGAAATCAATCGGACGCGGGCTATCGCCTGCTTTCTTCAGCCGGGCGATTTCATCCGACAGCCTAGTGATGTGTTTTTCGATGCGCGCATGAGTCCAGAGCGCTTTGGAGCCTTTGCGCACGATGATCACGTCCAGCGTCTGGATGTTTTGCAGCTTGACGTTCGGCAGGTTCCATTGGCCGTCGAGCGGATAGTTGATTACCCAGCCAGGCTTAATGATGTTGATGATTATGCGCTCGCCTTCGCTGAAATCGCCCAACAGGACGATCTTGAACTGGCCTTTCGAGTCAGTCGTATTTTCAATCCCGGCCACGCTGATGCGGGTTGCAGGAACAGGCGCTTTCACGTCGGTCATCAGCGTGCCGTTTAAGGTAAGTTGTTGGCTAAAGGCGGTGAGCGATGTGCAGCAGGCGAAGAGTATGGCTAAGATCGTTTTCATCGTGTCTTCCTCAGTTTGATGGTTAGGGGGCCGGGAAGTTCGACATATTGGTCGTCAGTCGAGACGCCTCGTATACTAACATAACCTTCTTTGCTGACGTAAACGCGGACGCGGACGCCGATGCGGGCGGGAATCTTATCAATGATGAAGCCGCCGTTGCCAGTGGTCGTGGTATGCATCGGCGGCTTACCGTTGATCTCGTCCACCTTCACCGTCGCGCCAGAAATAGGATTGCCGTCGGCATCGTTCACCTGACCGCGAAGATAAGTTGTCTCTTCGACAGTTGGTGAAGGAAGAGGTTGCGACGAAGGCTGCCCGGTGCGAGAGATGAAGTAAAACGCAGCCAGCGCGACGATGGCGATGACGGCAAACGCGATGGCGAAGATCGGGACGTGCTGGTGGCCTTCGTTGATCGTCACCTGCACGTCGCCGCCGCCTTGAATGAAATGGCCGCCGACAGTGAGGTTACTTTGTGTGAATAGCGCTCTGGCTTGCGCCAGCGCCGCCGCCGGTTCGGTAGCCGTGACGCGCTGAAGCTGGGCGATGACCTGATTGCGCCGCTCGGCCTCGCGCGGCTGTGACTCACTTGGCAAGGCCGCCAAAATCTTCGGCGCCGTTTCGTCCGCATTGCGGCAGGCGATGCCGTTGATGGCCGCGAGCGCGGTCGGCAGCTTCGTCTCGTCGAGCAGGCAGGGGATGATCGTCTTCTTCAAGGCCAGCGCCGTCGTCCACTCGAACTCGACGAAATGCGAAGCGGCGGAATTGGCCGACCAGAGCAGCAACACCGCGTCGCAATCGGTGATGGCTTCGCCGATGACTTTCGGCCACTGCTGGCCGCCGTAGATGCTGTCTTGATCGCGCCAGACGTCCACGCCGTGCGCGCGCAGAGCTTGCTCCAACTCCAGCGCGCGATTCAGATCGTCTCTGGCATAGCTGATGAAAACTTTGGGAGCCAGCAAGACGTCGTATGGCTGATTGGGCGAGTTGGACGGCATAATTGTTGAACCAATCCGGCAACGCTATTCAAAGGCGAGCGGGATGAAAAACTCTGGCGCGACCTGGAAGAACTCCGCCAGTTTCTTGATCTGCGCTTTACTGGGTTTGCGTTTGCCGCTGATGACTTCCGAGGTCACGCCGCTCGAACCGAGCAGCGGTTCGAGGTCTTTGTTGCGCAGGCCGCGCTCCTGCATGAAGCCCTGGATCATGACGTGCGGCGGCGCATCCGGGAGCGGATGATGTTCGTCCTCGTAAACCTCGATCAGCGTCGCCAGCATATCCAGCAGACGGCTCTCTTCCAGCGACAGGTTCTTTTTCACCGCCAGCCTGTCCACGATGACTGTCATCCGCTCCAACTCTTCCTCATTGGTGATCGCTGTGGGCAAGGCCTCTGCCAGCAGCGCGGCGTATTTGCGCTGATTGAATCTCCGCGTGGCGGCGCGAGCCGGTCTGCCAGCTTTGGTGGCTTTGGCGTTCCGCTTAGTAACAGTGGCGCTCATTCTTCCAATCCTCCGTGTCGTACGCCAAGTGCACGGCGAACGTTTCGACAGGCGCGCGAAAGAAATACATCAACAGACCGTGAAATGGTAGTGGCCGCGCCCGAAAAGTTGATCCGGAGCGACTGCGCCGCCGCAGGGGGATTGCATAGGCTTCGGCCCGTCATTATACTGCGCCCGTTTCTCGCAATGCTTCCCGGCGTTCATCCAAGCCCCACGTTCAAAAGTGACGACGATTCAATCTCGTTCAAGGAGGACGGTTAATGGAGTTTAGCCACAAAGTTGTGATCAACAGAGACAGGGAAGAAGTTTTGACCAAAACCATCAAAAGCCGCGATCACCCTCAAGAATTCTCCGGCTTATACTCAATCTCCTACGCCACCATCAACAACCATCAAAGATCGAAAATATGCAAATCACAGTATTGAAAGAGACCGAGACTGATGAGTCCCGCGTCGCGCTGATACCGGAATCGGTGAAGAAATTGGTCTCGATGAAGGCCAACGTTGCGGTCGAAAGCAACGCGGGGAACGAATCGGGCGCGAGCGACACCGATTACGAAACGGCGGGCGCGACAATTTCAAAAGACCGCGCGGCGTTGCTGCAATCAGCCGATGTGTTGGTTGCGGTCAATCGCCCGCCAGAGGATGTGGTCGCGCAATTGAAGCGCAGCGCAGTCGTGATCAGTTTCCTGCGACCGCTCGATGAGCCGCTGCTGCTCAAACCGATGATCGAGCGCGGGATCACCGCCTTCGCGATGGAGTTGATTCCACGCACCACTCGCGCGCAGGCGATGGACGCGCTGTCGTCAATGGCGACGATCTTTGGCTACAAAGCCGTGCTGTTGGCCGCCGAGCGTGTGCCGCGAATGTTCCCGATGCTGACGACTGCGGCTGGTACTGTGCCTCCGGCGAAGGTGTTGGTGCTCGGCGCAGGCGTCGCGGGATTGCAGGCCATCGCTACCGCTCGTCGTCTGGGCGCGGTGGTTGAAGGCTTCGATGTGCGCGCGGCGGCGGGCGAAGCCGTGCGTTCGCTGGGCGCAAAGTTTCTCGAAGTTGATATGGGCGGTTTGCAGACCGAAGACGCGGGCGGTTATGCGCGTGAAGTCACGGAAGAAGTGATGGATCGCAGCCGCGAGTTGATCGCGCGTCAGGCCAAACAGACCGATTGCATCATCACGTCGGCGGCAGTGCCCGGTCGCCGCGCGCCGTTGTTGATCACCGAAGAGGCCGTCGCCGGAATGAAGCGTGGGTCGGTCATCGTTGACTTGGCTGGTCCCACAGGCGGCAACTGCGCGTTGAGCAAACCGGGCGAGACGATTGACGTGAATGGGGTGACGATCATAACGCCGCTCAATCTGGCTGCGACCGTTCCGGTTCACGCCAGCCAGTTGTATTCGCGCAATTTGACCACGTTCCTGAGCGAGATGATTAAAGACGGCGAGCTGAATGTGGATTTCGGCAACGACGTCGTCGGGCCGTCGTGCGCAGTTCACAACGGCGAAGCCAAACATCCGCGCATTCAGGAAGCGCTGGCCGCAAAATAATCATCCCTGAGAGCGGTCTACTTCCAGCCTGCTTGCATTCGCCAAAAAATGGCTGCTCGCCAGGCAAAGCAAGCTGGAAACCCGCACTCGCAGGAAAGCTCCCAAGAAAGAGGAGGAAAGTTACCGTGAGTATAGAAAGTCTGATCCCTTCGCTGTGCGTTCTCGCTCTGGCCGAAGGTTCCAGTTCCGGCTCAACCGGCCTGATCTCTGCGCTGTACGTTTTTGCGCTGGCCGCGTTTCTCGGTTATCAAGTCATCTCCCGCGTCCCGCCTTTGTTGCACACCCCGCTGATGTCCGCGACCAACGCCATCTCGGCAATCTCAGTGGTTGGCTCGATTTTGACTGCTGGCGGAAAGTACAGCGACGTCAGCCGATTCCTGGGTTTTATCGCCGTTATTTCGGCGATGATCAACGTCGTCGGCGGTTTCATGATCACCGACCGAATGCTCAAGATGTTTAAAGACAGGATCGGCGGCGGCCGTGAATCCGGCGGGAAGGAGGAGAAGCACTGATGATTCGCGATTACGCCATTGAATTAAGCTACCTGCTCGCCTCGATCCTCTTCATCTTTGGTTTGAAAGGCTTGAGCCATCCGACCACCGCCCGGCGCGGAATGAATCTGGCGGCGATGGGAATGTTGGTGGCCATCGTCGGCACGCTGATCCACCACTCGATCATCAGCTACACGATGATCATCATCGGGATGATTATCGGAAGCCTGATCGGCGCTGCGATGTCAATCTGGATGCCGATGACCGCGATGCCGCAACGAACCGCGCTCTCACACGCTTTCGGCGCTCTGGCGGCTTCTCTCGTCGGCATCTCCGAATACTACCAGCATGTCGTTCACGACCAGCAGACCATCAGCCCATTCATCATGACTGCGCTCGGCTTTGAGGTGCTCTTCGGCAGCCTGACCGTGACCGGCAGTTTGCTGGCGTTCGCCAAATTGCAGGAGCTGATGCGCGGCACGCCGTTCACTTACAAAGGCCAGAACTTCATCAACGTTTCGCTCTTTGCCATCGCCGCGGGCATCTTTATCTACTTAATCTATGATCCGACCCAAACCACGTTGTTTTACGTGATGGTCGGGTTGTCGTTTCTGTTCGGTATCTTGCTGGTCTTGCCCATTGGCTCTGCGGACATGCCGGTGGTGATGTCGCTGATGAACTCGTATGCGGGGTTGGCTTCGGCGGCGACAGGGTTCGCCATCGGCAACAACGTGCTGATTATTGCCGGCACGCTCGACGGGTTTTCGGGATTCATCCTCTCGATCCTGATGTGCAAGGCGATGAACCGTTCGGTCACGAACGTTTTGTTCGGCGCGTTTGGTTCGGCTTCGACTGACACTGGCCCAGGCGTGGAAGGAGTGATGCGCGAAGTGGGCGCGGACGATGTGGCCACGCAATTGGCCTATGCGCGTCAAGTCGTCTTCGTGCCCGGTTACGGAATGGCCACAGCGCAGGCGCAACACGCGGTGCGTGAATTGGCCGAATCGTTGGAACATCGCGGCGTCATCGTCAAATACGCGATTCATCCAGTCGCAGGTCGAATGCCCGGACATATGAATGTGCTGCTGGCCGAAGCCAACGTGCCTTACTCGTCGCTCTACGAGTTGGAGCAGATCAATCCTGAAATGCAGGCGACCGATGTGGCGGTCGTGGTTGGCGCGAACGACGTGGTCAATCCAGACGCGCGCGACAATCCGAAAAGCCCGATTGCCGGAATGCCGATCATCGAAGTAGACAAGGCGAATTCGGTGGTCGTGTTGAAGCGGGGCAAGGGCAAGGGATTTTCGGGGTTGGAGAACCCGCTGTTTTTCAAAGCGAATACGGGGATGTTGTACGGCGACGCGAAGACTTCGTTGACCAAGCTGGCGCAGGCCGTGCAGCAAGCTTAAGATCAATGCGGTACGCCTAGCGTCAGCGACCTGAGGCTTCGTCAGCGGCTCGATCTCAAAGCCCCAGGTCGTTGACGCTACACGCACCGCATTATTCACCTGATGTTCGCAGTCACCGTGTTCGACATCCTGCCTTCAATCGTCAAGAACACATTGACCAGCCCGCGCCCAATCAAATTGCGAGACAGCGGCACGTTGACTTGATCCGCTCCGACCAGACTGCCTTGCGCTCCGGCGAATGTCGGAGTCCCGCCTATCCCGCCGACGTTGTAACTGACCGACGAGAGCGAACTGCGGAATCGAACGCCCGTGCAGAACAAGACCAAGAAGACCTGATCGCCGGCTGGGCCAAGATCAATCTGGATTGGCACGGCTTGGTTCTGCCCCGAATCGAAACGAAAGACAGGCTCGAAGGTCTGTACGCCATTGCGGATTCGCAGCGCAACGGCGGCGGCCACACCCTGTCCGTTCGCGTTTGCTGCGAACAAGCCAGGAGCGACCGGTTCGACGAGCATCGAGCCGGTTGAAACCGCGCCACTACCACTGGTTATCGTGACCGAAGTATTGCCGATCAGAATTCCAGGAGCGATCTGGTAATTGATCTGCGATGGCGAAACGAAGAACAGCGGCGCCAACCGTTCGTTGCCGGAACTGTCGCGCAACCTGACTGTTGTTCCGTTGAGCGAAGTCGGCAATGGATTGGTTGTCCCTGCCGCAGACGCTGTGGCAAGGTTGCTGCCGAAAGCCGCAGCGATTGATTCGGCGGCGACATTGCTTGTGAATCTGGCGGCATTGACGGAGGAGACGGTCGCTGGCGTGCCCGATCCGCCAACGATCTCAAGCCCGCCGGTCGCAATCGTCCGTTGCGAACCATTACTGATGACAATATTGCGTGATCCTGCAGGCGCGTTCGCGCTGACGTTGATGTCGGCCAGCACGGCAGGCAATCCGCTGTTGGTCGTTCTGAAATATGTTCGCAGGATCGAGATGCCTGGACCGGTAACGCTCAGCGGTGATCCCGATTGCGGCAATCCGGGGCCAGCTACGCCGATGGTGACGTTGCTTTGTCCCTGAGCCGCTGATGTTCCGACGTTGAGGAAGGCGTTGAGCGCCATATCAAAAACAATGAAAGCGTCGAAGGGAGGATTGCCACGCGTGACCGGGATGTTTACAGTCGCCGATCCTCCGGCTCCGACCGCCACAGCCAAGTCGGCGCTCGTCTGAAAATCTATACTACTGTTGCTGTAAAACTGTGTCAGGTCGGCGCGGCTAAAATAATTGCTTCCGTTGGGATCAAGCGGTTCCGCGTAAACGGTGTAACTGTCCGGCGGCAACCCCTGGATCGAGTAGCCGCCGTCTGGTTGCGAGATTGCGCCCGCGACGACGACTCCGTTTGCGTTCACGGCGACGACGTGCGCGCCGAAGATGGCGGCGCCGCTGTTGTCAGCCACCCTACCGCGAATGACGCCGGTTGACGACGCAAACCCGGAGGCGGGGTAGATGACAGAGGCGACGATCCGGTCGTCGGACTCCAGCGTGCGCCCTCTGATTCGTCCAATGCCCGTGCGCGGGAACATCGTCGCGCCGCCGATGGGGCTGTGACTGATGCCGATGAGGTGGCCGATCTCGTGAGTCGCGACTTCGGCGACATCCGCCGCATTATTGCGCCCGTCAACCGCCCACTGAAACTGGTTGCCGTTGAACACTAGCGCAGCGTCAATGATTTCGCCATTGCGCGGTCCGCTGGTGAGCGTTGTCAATCGCGAGATGGCCAGCGCTCCGGCGATGTTCAACCCGTCGGGAGTGGTCGTCGAATTCTCCAGCCAGAAAAGTTGCAGAACGTTGTCGTTGCCAGTCGTGGTCGAAGTCGTGTTGGGGCCGCGCGTGAACGCGACCACACTCGTCGGAATATTTTCCCACGCCTGGAATGAAGCGGCGATGGCCTGCTCGACCTGCGAGAATTGGAGGTCATCGCTGCCCGCCGGATTGAGGTTGTAAATAATGCGCCCGCCGGAGACTTCGCTGGGGTTGAACGGGTCATTGAGATTCCAGAAGAGCGGGACCCCAGCGGTGGTCGGGCTGCGAATGTACGATTCGGTTGTGTGACTGGCGAATGAGAAGATCAGGATCAGAACGAAAAATCGAATCAAGTACTTCATAGTGTGCCTACCACGTTCGCGCAATGCGAGTGCGCAATTCCTCCATTGTCAGCCGGGTCGATCTGGGAGTCACAGGTCGGAGGTTTCTTCCGCCACTCAGACGTTCGACCAGCATAATGCCTGAAAAGTCGCGGACGATTTCGCCGCGATCAACTCGCATCTTGCCCTGCTTGAGTCCGACGACGATGAAGTCGTCGTTCTTGCCGCGAATGGTGAACAGGGCTACTGATTCGCCGACGGCGAATTCGGGGCGGCCCGCGTAATCCATCCTGAGTCCGTCCTTTTCGCCGCCGGGCTGAGTGACGGTGATGGTCTGATCGCGGCGAGTCGCGCCCTTAAACGATTCGCTGATTCGCACGCGAACCGACGTGTAAATGTGCGTGCGCGCGGCGTTCCAGCGGGTGTCGGTCGAAATGACCTGTCCGTGGAAGACATCTGAAGAGAGGCCGGTCAGGTCTTCGATTTCGAGGTACTGCATGATCGTTGCGCTTGCCGGCAGCGTCACGATCATCACCACAACAATCGTCATCGTGGCGATAAAGAGGCGCGCTGAATGTTTGAGAATCCGTAAAGTGAGCATAGCTATCCGTACTCCTTTTGATTATGAGAGGGAGGGACAATGGATTTTTCGGGGGAGGGTTAATGAACAGCGGTTGTGGTTGTGAGAGCGACAGGGAAATTACCTGATCGGGCCGGATCAGTCAACGATCCCCTTTTCGTTGGTGATTTCGGAGTTAGAGATGAAAGCGGAGAGTGAGTGTCTTAGTCCAACTGGTTCTTCACCAGAAGGGAATAAAGCACCTGTTTGCCGTCGAGCAGTCCGGGCACGAGCGTGTATTTGGCGGGCTGCCCCTCGGTGCGCAGCCAATAACTGCGCAGCGCTTTATTCGGCGGAACGCCGGGCACTTCGATCACGTGTCCAGGCTGGTCGTAGATGGCTTGCGCCAACACGGCCAGTTCTCCTTCGGACGCGGCGCCACTCAGCATCCTGGGCACGGTTGACGTAATCACGACGTTCTGTTTGGCGAGCGCGGCGGAGTTCCTTTCCAGGATCGCCCTCTTCTCGGCCAGTTCGCGGTTGGCTTCCTGAAGCTGGCTTTTCGCGCCCCCAGCCTCTGCTTCGGCGCTTTTGATCAAATTGTCAGCCACGCTGAAACGGCGGTACATCCATCCGGTCAATGTCAATGACGCGGCGAGCAAAACGGTCACGCCGATCAAGGCCCATCTGAGCAGCGTGCGTTTCTCGGCCTCGATCTGCATCGTTTGCCGCCGAACCATGTCGTATTCTTGCTGGCTGTACATCATATCGCCTAAGTCCCACCTCGGAGGTTTATCCAGTCTACACTCAGATTTGAGATGTATTTATACTCAGATGACCATTCTAGCGGCTGATTGTTTCTCTGGCGAGTGAAAAAAACGATCTGAGTGATGGCGCGTCATTTTTCTCCCGCCATCACCCACTCTTCGTTGAAATGCGCGTGCTTGATCGCTTTGCGGCGCGGTTTGCCCTCGCTGTCCTTTTCCAGATCCTTGCGATTGAGATGATAGCTGTAGCTGGCGTGCAACGTCCCATCGCGCGCCTGAATGATCGAAGGGTAATGATAAGCGCCTGCTTCAGGGCCGGGCTGGTCGAATTCCAGATAACGTTTCCATTTCCACATCTTGCCCTCGTCGTCCGAAATCGCCACGGCCAGGGAGTTGCGGCCCCGCTCGGTATCGTTGTAGATCAAGGCCCAGTGGCCGTTGCGAAGCGAGATGATCTCCGCGCCTGATCCGGGGTTGGGCAGATCGCTGTCCGCGACCGCGCTCCAGGTTGCGCCGTTGTCGCGCGACTCGCTCTGGTGCAGGCGTTTTGGCGCAGGCCCGTTGTCGCGCATCAATGTGAACAGAGTTCCGTCCCGCTTGCGCGCGATGCTCGGCTGGATGTTGCCTTGACCAACGAGTGGCGCGCTGGCTCGCCAGGTTTTGCCCCAATCGTCGGTGATCGCCATCAGCGAGAACGAAAAACCGTCGGAATAGAGTGGAACGATCAGTCGCCGGTTGTCGAGAATGAAGGGATGAGCGCGCGTCATCCAGCCCAGACGGCGGAAGAGTTTGTCAGCCGCATTCTTGCGGGTTCTGGCGATGTAATCGCGCAAGGCCGTCTGCCGGGCTTCGGCTTCGCCGCGCATTTTGTTTTCCAACTCATCCATCGCCTGTTTGACGGTCGCTTCGAATTCGGGGCCGGGCGTGAGGTGCAAAACTTCGCTTGTGTCCCAGAGCGGCGCTGCTTCGCTCTGGTAGCGGGATGAGACCTTGTATTTCATCAAAGCCGTGTGCCATTCGTTGGCCAGGATGGTTGGCCAGAGCAGCCACAATCGCTGTTGCGGATCAATGAACATCGCGCAGTTGGTATCGGGATAACCGAGCGTGTCAGCCATCGTGAATCGTGGACTCCACGCGCGCGCGCCGCGTCGTTTGCGCGCGCCTTCGATCTTTACGTCGTCCGCAGTCCTTTCGCCCGATCCATTGAACCAACAAACGAGCAGATCTCCGTTCGGACATTCCACTATGCTTGAAGCGTGATTGTGCCAATGTTCAAGCGGAAAGATCAACTCCGATTCGAGAAACGGCTTGACTGGCGTCGAAGCTGATTGGTTGGCGATTACAGAGCTGATTGTGGCGAGCGCGCTGACAAAGACGCTGAAAGCGGCCAGGAGCAGCTTGATCTTGTTATTCATCGTGTAGTTTTCCACAGAGAGAGATGATATCCAGCGGGCGCATCTTCGCACACAACCTGGGATGACGAAAGTTTGGCGTGAACAATTTGATTGCAGACGGCTCGATTTATCCCATTCGAGTGGAAGAAAACGCTCGACTGGATATAATGCCTACGTTTGGTAGTGGTAATAAACAATTTTTGGCTTAACAATTTACGAAAATCGAATTACGAAAACCGAAAATGATGCGAGTAAAAGAAAGATTCATATTCTCGTTTCTATTGCTGTTGCTTCTTTGTTTAACCGGCGCTTGCACAGGCGGCGAGTCGAAAGCTTCCGCTTCGAGGGCAGGAGAGGGCGGGGCTGGGGGCGCGGCGAACTTGCCCGCAAGACAGGTCAAGGTCGCAAAGTCCGAGCTTAGAAAACTGACGCTCAAAGTTACTGCGCCCGGCACGCTTGCGGCCGATGAGCAGGCCAGTTTGAGTTTCAAGGTCGCAGGCCGGATGAGCGAGATCAAAGTTGATCTGGGAAGCCAGGTTCGCAAGGGCCAGGTAATAGCAACGCTCGAAACAACCGACTTCAGAGTGAGGCAACAACAGGCTGAGGCGGCCCTGCAACAGGCGCGAGTCAGGCTCGGTCTCCCTCCGCAGGGCGAGGATGACAGGATACAGGCAGAGAACACTGCCTTGGTGCGGCAAGCGCATGCCGTTTTGGAAGAGGCGAAAGCGAATCGCGAGCGAACAATCCAGCTTGTCAATCAGGGGATTCAATCAAGGGCAGAAATGGATCGTGTGGAATCCGCTTTCAAGGTTGCCGAGAGCCGTTATCAGGACGCCATCGAAGAGGTGAGGAATCGACAGGCTGTACTTTTGCAGCGCCGCTCTGAATTGGCGATTGCCAAACAACAACTTATCGAAACGACTTTGTATGCGCCCTTCGATGGCGCAGTGCGCGAGCGTAGAGCCTCGCTCGGCGAGTATCTGAACTCGGGCGCTCCGGTTGTGACGATAGTTCGGCTGCATCCTCTGCGGTTACGTGTCGAAGTGCCTGAACGCGAAGCCCAGGGGATCAGGATCGGGCAATCGGTCCGGGTGGTGGTCGAAGGCGATGAGCAACAGTCATATTCCGGACGCGTTGCCCGTCTCAGCCCCGCTTTTCAAGAGCAGAGCCGGACGCTCATCATCGAGGCTGAAGTTGATAACCAGCACGGGAAGCTGCGACCGGGTTCTTTTGCAAAGGCTGAAATACAAACCATGGCGACATCCAATGTCGTGATGGTTCCAGCGTCAGCGATTGTAACTTTTGCCGGTATTCAAAAAGTGTTTTCGGTGAAGGAGGGCAAGGCTGCGGAAAGAAACGTTGTGGTGGGAAAGGGCGAGAATGATTGGGTGGTGGTTGAAGGATTGGAGGCCGACGAGATGGTCATCCTGTCTCCGGGAAACATGGTTTCGGGGCAGTCGGTTTCAATCATGCAGTAAGACTTCTGAGGGGGCGCGAACTTTATGCTTGACTATCAACGCCCTGAACAATTAAGTTTAGCGTGGCAGCTAAGCTGAAGCAGATGTCTGCCACTAAGAGGGATCCCCCCCCGTCCCGACCCCGCGATCCATGATTCTCCCCACCCCTCGTCGAATAGACACCAATGTCTTTAGATTTCAGCAATTCCAAAGAGTTCGATTGAGGTAAAGCTGCAACAAGGTTTAACACCATCGCTCTATGCATCCTCGGAGCTGCCTCGACACGAGGTTTCCTTTCAGGGTTCGATTTAAGGGGACAAGTGTTTGTCGAGCCGTCCGGGATCATAAATGCTCGTAAACTCTTTGAAAAATTGAGTTTGAAAAAAAGATGAAACTAAAGTAACCTTCGCGTGCCCTGCTCCCCCTCAATCTCAGGTAGTGTGAGCAAACGGGAGGAATTCAGTATGACAAATCGCCCACTCGCAATTCGCAGAACGATTATCATCTTTCTGTCGGTCGCCATGAGCAGTTTCGGGGCACTCAATTCAAATTCAGCTCTGGCGGCGGATAATCCAAAGAATGATCCTCAACTTGTCGGCCAACTGATAGTTTCAGGCTCGGCCACAATAAACGAGAAGAGGGCTATTACAGGCACGTCGGTATTCAACAACAGCCGTATCGGCGTCGCTTGCTCTAAAGGCAGCGCCGCCGTTGTCAATTTGGGGAAACTGGGCCGGATCGAACTGAGCCCTGGATCGAAAATGGTCCTTCGTTTTTCTGAAGGGCTGATCAGCGGTGACCTGCTGGAAGGCAAGGCTGTGGTTAGCACTCCGGCGGGGGTGAAAATTGCGATCAATAGACCAGACGGGGTTTCTTCAACTGACGGCAAGGAAGCTACGGTAACACCTGTCGTGACGCAACGGGGAGTGCGTTGTGTTCCGGTGGCGATGAGCGCATCAGGCTCTTCGGCCGCGCTTAGCCCGGGCCTTCTGGCCGCTATGATCATCGGCGTTGGCGGGGCAGGAGCCGCCGCCGCAATAGTTTCAGGTTCAGATAACACGAATTCGGCTTCGAACATCGTTCCCTGATGTAGACTCGGATTGCTGATGTCCCTTAGGTAATGGGGCATCTGGTTGCCCACATATCAAGCATCTCCACCGCCCCCCGCCTTATCTTTCAGCAATCTGGAGAAAGTGAAGAATTGTGACCTTCACCGTGCAACTGGATAAATCGCGTAGTCGAATCATAGTCATTATTGGGGCGGTCGTCGTCTCTATAGCCTTCGTCTGGCTGATCATCTCAAATTTCATCATCAGAGTGGCGGCAGATCCACGCGAGGAGTTGACGCACGACGCGCTCAAGACAGCGGCATCCCGCTTTCCGACCTCGGCGCGCGTCAATTACCGGCTGGCTAATAGTGAGATAGCCAACGCTGCAGTCAACGAACAATTCATGGCCAGCGCCGAGGCTCATGCTGTGCAAGCTGTCAACTCATCGCCCTGGGATTATCAGGCGCGACGCCTGCTGGCGATCGCCCAGGAGTTGAATGGGAAGCAGGAGGAAGCCGAAAACACGCTTCGCGCGGCTGTAAAGCTTGCGCCAAACCACGCGGACATGAATTGGACGTTGGCGAATCTTTTGCTCAGGCGCGGGAAGTTGGGCGAAGCGAGAGACCGATTCCGTGTGGCGGCTGCGGCCAACCCAGGCTTTTTGGAGTCAGCTATCGAAATGATCTGGCAATCATCCGGCGAGGATCCGGGGACGTTGAAGTCTTTCGCCGGGAATAACACGGAAATGCAATTATCAGTTGTCAGGTTTCTGACCGATCAGAATCTGACGCCGGAAGCCGTCGGATTCTTCAACACGATCGATAAGCAAGCCAGAGTCAGGTCGCCGCGCAGCCCTGAATTGATCGCGTCACTGATGAAAGCAGGGCAGTTCGAACTGGCCCGTAGCGTTTGGTTGGAAGCAGTCACGACGCTACAACCAGCGATTCAAGTGACCGGCGCTCTGGTTTGGAATGGCGGATTCGAACAGGATGCGGTAGCGAGCTTAGGTCATTTTGATTGGGTAATCACTCCAAACCGGTACGCGCGGATCATGATTGATCGCAACTCCGGCAGGAGCGGCTCGCGCTCACTCAAAGTGTTTTTTTCTGGTCTCGATACGACGACGCTCAGGAATGAAGTGAGACAATTGATCGTTGTCAAACCTAACGCCCGCTACCGGCTGGAGTGCTACGTGAGAGCAAGCGAACTGGTCACCCCCGAAGGACCGCGCGTCGCAGTAGCCGGAGAGAGTGGTGTCATCGCCGCCTCCAATCCAGCGGGAGCCGGTTCGACCGATTGGCAGCGGCTTGGCGTTGATTTCACCGCGCCTGCAAATGCCTCTTCAGTTGTTCTGGCTATCGTAAGAATCCCCAAGTTTAGCTACGACGACCCGACTAGAGGAACAGTCTGGTTCGACGATTTTACGCTCATTGAGCAATAACGGAGTTTTCAAGTGGCGGGTCAGAGGCGAAAAGATGGCATTGCGCGCCGACAATCGTAATTCAGGTTTTGGAGCCACGCTCGACCTGATCATCACCATCGGAGTGATGTTGGCGTTAGCGTTCTCCGCTCTCGCTCATGGGGCGGTGGAGCCTTGGTCGTTGGCCGTATTCAGTTTGATTGTGGTTGCGCTCGCCGCTCTTTGGGTGACCAAGGGAGTGGTTGACAGGCGGTTGACGATCAACGCGCCGCCCACGGCGGCGCCCCTGGTTGCCCTGCTATTGGTTGGTCTTTTGCAAAGCCTAGCCGTTACCGATCAATCCGGGAAAAAGTTTGCGATCTCGCTCGATGTTGAGGCGACGCGCCTGACGCTGGAAATCCTGCTCGTTATTTTTATCGCGCTGTTGGTTGCGTCGAGCTTTCTGACCGGCGGAGAGAAGCTCTCATGGCTGAGAAATTTCCTGATCTTGTTCGGACTGGCGCTGGCGGTGTTTGGGTTGATGCAGCATTTCACCTGGAACGGTAAATACTATTGGGTGATCGAACCGAGCGTGGCGCCCACGTCACCGTTCGGACCATTCGTCAACCATAATCACTTTGCCGGTTACATGGAATTGATTCTGCCACTGCCGGTGGCGTTGATTTTGACGCGGGCGGTGCGAGGCGAGTTGGCGCTGCTATACGGGTTTGCGGCGGTGATAATGGGAGTGGCCGACATTGTGTCGCTTTCGCGTGGGGGAATGATCAGTCTCGTCGCCGGGTTGATGTTCGTGGCGGCGCTCGGATTCAAACCCGGAAACGAGGCGAGGTTTGGGGGCCCCTCCAGGAAGTCTTTTTTGAGGTTGCCTTCGGCGGTTTCGAGAATTGGAGCGGTGGCCGTCATCCTGCTAACAATCGGCGCTGGAGTCTGGTGGGTTGGCGCCGATCCAGTGATCAGACGCGTCGAAAGAAGCGAGTTGACGATGGATGCTCCCAGCAAGGACCCCCATAAAGAGTCATTCTTTGAGAGCCGCGGCTGGATCTGGACCGATTCTGTCGCGATGATTCGGGACAATTGGGTGACGGGAGTGGGACTGGGGGCGTTTCAAACCGCTTACCCGATTTACAGCAAACACGATGGGTCGGTGCTCATCGGCCAGGCGCATAACGATTTTCTGCAAATCGTGGCTGATTGCGGGGTTCTGGGAGCGGTTATCGCCTTGTGGTTTATCTTCCTGGTGGCGCGAGATACCGTGCGGGCGCTTGGCCACAGAGACCCGATGATGGCTGGGACGGCGCTGGGCGCCGCGGGCGGGATATTCGCCTTGCTCGTACATAGCCTCTTCGATTTCAATTTGCAGTTGCCTTCAAACGCTCTGCTCTTTCTGGTTTTGTCATCGGTCGTCTGCCACATCGCCACGGCGACCGAAGGCAAAGTCAGCCAGGCTTTTCTCGAACGCGCCATCCGGTTGAAGGTGGCCGCGTGAAAATCGCCGGTCATATCTCATCTCATATGAAATATTGCCTATGAAATATGGTTTCAACGCTGCTGTTAGCCTAAGGAGGTGTGAGAAATGAAGATTCAGTCAATAGTGATTAAACGGGTTCTCGGTTTAACGTTGCTGATTTGTTTTATCTTGTCGGTTTCTGTCGCCGGCCAGGCCCAAGCCTCCCGCCCGGGAGGGGCAGCCACGTCCAATGGAAGCGGGGCCCGAGGCCCGGGTAGTGGTGAGGGTCGAGGCGGCAGAGAGCGCCAGGGCCCGGAAGTGGTCATGTATGCTGATGACGACTATAAGCTCGGGCCGAGCGATGTGATCGAAGTCATCGTCGAGGACGCGACAGAATTGTCCATCAGTTACCAGATTAACTCTTCGGGCAATATCCCGCTGCGTTATCTCGGCACGACGCAAGTGGAGGGCAAAACGACGGATGAAGTGGCCAAATTGATCGCCGACGGATTACGTGGCCGGTATCTGAAAGACCCCAAGGTTTACGTGACGGTGAAATCATACAACAGCCGCACGTTCTTCATTCAAGGGGCGGTGAAATCGCCGGGAGTTTATGTTGTCCCCGGACGTCCTTCGCTCTTTAAGCTGATCACTATTGCTGGCGGATTGCAGGAGAATCACGGTTCGACCGCCTACATATTCCGCGAAGTCAAACCCAAGCCGGAAAAGCTGGAAACCAGCGGTCAGCCGAAAGCGGGGGCTACGGGCGATGCCTTGAAGGAGATTGTTGACAACGCCAAGGGGAATGACAAAAGCATAGAAATCGAAGGCGAGCCTGATTACGAGTTGATGACGGCCAACATCGGCGGAATCTTGCGGGGGCGGCTCAACAACAACATCATCATTCAACCAAGCGATGTGGTTTATATTCCGCCCGCTGATGTCTTTTATGTCGCTGGCGAAGTGAGAGCGCCGGGGCAATATCAGCTCAAACAGGGAATCACGCTGCGACAAGCCATCTCGCTGGCGCAGGGCGCGCCCTTCAAAGCGAAACTGGACAAGGGGATCATTTTCCGGGAAGACCCGGTGACGGGGAAATTCACGGAAGTGCCAGTAGACATCGCCGCGGTAATGAACGGCAAGAAAGAAGATATGCCGATCTTGCCGAACGATGTGATCTATGTGCCGAACAGCGCGTTCAAATCGGTGAGCGCGGCGTTTTTGATGGCTCTGGGAACCAGCGCCGCTTATCGCATACCGATTGGCGGCAGGTAAGCAGATGAATTGCGGAATGTGGAATGCGGAGTGCGGATTTCTTTTCTGCTCTTCCGCAATCCGCAATCCGCAATCCGCAATCAGATATGGCAGACGAAAGAGTAGAACTATCTAAGACCTTAACCCCGGAAGAGACGGCCATTGTCCAATCGCTGCGGCCTGAGGAGACGCGGGCGGCGCGGGGCGCATATGATTACGGCTACACTAATTATGGCGCCGATCAGAACAACAACACCGTCCATCTACGGGAGTTATGGCGGATTGTGCGGAAGCGTAAATGGCTGGTGGGGCTGATTGCCGGCATCGCCACGATTCTGATCACGATCGAAGTGTACCGGACGCCCTCAATCTATCGGGCGCAATCCGACATCTTGATCGGCTCGGAGGCGCCGACCGTGGTGCAAACCAAAGATCAGGTCATCCAGATTGATGATTCGAACAATCTCAACACCAACAAGATCATCATTACCAGCCGTCCGCTGCTGGAAGACGTGGTGGTGAACCTGAAGCTGGATCAACATCCGCAGTTCGTCGAAAGCTTACAGAAGAAGTCTTTCACGGAGGCTGTGAGAGACATTTGGGGCCGGATCGCGGGCCAGGCGGAAACAATGGCGCCGGCCGGAGATGGCGCGGTTTCGGCGATTCCGGGGCCGGGGAGTGAGCGGACGGCGGAGGAGAGCGCCCGTTTGCGTCCCTTGGTGGAGTTGCTCAAAAGCCGGTTGAATGTGGCGCCGCTCGCGGAGTCGCAAGTGATTAGAGTGTCGTTCGATCACACCGATCCGGAATTAGCGGCGGCAGTGGTCAACGCGACAGGGAAGATTTTCATTGACCGGAGCTTTGAGCGGAAGACTTCGCGCTATGCGGGCACGTCGGATTGGCTGGATCGTTCGACGCGGGAGTTGAAGAGCAAGGTAGCGCAGGCGGAGCAGGCGCTGGCGGATTACACCCGGGTGAACGGGATTTTTTCGACCGAGGGGAAAGAGAACCTGACGGTGGAGAAATTGACGAGTCTGCACGCGCAGGCGACGAAGGCTGAGATGGACCGGATGTTGAAGGAGTCGCTGTACGAAGAGGTCAAGCGCGGCAACGTGACGCAATTGCCCGAGGCTTTCTCGGACCAGAAGATCGTCATGTTGCAGAACGAGTTGGGGAAGCAGCAGATCGAGGCGGCGGAACTGAGCGTGAAGTACGGGCCGGAAAATCCGCGCGTGGCTGAGGTGGAGCAGAAGATCAGGGCGTACCGAGATCAGATCGCGGAGAACCGGAAGACGTTGGAGGAGAGGCTGCGGGCAGATTACGAACGCTCGACGCGCGAAGAACAATCATTCAAACGGGCGCTGGAGAGGGCGAAGTCCGAAGCTGTCCAGCAGAACCAGGCGGCGATTCAGTCCAGCATTTACGAGTCGGACGTGCAGACGGCGAAATCGCTCTACACGGATTTCCTGGGGAAAACGAAGCAGGCTGATCTACAACTGGCCGAGCAGCACAACAACATGCGCGTGATCGAGCCGGCGGAGGCTCCGAGCGCGCCAATCGGGCCGATGCGGTTTCGGACGATCCTGATCGGGCTCGTGGTCAGTTTGATTGGCGGAGTGGGTCTAGCTTTCTTCCTGGAATACCTCGACAACACGGTCAAGAGCGTTGAGGACGTGGTGCGGGTAGCGCAATTGCCGACGCTCGCGGTCATCCCTTCGATCAATGCCGTGACGACGCGCGCGCTGTCGTCGAAACCACAGAGAAATGGGAAATCGCCCCACTCGTATGGACACGGTTTGAGTCTGGCCGTGACCAGCGCGGGCGGCGCGGTGGACAAATTAACCAAGCTCGTGACGCTCGATCAGTTGTCGTCAGTGGTGGAAGCCTATAGGATGCTGCGGACTTCGGTGCTGCTCTCAGCAGCTGGCGCTCCGCCCAAGACGATTCTGTTCACGAGCGGGCAGCCGGGCGAAGGCAAGACCACGACGGCGATCAACACCGCGATTTCGCTTTCGCAACTCGGCGCTTCGGTGTTGCTGATTGACGCCGATTTGCGCCGCCCGACCGTGCATCGTGTCTTCAAGATGAACCAGGCGCACGGACTTTCGACCTTCCTGTCGAGGCAGGTTGAGATTGACCCCCTGATCCACAAACTCTGGGTGCCGAACCTGTCGGTGCTCCCGTGCGGACCGATTCCGCCCAACCCGGCTGAGTTAATCAGTTCGGAGCGGATGAAGGAGTTGCTCCGCGAGTTGTGGGTTAAATATGATCACATTCTGATTGACTCCCCACCGTTGATCAATGTTACCGACCCCGTCATCCTTTCAACCATGGTAGATGGAGTAATCCTCGTCGTTCAGGCCGGCCGCAGCACGCGGGAAGTGGTGCGGCGCGCGCGGCAGGAATTGGGCAGCGTCGGCGCCAAAATTTTTGGCGTCGTGCTCAACAATCTGGACGTCAAACGCGAAGGTTACGACAGTTACTCAGCAACTTACGGTAGTTACGGATATGGAGATGGGCGAGAAGAGATCGGACGAAAGTAAAGGCCATATTTCATATGAAATATGAAATTGGCGAAGAAAGGTTGATGGCGCTCGCCGGCCCCCCGCCAAGCAGCCATTCGAAGTCTCAGCCGGCCATTTCAAACAAACAGCAGCGATTCGACACGGAACGCTCTTTACGGCGCCAGCCCCGGCGCAACAGGAGGTGGGAATATGTCTGAGGAGAATCCAGTCCCGCGAGCGAGCGGAGAGGAAAAGAACAGGTTTGATCGGATAGGCGGGTCAGATGAAGCGATTTTGATCAGACCGAGTGGAGCGGCTCCGATCAGCTCCATGGATCAATTCGCATACAGCTACAACCGGGAGTTGGGCGCGGAAGACAGCTTCAACGTCCGCGATCTCTGGCGCAAGGTGCGCAAGCGGAAGTGGCTGGTGCTGGTGATCGTGGTCATCGCCACGACCATCGTCGCCATCGAATCGTTCCGGACGAAATCTATCTACCAGGCGACGGCGAAAGTGGCGCGCAACAATGATAATCCGACGGTGCTGAAATTCGGCGACGCCGTGCTCGAAGCGGATGGCGCCGAACGGATCAAGACGGATTTGCTTCTTCTGCGGACCTATCCGTTGTTGGGGAAAGTGGTCGTGCGGTTGAAGCTGGATGAGAATCCGGATTTTATGGAGGTGGGCGCTCGCCGTTCGGTTTTGGAAGCGGTGAGCACGATTGCGGCGAAGTTTGGCGGCGAATCGGCGGCCAAGGCTGAACAGCCGAAGCCCGATCCGATCCCCCCACAAATGGACGGGAGCCTGTCGGAGGAGGAGATCGAGCGGCTCTCGCCGTACATCGCCACGCTGGATGGGTATCTGTACGTGGGACAGATCAATGAAACGAAGGCGATTGAGATCAGTTACACGCACACTGATCCGGCCATCGCGGCGAAAGTGGCGAATGGCGTGGCGCAGGCTTTCGTGGATGAGAGCTTTTCCAACAAGACTTCCAGGTTCACCAACTCCACCAACTGGCTGGAACGCACCACGCGCGCCTTGCTCGCGCAAGTGCAGCAGGCGGAGCAGGAACTGGCCAATTACGGCAACAACAACAATTTCTTCACCACCGACGACAAGCAGAACCTGGTCGTCGAAAAGCTGGGGAATCTTTACGGTCAGGCGCTCAAGTCCGAAACCGACCGTAAGATTCAACAGTCGCTCTACGAAGAGGTCAAGCAGGGGCGGGTGGCGAGTTTGCCCGAATCTTTCTCCGACCCGCGGACGATCGCGCAGCAGGGTGAAGTGGCCAAACTTCAGGTTCAATTGGCGCAACTGAGCGCCCGGTTCGGACCCGAGAATCCGAAGGTGGTGGAGACGCGGCAACAGATTGCGGAACTGGAGCGGTTGATTTCGGAAAGCTCAAAGAAGTTGGAAGATAAACTGCGGGCCGATTACGAGCGATCAATGCGGGACGAGCGATTGATCAAGGAATCGCTGGAGGAGGCGAAGGCCGAAGCGATCCAGCAGAACCAGGCCTCGATCAGATTCAACATCCTGAAGCAGAATGTGGAAACGACCAAGGCGCTCTACAACGACTTCCTGCAAAAGACCAATCAGGCGAGCATCGAGAAGGCGCAGCAGGGCAGTGATCTGCGCATCATCGAACCGGCGCGTGTCCCAGCTTCTCCCACGGGCCCACGGCGGATGCGAGCAATATTGATCGGACTGTTGCTGAGCTTGGTGGCGGGAGTGGGCTTGACATTGCTGCTCGAATATCTGGACAACACCGTGAAGAGCGTCGAGGATGTGGCGCGCACGACCCAGTTGCCGACGCTGGCGCTGATTCCGGCGATGGACGCGGGGGCGATGAAGGCCCTCGGAGGGAAGAAGAACAATCAGCGGAAAGAGATCAGCTCTTCGTCGAAAAAGGCGACCACAGTGGGAGGTCTGGCCCCGCGAGGGTTGCAGCCGCAGGGCGAGAAGTTGGCGGCGCTCGATTCGCTCTCGTCGGTGGTCGAAGCCTATCGCATGCTCAGAACCTCGGTGCTGCTTTCGACCGCCGGCACTCCGCCGAAGACAATCCTGGTCACCAGCAGCCAGCCCGGCGAAGGGAAGACGACGACGGCGGTCAACACGGCAATCAGCTTGGCGCAGTTGGGCGTGTCGGTTTTATTGATTGACGCTGATCTGCGGCGCCCGGCGGTGCATAAAGCGTTCAAGATTCCGCACAACCGGGGGATTTCAAATTATCTGGTGAGCAACACGCCCATCGAAGACCTGGTGATCAAACTCCCGATCCCGAATCTATCGGTGCTGCCGTGTGGCCCGATTCCGCCTAATCCGGCGGAGTTGATCAGTTCCGACCGGATGAAGGATCTGCTGCGCGCGCTCGGCGAACAGTACGACCACATCCTGATTGATTCGCCTCCGCTGGTTAGCGTCACCGATCCGGTCATCCTTTCGACGATGGTTGATGGCTCGATACTCGTGGTTCAATCGGGCAAGAGCACGCGCGACCTGGTGCGCCGCGCGCGCCGGGAATTGGCCGGAGTCGGCTCGAAGATTTTCGGCGTCGTGCTCAACAACGTTGATATTAAACGCGAAGGTTATGACGATTATTACTACTACCGTTATAACCAGAGCTACGGAGGCTCCGTCACCGGAGCCAAGGCCGGTTGATTGCGGAGGCTTCGGTCATTGTTTCGGCCGCCGAGACCAACCAGATAGAAAAATGTGAGACAGAAAAATGAAGAAGACCAGAGCCATTCTTCATTTTTCTGTCTCACATTTTTCTGTCTGGCGGCCGAAACGACGCTCGCAGCTTAAAGTTTAGATATGAAGGCTTCTGTAAATCCACAGTCCGGCGACAGCGGGGTTGCGATGCTCGATCCGCTTTCGGACAATCCGCAATCCGCAATCCTCAATCCCCAATCCGAGAAGCCGCTGGTTACGATCCGCGCCAGCGGCAAATGGGCTGCGATTGATCTGAAATCGTTGTGGGCTTACCGCGAACTGCTTTACTTCCTGACCTGGCGCGATGTCAAAGTGAGGTACAAGCAGACTCTGCTGGGCGCGGCCTGGGCGATCATCCAGCCGCTGTTCACGATGATCATCTTCTCGATCTTCTTCGGCAAGCTCGCCGGCATGCCTTCGGACGGGATACCTTATCCGCTCTTTGCTTACGCCGGATTGCTCCCGTGGACTTTCTTCTCGAACGCCGTGAACGGCAGCGGCAACAGCCTGGTCGGCAGCGCCAACCTGATCACGAAAGTCTACTTTCCAAGAATGATCATTCCCGGAGCGGCGGTGGCTGCCGGTTTGATCGACCTGCTCGTCGCCTTCGTGATCCTGATAGTTCTGATGGTCTATTACCAGGTCGGCGTCACGGTGAACATCCTGATGCTGCCAGCGCTGGTCGTTCTGACCACGCTGCTCGCCATCGGCGTTGGGATGTGGACGTCGGCGCTGAACGTGAAATACCGCGACATACGTTACGCGCTGCCGTTTGCGATCCAGTTGTGGATGTTTGCGACGCCGATCATTTACCCGCTCAGCCTGGTTCCCGAACGCTGGCAGTGGCTGCTCAAAATCAACCCTCTGTCGGGAATCATCGAAGGTTATCGCTCGGCGTTTTTCGGACGGCCTTTCGATTGGCAGTCGCTGGCGATCTCAACTGTGATAACTCTGGTTGTTCTGGTTTACGCGGCATACGATTTCCGCCGGATGGAACGCACGTTCGCTGATGTAGTTTGATTGACCCCTCTCGTGTCCCGATGAAAACTCCTGTCGCTCTGATCGTCTTCAACCGCCCTGATTGCGCCGCGCGCGTACTCGCAGCCATCGCGAACGCCAAACCCGAAAAGCTGTTCGTCATCGCCGACGGCCCGCGCCCGAACAAGCCAGAAGATGTGGAGAGGTGCGCCGCGACCCAGGCTTTGTTCGAGAGGGTGGACTGGGGCTGCGAAGTCCTGACCGATTTCTCCAATGTCAATCTGGGTTGCCGGATGCGCCCGGTGACCGGCATTGACTGGGTCTTCGATCAAGTTGAAGAGGCGATCATCTTCGAAGACGATTGCCTGCCGCATCCCTCGTTCTTCAGCTTCTGCGAAGAATTGCTGGAACGTTACCGCGACGACCGGCGCGTGATGATGATCGGCGGAATCAATTTCCTGGGCGAATGGAAGACCGGGCGCCAGAGCTATTACTTTTCCCGCTTCGGCGGATCGTGGGGATGGGCGACGTGGCGGCGCGCGTGGCGGTTGAATGATCACAAGCTGAAAATTTGGCCTGCGGTTGTGGAAGCTCGCGCGCTCGAAGAGATGTTTCCTAATCCCAGGCAAGCGGCTTACTGGAAAGATATTTTCCAGCGGATTTACGACGGGCGGCTGGAAGACGTCTGGGATTACCAGTGGTTGCTCGCCTGCTGGATCAACAGCGGCTACCGCATCTTTCCCGAAGTCAACTTGATCTCCAACATCGGTTTTCGTGACGACGCCACCCACACCTTTGGCGAAAGTCCGCTCGCCAACATGCCGGCGGAGCCAATCTCATTTCCGCTGAAACATCCGGACTTGATGGTTCGCGACGCGTTCGCCGACGAGCTGATACAGGACATCTTCTGTCCGCCTGAGGCGTCGGCGCCGCAGCCTGACGGTTTGGCTACGCGGATTGCCGGGAGAATCAGGTCTGCCGTTTCACGCGGATAGAGTTCGATGAAAAGTTTGATTAAGCCTCTGGTCAACAGTTTGGGCTACGAGATCAGCCGGAAGTCCGTCATCCCTGAAGAGGACGACGCGGAGTTTGCGGATTTTGACCGCGAGGCGCTTGAGAAGATCCGGGTCGTTCGCCAACACACGATGTTGCCTTACGCGCGGCTCTATTCGCTCTACCACCAGGCGGTCTACTGCGAAACGGCTGACATCGGTGGCAGTTTCGTCGAATGCGGGACGTGGAAAGGCGGAGCGGTCGGCCTGATGGCGTTGGCCAACTTGGCTTACGGCCGTGCGCGGCGCTCGCTTCACCTGTTCGATTCCTTCGAGAGCATTCCCGAACCGGACGAAGCCGTTGATGGAATAAAAGCCATCAATCAGGCTCGCCAAGCTGGCGCCGGAACGCAAGGACGATTGGTTCCTCTCAAGAACTTCTACGAATCCGACGGAACATTGCCAGCGAACCGCGATTTGCTCGAAACCATCATCGGCTACGACCCCGCGTATCTGCATTACCATCAGGGCTGGTTTCAGGACACGTTACCTCGCGACGCTGGCGATGTCGGTGAGATTGCGATCCTGCGGTTGGATGGCGACTGGTACGCCTCGACCAGAGTTTGTCTTGAACATCTCTGGCGCCAAGTCGCCAGCGGCGGGTTCGTCATCATTGACGATTACGGTTGTTACGAGGGATGTAAACAGGCAGTTGACGAATTTATGCGGCGCGAAGGCGTCAGATCATACCTGCACCGGATTGACAGCGAAGGCCGATACCTGGTCAAAATCTGAATGGGCCCCACAATGAACATCGTGAGCTTTTCGACCGAAGATATTAGCGGAGGCGCCGCCAAAGCCGCCTACCGATTGCATTCGGCGTTGCGCGAACGAGGGCACAATTCACGAATGGTGGCGTTGAACAAAAGGTCGGAAGACGATGATGTTTACCAGGTTCCGCCACCGCCGTCGCCTTTGCGCCACGCGCTTTCGAAACGTTTGAAGGAGCACATTCCAGGCTTGGGCGGGAAAATGCCGGTCGCAAATTACACGTTCAATTTCGACTTCGAACCCGACATCAACCAGCAAGAACTTTTTTCCACGCTCGGCGCCCAGATTGACATCATCTGCCTGCACTGGATCGCGGATTTGTTGAACGCCCGATTGATTCGCCAACTTTACGATCATTACCGATGCCCGGTGGTTTGGGTGATGGCCGATCAAGACCCGATGACCGGAGGCTGCCATTACTCGTTTGGCTGCGAAGGCTTCACCAAACAATGTGGAAACTGTCCGCAACTGGATTCAAGCGACCCGGACGACTATTCGCACAAAACCTGGAGCCGCAAACAACAATACCTTTCCGGCGTTCCCATCTGTTTTGTAGCCCCGACCGGTTGGGGGATGAAACGCATCCGGCAAAGTTCGCTCTTCCGCGATCACCGGGTCGAATTGATTCCTTACCCGGTTGATATGGCCGTCTTTCGCCCGCTTGACCAACGCATGGCGCGCGAAGTGTTACAGCTTCCACCGAACAAAAAGATTCTGTTTTTCGGCGCGACCTATCTGGAAGACCGCCGCAAAGGAATGAAGCAACTGGTCGAGGCCCTGGCAATCCTGGCCGAGCAGATCGAGACCGAAGGTAAGCTCAAGCGTGAAGATGTATTTCTGCTCGTGGCTGGGCTGAACGCCAAATCGTTGATGCCGCAGTTGCCATTTGCGGGAAAACACGCCGGACATTTCAACGACGATCTAACGCTGGCGCTGGCTTATCAAGCTGCGGACATTTTTGTTTGCCCGTCAATCGAAGACGCCGGGCCGATGATGATCCCGGAAGCGATGATGTGCGGCGCGCCCGTGGTAGCTTTCGATTCGACCGGCGCGCCCGACTTGGTCGAGACGATGAAGACTGGCTATCTGGTGGCGGCGGCTGACGCGCAGGATTTCGCGCGGGGAATATACGCGCTGCTGACGATGGAGTCGTTGGCGCCAATGCGCAAAGAAGCGGCGCGCGCGGCGGCGAAATTCCACACACCGTCAGCGGCCGCTGACCGCCACATCGAGCTTTACCAATCGTTGAGGATCGCCGGCACGGCGCCGCGCGCGTCAGCAAAATGACCGAAGCTCCTTGCAAAATGCTCGATTGGGACACCGAATTCTTCGGTGTCCGCATCGCCAAAGTCGAAGGCGACCTTCTGACTGATGAAGCCATCGCCCGGGTTTGGCAATGGAGCCGCGATCACAGGGTCGCCTGTCTCTATTTCCTCTGCGCTTCGGACGGCGACCAGAGCGTCGCAATTGCGGAACAAGCAGGATTTCACCTGGTGGATGTCAGAATGGAGCTATCCTGGCGAGTACAAGCGGTAACTAATAACTCGAAGATCGAGGTCAGGCGGTTTCAGCCTCACGACCTGTCGCAGTTGCAGGAGATCGCCTCAGGCGCTTACGAATCAACGAGGTTCTATTACGATCGTCGCTTCTCGCGGGCGAAATCGTCCGAGCTTTACCGCGAATGGGTTGCCAAGAGCTGCGATGGTTATGCGGGCGCGGTCTTCGTGGCGCCGCATCAGGATGCGGTTGGCGGGTTCATCACCTGTCAGCTTGAGACGCCACAGCGCGGACGCATCGGGTTGGTGGGCGTCAACGAAGTCGCCAGAGGCGCGGGCATCGGACAGGGTCTGGTCAAAACCGCGCAAAAATATTTTTCTGATCAAGGCGTGGACGAGGCATTCGTCGTTACTCAGGGACGCAACATCGCGGCGCAGCGTTTGTACCAGGCCAATGGTTTCCGCACACACTCAACGCATTTGTGGTATCACAAATGGTTTTAAAACGAGTGACTGATCCGGCGATCAAAATTCCGTTCAATCGTCCCAGCCTGGTTGGCAGGGAAATGGAATATGTGACGCAAGCCATCGCCAACGGCCACATCTCCGGCGACGGCGAATTCACGCGTCGCTGCCACGCTCTGCTGGAAGAGACTCTAGGCGTTGAGAAAGCCCTGCTCACCACTTCCTGCACGCACGCGCTGGAAATGGCGGCGATCCTGCTCGATATTCAACCGGGCGACGAAGTGATCGCGCCGTCGTTCACCTTCGTTTCGACCATCAACGCGTTTGTGCTCAGAGGCGCGCGCCCGGTCTTCGTTGACATCCGCTCCGACACGTTGAACCTGGACGAGACGAAGCTGGAGTCGCTGATCACCCCGAAGACAAAAGCCATCGTCATTGTTCATTACGCCGGTGTTGGGTGCGAAATGGACGCGATTATGGAAATCGCCAACCGCCATCGCCTCCCGGTCGTCGAAGACAACGCGCACGGACTGTTCGGCAAATACAAAGGCCGCCCCTTGGGCGCGTTCGGAACATTCGCTACGCTGAGCTTTCACGAGACCAAGAATTTTCAATGCGGCGAAGGCGGGGCGCTGCTGATCAATGACTCCGCTTACATCGAACGCGCCGAAATCATCCGCGAGAAGGGAACCGACCGCAGTAAATTCTTCCGCGGCCAGGTGGATAAATACACGTGGGTGGATGTCGGGTCGAGCTTCCTGCCGTCGGATATGCTGGCGGCGTTTTTGCTGGCTCAGCTTGAGGCGCGAGAGAAGATTCAAAACAGCCGGCGAAGAATTTGGGAGACTTACCGCAACGAGCTGTCAACGTGGGCGCGCGATTACGGAGCGCGTTTACCGATCATCCCCAACCATTGCGAGCAACCTTATCATATGTTTTATCTGTTAATGCCATCGCTTGGCGCGCGCCAGAGTTTGATCAGCCATTTGAGATCACAGGGCGTCTTGAGCGTATTTCACTATCTGCCTTTGCACCTTTCACCCATGGGGCGCAAAATCGATGACAGAGTAGGCGCGTTCCCTGTGACTGAAGAAGTCAGCGACCGGTTGGTTCGCCTGCCTCTCTATAACAGCCTTTCGTCAGAAGATCGACAAGGAGTGGTAGATGCAATCCATAGCCTACAACTATAGAGGCGCTACAGCAAGATGTGGATTTTGCGCCTCCTCGGTATACTACCCGGAAATAACACGAAAGGATATTGATGAACAGACGTGCTGAGTGAGGAAGATTACCTGGAAGCAGTC
>Ga0187892_10003353_pt1 | contig 29479 bp, 20 predicted proteins | sample MA1701073metaG_FD_139345 | JGI IMG/M metagenome (GOLD analysis project Ga0187892, IMG submission 139345) | Bio-ooze microbial communities from a basaltic lava cave in the Kipuka Kanohina Cave System on the Island of Hawaii, USA - MA170107-3 metaG ... | reverse complement strand
TAAGGAGAGCGATCTTGTCCACCGACAAGGTGCGGCTTAAGCGCTCCACCACGGTGTCCAGCAGCCGTTTCAAATTAACTTCAGCACCGAGCGTCCTGCCGAATTCAATCAGCGTCTGCCGATAGTCATAGCGCTCTCGGTAGAAGTATTTGTCGACCTTGACCTGGATCCAGTTCCGCAGAGGAGAAAAGATAAACGCGGCAACGACAATTGAAATAATGACCCAGATCCGGTTAGCCCCTGAGGCCCTGAACACTTCGCTGACAAAGGCAATGAGTCCAAAGTAGAAACCTACCACCGCCAACGATGCCAGCGTCGAAGCCACGCCACGCTTGAAAATAATGTCTACGTCCATCAAGCGATACTTGATGATGGCATAGCCGAAAGTGAGCGGAATGAAAACCAGTGGGAAGACGGTTACTTCCATCCAGAACGAAGGAACCACACCAAACCAATAGGGCACCGCATAGCCGAAGAAGAACGGGAAGGCACCCAAAGTGGTTCCAACGACAATCCACTTCATCTGTTGCTTCAAGGTCTGATTCGAACTGGTCGCATAAGTGTTGCACAGAGTTACCACGCCCAAAAGAAACAGAATGGCGAAATGGAGGGTGTGGATTTTGTCTAGCAAGACACGGAGCGATAAAGGCGCCTGGAGCAGATTCAAGCCCCCTGAAACGAACAACACCTGGACAGCGGCCAGCACCAGAGCGGGAACATAGACCGCATACACGAGGTAAGGAAACGATTTCAGCAGACTCCGGCGTTCGGGAAAGCAAAGGCAAAAGTGCAAGAACAACGGAGGGAGCAGAAGAAAGGCGATCTCGTCGAGCCAGTAGATGGTCCAATCGAATTCGTTGAGTTTGTTCGTGTACGAGAAAGCATAAACAACGAAAGAAACAATGCAGATGGCATAAAAGTGCAGCGCGCCGGTTGCCTGCCAGCGGCGCAGAAAGATAAACACTCCAATGAAGAGATAAAGAAAACCGACGAACTCCAGAAAGCGTTTGAACCTTAGATGGGTCTCCTGTGGAGCCACGATAACGGTTGTTGTAAAACGTGTTTCACCGCGCTTCAGTGAATACGTGGCCTTCGACCAAACACCAAGCTCGTAGAGTTTTCGCGAAACCTCCGTTGCACTCGCGATCTTCTTGTTTCCGATGGCCTCCAAAACATCGCCCCGTTGGATCCCAGCCCGTTCCGCGGGTCCTCTTCGATCCACGATATAGGCCTCAACCCCCCGGGCGGTTGCATTCCAACCACAACCGTCATCAGGCGTTACGTAGCGGCCTTTCTGTACGCTGTTGATCAGACCCAAGACCGTCAAAGTCGCCGTCACCAACACTATGATGGCTGTTCTAAAGCTGAACCTGACTGTCATGTTCCTCGCCGGAAACCCTTAGGACTGTGAGACTAGCGTTTGCAGTTTTGATGCCAAGGTTGTGGCATCGACTGCAGTCAGTAAAATAAACATATGATGCAGCTTACAAGCCTGATCGGCGTCAATTCAAGAAGCGAGACCGTGACGATACATTTTTTGGAATTTATCGCTACCGAATACTGTATCGATTTGAGATGCTGGGGCTTACAGCCGGAGGTGGGAGGGACTGAGCCAGCCTTAGAACTTCAAGTTGATCCCGCCCCGCACCGATCTGGCAGGTTGCAGAAACTCAACCCGTCTCAAACTGGCTGACTGGTAGAGTTCGGGATTGCTGCGGCCAAATAGATTCCTAACATCGAGCTGGGCTTCGATCTTCCCAGGAATGAATTTACCAAAATACGGTATGGCTTGAACGAAGGCCAAGCTCAATCCTGGAGAATTCGATTCAAAAACGGCCTGGTAAGGATCGACAATCGTGATCGACTCGTCCGACATCCAGCGGTAAGTGGCAGCGATCTGAGTGTGGGTCAAGGGAAGCTTCGACCGGACGCGGGCTGCCACCATGTGCAAATTGCGTGCGGCAAACTCCGAGAAGTTCCGGTCGGATTGGAGACCCGAGCCATAGGTATAACCAACAACGCTCTCCATCGCCCCGAGGAGCTGGCGGTAGGTGAGGCGGAGCCCTCGTGATTCAGGTAACCGCTCAGGGCCCGTAACCGAGTTGAGATAGTTGGACGCAACTTCGTCGGTGTATACGGCGGCGCTGAACCGCGCTTTCCCAAAAGTTTGCTCGGTTTCGGCTTCGGTGTGCGTCACACGATTCAAACCGAGATTCAAGCGATTCCCGAAATCATGCCGAAAAGGCGATGTAAGTTCCAGGGAGTCGCCTTCACTCAACTCCAAAGTGCGTTGCATTTGTGGAAGCGACTTCGTGCGGGAAAAACTGTACCGGCTGCCTGCAGAGGGCCGGAACCGCACGCCCCACCTCGGACGGAACCAGGGAGCACTGCTGCTTGGATCCGTCAACTGCAATTCGGCGCCATACATGACGGACAACATTTCAGAGAGCTTCAGCTCATCCTGAAGATCCAGATTGTACATGTTGAGACGATGCACGTTCTGATCGGGAACGTGAGAGAGCGGAAGCGAAACGTAGGGAAGAATTCCCAAGCTGAGCCGAGCTGAAGTGCTGTGCCGATCAGACTCGCGAAACCTCAGCAGAGAGTCAAGCTCTGCAAACCCTGAGTCGGACACTACGCCAGCAACAACCCAGGTTGCAGAGGTTCCGACATCCTTGATGAATGCGAAATCTGTAAATGTGTTGCCAGCGCCCGCCAACTCCGGCGAGGCGGAATACGCGGCAGTCGAAAAACCCACGACGCCACGAATGCCATTTCCGTTCCGAGCACTCTTCTGATCTCCCTGTTCCTCCCGACTGCCGGCATCTGCTTCGAAGACTCGTAGGATGGGACGCGTAGAAGAGGCACTGCGTAGTACAGACTCGATATCTTCCCGAACAGTCTCCGGGAGACTTCCGGGCGAAACGCCAAGAATCGACTGCAAGTACAGATTCTCAAGAATGAGGGTCAAGTCCGCTATCTTGCCGGCGACCACTCCGACTTGGGATTGGATAAAGGGCAGGTAGCTGGCCAGGCTCGCTTTGAGAGAATAGAATCCTGGAGCGACGCCCCGCATCTCAAATCGTCCGGTGCCATCCGTGGTTACGGTTTGTACGATCTTGGGATTAAATTGACCACGCAGCAGACTGACAGCGACTCCTGCCAAAGGCGCGCCCCGCGAATCCTTCACAATGCCGGCAAGTCCGCCCGCGTTGGCCGCCAACACATTTTTGTCGAGACCCAGCAACAAGCCGCCGACTAGAAGGAACATCCCGGGCAAAAGCTTGGGAACTCTCATGTTTCTCATCGCCTTCGTTAATTTTTGCAAACGCAAAGGAGGAGATAGCCTACCAGAGAAGGGAAGCAGTCCAACCGACACACCTTAACACTACCTCACCTCAAACTTTGCAACAGGCGAGATGGTCCGCTTGGTCAAATTGTCTGTCACATTTACGATCAGACTATACCGGCCAGGTTCCAGATCCTTTAGCGGGTACAGCTTCTCCAGAGTCATTTGTTGGGAAGCACCCGTCAACTTGTCCTGTTCTTCCATGAAGCGCGAGACTTCCTTCTCGCCTTTCCGCAGAACATATTCAATTGTAGCTGAGGGCTTGTGCGTCTTTTCGTCTAGTGCCAGATTGTAAATCTGGAAATAGATACCCATCATCTTGTCGCGCGAAAAACTGACGTTCACGTTGGGATGAACCTTGGAACCGCCAATGATGAACTGGCCAGCGGCCACTTGTTTGAGGGAAAGCTTCTCGATGTTGTCTGCCAGAATAATACTGCTGGCGGACAGCTTGTCTTCTTCAAACTTGGGCACGCTGAAACCTTTGTAGATCGTCCCCATGTTTCCGCTGTTAAGGTCCTTCACGATCAGTTCCAGTTTGTAAAGTCCGGAACGCAGCGGCAGAGCTTTCTGATAGAGAGACCGCCTTTCCAACGCCTGCTTGAAGAGCGACTCTGGCACGTCCTGAATCACGACGTCTTCGAAGACCTGAGCCACGCGGCCCGTAATCGTTGAGATCCGTCCGTAGATGTTGACGGCGGCGCGCTGGACACCCTCCTTACTCTGAAAGGTCATGTCCTTGTTCTGAAGCTGAATCGTAATCGGAGTCAGCACGGTGTCTTCGGTGATCTTGATGAAATCCGTGCGGTAGTCGAACGGCATCAGGTTGTAAGAAATCTTGGTATTCACCACCGTTTCCAGATCTTTGAACTTGATCTGGGGAGGGCGTTGCAGGGCCACAAACTGCTGGAGCCGCTCAAACTGGTTGTAACGAATTCCGCGACCTCCGAGAGCTTGACCCATGCGGGTGCCGTCAGTGTTATTGAAACGGTCGGCCTTGCTCGCCAAGCCCATCGCTTCCATGTCCGTCAGGCCAGCGTTCGGCACATAGAGTAACGCGTCCTTCTCAGAGGGATCCATCGTCATGCGGTACTCGCCACTCATCGTCGGGTCCACGAATTCGATGATGACCTCGTTGCCCAGCCCCTGTCCCTCAAGGTATCGATAGCGCCAGGTTTCAAACGGAAATGTGCTGGTGGTGCCACCGCCTTCTTCCTGAGGTCGAAGATAGCTGCCACCGCTCGGGTGTGATTCAATCTGATCGGGCGGACCCCAGGTGATATAGATCCGTCCGCGATCGGTCTTCCACCCTGGCTTGCCCGAAGCGTAGCGTTCGTTCGAAAACGCAATGCGGCGATAGTGTTCGTCGCGCGTCTCGTTTTCGATCGTGTCCGGGGAAGGATCTCTTCGCAACCAGAACGACTCAATGAATTGGTAGCGCTCGTCGTCCGTCGTGAGCCGCTTAAACGACGCCTTTTCCTCGTCCGTAATGATGTACACCACATCCTGTTCCAGCCATTTCTTGAGAAACTGATCGGAGGTTTCCTGTCTCAGCGACTTCTCACGGTCCTTGTCCTTCTTCTTGTCTCCCAAGACCAGCAGCGTCGAACAGCCAACCAGCGCGAGAGTCAAGAAAGATGCCAGAAATCGCGGGAATTTTGATGGGTATCTCATTGCAGCCCTTGTGGGAATCTTGAAGAATTGATTAGGTTTTCCTGCAGGTTTAACACATGAAGATTATAGATCAGCCAGTCCTCTAGTCAATACTTTGTTTATTAGGGTCGGATGTGGGGTTGGCCAAGTCCGTTGCCTCGTTTCCAGCTACAAACACGATTCCATGAGACGGCCCGGTCAGCCTGTCCATGGAACCGATAAGTTCGAACAACAAAAAAGGCGGATGAGAAGTCTCATCCGCCTCGAAAAAACAGAAATCAGGGCCAGTTAGAAAATGAACTTAACCATGAACCGGCCTGCAAACCCGTCGTTGAAGAAGCTATACTTCCCATAAGTCGGGTCGACCGCCCAGTTCTTCGCTGGATCCAAGGAGTTAGGATCCGAGGTTCGAGTCCGGTCCTTGGCGTAGGTTGTTTGTGCTAGCAATGCCCTCCAGTCATAACCCTTCAGAAGGTCTACATTGTCCAAGACAATCCCAGAACTACTATCGCGATAACGGGTCACGATATTCTGCATATAGCGCGCCGTCTTCTGGTTGAACACATTGACTGCATTGAATTCAAAGCGCAGCCTCTTGGTCTCACCGAGCTTGACCTCGTGAGAAACCAGGAAATCGGTTGTGTTCAGAAACGGCAGGCGTCCTGCGTCACCCCGTCCGTTGACAAAGAGCGGAACCTGGTGACTGTTCTCAACTCGAGTGGTGATGGGAGTTCCACTACCCCCGTCGAAGCGAGCGCCTAGTTCGCTTCCCCATTTCAGCTTGTAAGAACCATACAACTTGAAAACGTGGGGCCGATCGGTTTCCAAACGGCCTGAAAGGAAATTGCCGCGGGAGTCGAACTGGATGTCGTCCGTGTCATAGTCGCGATTGGCATTACCACCCGGCCGAGCGAGTGAGGTAAAAGGCGACTGGTCAACACTCCAGGACTGGTTGGGCAGCGCGCCATTTACAATTTCATCGGTGCTGCTCAACCCGGCATAGTTTCCGTAGAGGCGGCTAAACGTATAGTTCCCACCCAGCAACCAGCCGTCGGCGAAACGGCGATTCAACGATAGCTCCAATGCATCGTACCGGCGATCCGGCCGAGGCATGTTGTAGTCCGCTGTGCTGGTGTAGTGATTGATTTGCTTCACAAAGCGGCCTTCGCCAGGGTTTCCGATTGTGTAGACTTCGCTGCCGTCTACCAGTCGACCGATATCCTCGATGGTCCGGCTCAATCGGGCTCTGACGTAGTGAGCGGAGACAACCAACTGTGGGTTCAATTGGTGTTCGACGCCAAACACCATGTTGTCAACGAAAATGGGCTTCAGGTTCGGATCGACCGAATCGGCGTCAAAAGCGGGGATGCGGTAATCCTGGAAGGAACCAGGAGCAGACGACCAGAGGTTTCTACCCTGAAGATTATTCAGCCCGAGAGAAAAGATATCCAGGGTATCGAGGGAATACCACCTCTCCTGCCAGATGTCACCGCCAAAGGAGCCGCGGACTAATTCAAACTTCGTCCAATCGAACAAGCGGCCCCAGCTACCAAAGACCTTCGTCTTTCCATTGCCAAATAGATCCACGCTCGCGCCAAGCCGTGGTGCCAGCTTATCACCCCAGCCAAACTTGATGGCAACATCCTTGACGGCACGGTTGAACGAAGGGATTTCCTCTCTTTCCGTCCTCAAGCCCAGACTGAGCGTGACTCGAGGATGAATCTGCTATTGTTCTTGAAGGTACATATGGGCGATTCCTGAGCTGCCAGAACCGAGTGTACCGATTGAGCGGACACGATAGTGTCCATATTGGCCCCGATCTGTGATTCCCGTCGCAACGCTTCTGAATGAGCGATCCCAGTAGATGGCGACGTTGTAGCCGCCGCCTTGATAGCCATTGCTTACGACATTGGCCATTTTTTGAAAGCCAGTGCCGCCTTTCAGGTTGTGAGTCCCTCCAAAGCGGAAAGTCTTGCTGTAATCGGCCATGTAGAAACCGCGACTGGTCACATCGTAGTAGGTAACAGTGGTGAGCGGAACGTCGAAGTAATTAACCGGTTGCTGTAAGGCCGGTGGAATCTGAAAAGGCAAGCCAATTCCGGAAACGTTGTAGCGGGTCTGATGTTTGTCCGGCGTATTCGTGTCTTTAAAGTTGTCCCAGAAATAACCGCCGCGAAAGCTTAGCAGGCTGTTGCTGGAGAGGGTGACATCCACCGACCCCGTATAGCTGCTTTTGGGTAAGTACCAACCCTGCTTCCGATAGGATTCGTAGTTCGTACTGGGGTTCAGGTTGCAGTCCGCACAATAGCCCGTGAAACTAGGAATCAAACCGGTTCTCTTCTGGGTCGTGTACAACCAAGCAAAGTTGGTGCGAACGCGGCTAACCGGATCCCACGACAGCTTGTTGAACATGCTGATGGAATTCCGGTCGCTAGTGAACGTGCTGGGACCGTTGGAGAATTTGATATTCGCTTCCTGTCGCCGCCAGTTGGGAGTGATCGATGTAAAGAAGTACAACTTGTTTCTGAGAAAAGGTCCACCCAGGGAACCACCGAACTCATTATTGTGGTCTTTGATCTTGCTGTCCTGAAAGTATGTGGTCTGGAGCTCAGTCACTGGATCGGTTTGTAGCCGCTGCGTAGGGCCGGCATTGAGGTTGGACCCGTAATTGTACCAGTGCGCCTCGCCATGGAACTGATTATCACCTGACTTCGTCACAGCGCTGATCACGCCACCGAGCGCACCTCCATACTCAGCTTCGATTCCAGAAGTCTTAACTTGCACTTCCTGCAGGAATTCATAGACCGCGTCCTGACGCGAATCGCCGTTGAGAACACCGGTGACCGAAAGCCCGTCAACCGTGAAGTTATTCTCTGCCGCACTCGCGCCGTTAACCTGGATTCCGCCTTCAATTCGTCCCGAATTGACCGACGGAGCAGTCAGCGCCACGTCCTGAAAGCTTCGCGCCTTGGGCATCCGACTAAATTCTTCTTCGGTCACATTGTGGGACACTGCCGTGCTGATGGTATCGATCAACGTGGTACCGCTGGTGACCTCGACAATCTGCTCGACGGCGCCGACCTGCATCGAGGTGTTGACGTCGATTGTTTTTCCGAGAAGCAGGATCACATCCTGCACAACGGCGTTGGAAAAGCCTGCCAGCTCGAAATTTGCCGTGTATCGCCCGGGTTCAAGCTCGCGGATAACGTAGGTACCGTTGCCGTCGGTCTTGGTGCTGACAGCCCGGCCAGAGGCCTTGTTTGTCAGGGTCACCGACACTCCAGGCAGTACCCCTCCACTTTGATCCTTGACAACTCCGGCAATATTTCCGTTTCTTTCCTGAGCTATCACGATGGTTGCGCTCAAGAGCAATAGCGCGACAGCCAGAAATACCGCGAGGCTTAAAAGCGGAAGTCCCGCCGGCAGCCCGATTGGCGACTTAGTCTTGGTGGTCATACCCATTCTCCTTAATTGATTGTTGACTGCGGAAGAGCTCTAGAGAGCCAGGCTTCAATCAGTTTCCGAGGGTTCGAGCTTGAGGAGGAACAGGAACGGCCCTGAATGTCCATCGTTTCGGCGTCAGTCTATGAGTTTGAGTGAGCTCAGTGGAGAAGCTTCGTGGAGCTCTTCGGGTCCAACATCGAACCAAAAAGCTCGCGTGGTGAGGAGACTCATGGTCTTCTCAAATGGTCGGGCCAAATCCTTTGACCCTACCTGACTTGGTTCAGGGCTGTTGTGCAAAATCTCTTCCAAACAGGGACCGCCGCGACCCTCTTGCCGAATACTCCAAACAACAAAACAACTTAAACTTTCAGAGCAGTTGCTGCTCGACTATCGCCAGTAATCCGACAAGTCGCAGTAGTATATTTTTTCGTATGATACAATCAATTCATACGAAATTTCGTTGTTGGCAGGGTGCAGGGTCTGGCTTTGGGTGATTGTCCCCATCCCTCGTGGACATTGACCCATCGACAAGCGGCAGAGCTTTGGCAAAATGACGATCAGGCTCACAGGCAGTGGTTAATGTGGGATTTGCGGTCTCAGCGGCGAACGGCGGTGGGCGGGGCATCGCCGCCAAGGACAGCGAGCCGGGACCCACATTTAATGTCCGTTGGGTCAGGAACGAGCCGTGTTCCAAGTGGAAGTTGCTGCGGCAGCGGATTTTTTTTTGGTATGATGCGTTCGTTGAAGGGACGGGAGCCGATCATTCCTGGAAGGTCTAACCCCAAATTTACTTCGTTGTTGAAACATTCCCTCCACGGCACGCGTATCAGCGTAGGAAGAGCAGCATTGGGGCAAGTTGCATTTGGAAAAACCTTTCCGGCCCGTTACCTCTGATTTGGAGAACTCATGAGTAAAACCAAGAAGATCGTCATCGGGAGCGTTGCGGCGCTTGTGGTCTCGATTGGCGGATTCGCCTATTACAAAGCGCAGCAAGCGAAGATCGTCAAAGTTCAAACTGGAAAAGTGGTCAAGATGGAGGAATTGGTGCAGACGGTGTCTGCCTCCGGCGAGATCAAGCCTCTGAAGTACATCAACATCACAGCAAACTCCAATGGGCGAATTGTGGAGATCCCGATCAAGGAGGGCGATCGCGTCAAGAAGGGCGACTTGCTGCTGAAGCAAGAATCGGTCCAGCCTTCCGCCGAACTCCGGAGCACCGAAGCAATGCTGCAGCAGGCCCTGACCGACGCGGAGGGCTCTGAAGCGGCCTACCGCGCTGCCGAAGCCACTTTGAAGACGATGCAGGCAGACTTGGTACGGATCAAAGCGGACTTCGAAAAGGCGCGACTGGACCTTGAGCGCAGTGAGAACCTCCTCAAGGAAGGGCTAATCTCCAAGCAGCAATTTGACCAATACCAGGCATCCTTTGATGTCGCGAAGGCTCAAATCGACGCCAGCCAGGCCCGCATTCAGCAGTCCCAGGCAGAGTTAAACCGGTCCGATCGCGGGCGGGCTTCTGCCCGCGGCCGCATTGCTCAACAGCAGGCTTCCATCGCCCGGAGCACGGATGTGGTGAATAAGACCATCTACACGGCGCCGCTGGATGCCATTGTCACCAACCTCCCCGTGCGTGTCGGTGAATCGGCAGTACCCGGAATTCAAAACTCGATAGGAAGCGGCCTCATGACCCTGGCTGATCTGTCCGTCATCACGGCGGAAGTCAAGGTTGATGAAACCGACATCATTAATGTCAAGTTAGGACAGCAAGCCGAAGTGACCATCGATGCTATCCCCAATAAAACCTTTAAGGGGGCCGTGACAGAAGTCGGAAGTAGTGCTTTGACGCGTTCAGGGCAAGCGGCTGGCACAAGTAATACCACCGGCACTTCCAGCCAGGAAGCCAAGGACTTCAAAGTAGTGGTGACTTTGCTGGAACCGACTGCCGAGCTGAAGCCAGGACTTTCAACGACCGCCAGGATCACCACCGCGACGCGCCAGAACGTATTGGCCATTCCGATCCAGGCGCTCACAATCAGAGAAAATGACAAGGAAAAGGAAGGCCAGGCACCGTCTTCAAATCCAAGCACCGCAAAGGCGGCGGGAAGCGGTGAGGCAATTCCAAAAGGAGGAACCGTTTCTGCTTCCAAGACGTCTAAGAAGAAAGAAGAGCAGGGTGTTTTCATTCTACGCGACGGAAAAGCCATGTTTGTTCCGGTCACCACAGGGATTACCGGACAAACGGAAATCGAGGTTCTTACCGGGCTGAAGGAAGGGGACGAAATCGTTACGGGGAGCTACAAGACGTTGCGCACGCTCAAGACAGACGCCAAAGTCAAAGTCGACAATAAAGAAGTCAAGGATGAGAAGAAGGCGTAGCAAGAAGCGGTCAGCCAATGGCTGCGTGCTTGAAGAAAGGGTAATCAATCTCTCATGTCCGAAACTCAAGGAAGCAACGGGCACCTGATCAAGACTGACAACCTGTGGAAGACCTATGAGATGGGTGCGGAAAAAATCCATGCCCTGGCTGGAGTTTCCTTTACGGTCACAAAAGGTGAGTATCTAGCCATCATGGGCCCTTCCGGTTCGGGAAAGTCCACGTTAATGAACCTGATTGGCTGCCTTGATACCCCCACACAGGGACAGTATTTCATCAATGGGCGGCTCGTCAGTGCGATGAATGATGACGAACTGGCCTTCATTCGGAATCGTGAAATTGGGTTTGTCTTCCAGACCTTCAACCTACTGGCTCGGGCTACCGCGCTCCACAACGTTGAGTTGCCTTTAATCTATAACGGAACTCCGGCTCAGGAGCGTATTGAACGGGCGAAGGGTGCACTTCGTATGGTGGAACTGGAGCAAAGGATGACGCACAAGCCCAATGAGCTTTCAGGCGGCCAGCGACAAAGAGTTGCGATCGCCCGAGCCCTGGTTAACAATCCTTCCATTTTGCTGGCCGACGAACCCACAGGGAACCTGGATTCTGCGACCGGCGTGGAGATCATGAACCTGTTTGAGAAGCTTCACGAGCAGGGCAACACCATCATTGTGGTGACGCATGAACACGACGTCGCACAGCATGCTTACCGAACCATCCACATCCGCGACGGCAAGGTTGCATCCGACGAGCGCCGTGCCTAATGAAATGCCTGTTGTGTGAGTCTCGAAAGGGCAAGCGTTTTTGTCCGGCGAAAGCTGGCCAGATTTGCCCCGTCTGCTGCGGCACCAAGCGTGAAGTCGAGATCGACTGCCCCTCGGATTGTGTCTATCTCCACGCCGGCCGGGAATATGAGAGTAGCAAACTGGCACGTACTGCACTTCCGCCCCGGCGGACCGAACGGCTCTGGGAGCCATCTTTTTTGCGCGCCCACTACGCGCTGATGATGCGGATGTCTCACGTCATCACGGCGGTGCGTCGCAATGCTCCCGAGCTTGCTGATGGCGATGTCCAGGCGACCTTCGATTCTCTTCTGCAGACTTTCAATACCCTCGACAAAGGCATCTACTACGACTTTGCGCCTGAGCGTGTCATTCAACGAGAACTGTATCTGGCGCTGAAACAGTTGCTCGACGGTCCCGTCGAATCCCGACTTGTTGCGGAACCCCGCCCGACTACAAGTCAAATCCTCGATGCGTTGCAGTTCATGAAGGAGCTATCCGCCGAAATCACCTTGCCGCGTCCGAAGAGCCGTGCGTTCTTGGATCACCTCGAGGGCATCGCGCGCGATTTCGTGCAGGGTCAGCCCGAAGAACCCAAACTCATCATGCCTGCGGAATTCTGATTACGCGAAGCTAAGCCGGAGACCAAAAAGACCACCGGTGACACGGGACTCTCATGGCCGCGAATGCACGCGAATAAGCGCCGATGTCTGCTGCCTTTCAAGCGCACCATCCACCGCTTGGACGCAGAACGATAGAATTGTCTGATCTGGAGCTTAAGAAATTCTACATGCATGGAAAGCCTTGTGGAGAGAGGGTTGAGAAGATTCACCCGGAGTTCAGCCTTCCATAGTTCGCGTTCATTTGCGTCCATTCGCGGTAAGGTGAGGTGGAGGAGCATCGTCTCCTGCAATCACAACTCACTCAAGATCTTCTCCAGGCTTGCCGCGGGATCCGACGAACCTGTAATGGGCCGGCCAATCACCAGGTAATCGGCGCCCGCTTGCAGGGCGGCGGCGGGCGTTGCAATACGGACCTGGTCGTTCACTTCACTGCCTGCTGGGCGGATGCCGGGAGTGACAATCTTCATCGCTCTCCCCAAATGCCCTCGCAACAGGCTCAACTCTGAGGGTGACGCGACAACGCCGTCCAGTCCAGCTTCCTCCGCGAGTTTTGCGAGCCGCCTCACTTGCAGAGCAACGCCCGTGCTCACCCCAACCTCCACCAAGTCTTCATCAGCCAGGCTGGTCAGCACGGTCACACCTAGCAGTTGCGGCCTTTCTGCGGCACCGCGCGTTTGCTTCAGAGCGTTTGCCGCAGAGGACATCATCTTCACACCGCCGCCCGTGTGCAACGTCAGCATTGAGGTGCCCAACTCGGCGGCCGCCAGCACCGCTTTGGTCACTGTGTTGGGAATGTCATGGAACTTGAGATCGAGAAAAACCTTCTCACCCTGACGCACAATCTCCCGCACAAACTCCGGTCCTTCAGAGGTGAAGAGCTGGCTGCCAACCTTGAAGAGGCCCACACGCCCCTTCAATTGCCTTACAAGGTTGAGAGCTTCCGCTCTGCTATCGACGTCGAGTGCGACGATGATCTGATTCATCGGTGTGAATTCTTAGAGGACTTGGGCCCCGCTCAGCCTCATCGGCGAGGGCCTCCGAGCATCTCACGGAACCATTTCTGCTTTACAAACTCCAGGACCTGAGTCCAGTCCAAGAGATCGCCCGGATGCTTCTCGCGCATCTTCCCGGCTTCGGTGCGAGACGCGTACGCTGAAAGATTGATAGACATCGGGCTCATCATGGAATTGGATTGGAGATAACACGCAGTCTTCGCGTTCAACATTTTGCCCGGCTGGTTGAAGTGCACGGACCAGAGCGATTGAATCTCAGCGGGCCTCACCATCGCTTTGATGACGAAGGCAGCCATGCATTCAGTGGCATCGAAAATTAGAGCTTTCCCCTTGGTGGTTTTGATTCTCCCACCGTATTCCTTCTCGGTGATGATCATTCGACAGTAGTCGCAGGTCGGCCGCCCGCGATCCTCGCCGGCAATCAGCGCGGCTGGCCAGGCAATGAGAGACACAACCCACAACAGAATGCACCGCTTCATCTGGAGTCCCCTCTAACTCTTCAGACTACCGACCACTGACTGCAGCCTCTGTATTCCCTTGCGCTGGCAGAATGCGTTCAAGCCGTCGATGATTTTGACGGCCGCTGCCGGATCGAGGAAATTAGCTGTTCCGATTTCGATGGCTCGAGCGCCGGCAATCAGAAACTCAAGCGCGTCTTCTGCCGTTCGGATGCCGCCAATGCCGATCACCGGAATTCTGACTCCGCGAGCCACTTGATAAACCATGCGCAATGCCACTGGCTTGATCGCGGGCCCCGAAAGCCCGCCGGTCAGGTTTCCCAGCCGCGGGCTGCCCGTTTCCGTATCGATCGACATTCCGAGCAGAGTATTGATCAGCGACAGCGCATCCGCCCCGGCGTCCTCTGCTGCCCTGGCAATGACGACGATATCTGTGACATTGGGAGAAAGCTTGACGATTACGGGCCGGGAGGCAACCTGTTTAATCGCTTTCACCACCTCATGCGTGGCTGCAGGATCTGACCCATAGACGATCCCACCCCTCTTGACATTCGGACAGGAAATATTGATTTCGTATCCTGCGAGACCCTGAGCGCGATTCAACACTTCCACGACCCGAACATAGTCTTCGGGCGTCTGCCCGAAAACATTGGCAAAGATCGCCGTGTCGTAGCGTCTCAGCAGCGGAAGTTTCTCGGAGACAAACCGCTCCACTCCCACATTCTGCAGGCCGATGGCGTTGAGCATACCTGCAGCGGTCTCATGAAGGCGTGGAGGCGAGGCGCCTCGCATCGGAGCCACCGAGAGTCCTTTCACCACCAAGCCGCCCAGCCGGTTCAAATCGATCAGGTCGCAAAACTCCTCGCCGTAACCGAAGGTTCCGCTGGCCGTAATTACCGGATTCCTGAGCTTAAGGCCGGCAAACTCCGTTGAAAGATCAATCATTGCGAGGGAGACGCGATCAGGGCTTCTAGCTTCGAGCTCAGGCAGTGTAACAAACCGAAAAAGACGGGTAAACCGCATTCCTGCCACGCGCCACCTCTATACGTGGGAAACGCATGTTCACCGGAGAGAACGCAGAGAGAATCAAAAGCTTGAACTGAACTAGACCACCGTCAATCAGCGCGTGGTATCCGAGCTTCCATGTTTCTCTTGTATTCTCCTCTGCGGTGAATTGCCGCTTTTGGGTTGATTCTTGGCGTGAACTCCCCGCGGCAATTCGTATAGAATAGATGCCATGGATCGCAGAAGCTCCCTTCAGGCTGCCGCCGCTCGTAGCGAGGCGTTGTGCCAATGAACAATCTGCACCCCAAACGGCAAAAACGGCTCATCATTTTTCTTTCCACTGTCGTTGCAGTCCTGTTCGTCTTCGCAGTATTGCAGCAGGCCCTCAACCTCAGTCCCTACTTCAGTTCTCCTCCAGATCGCAACAGAACCCTGCTGCTTTGGGCTCTTGGTTCGCTCAATGTCATCCTTCTGGTGATCTGCACGCTGATCCTGCTTCGGAACTTGCTCAAGCTGTACTTCGAGAGGCGCAGCCACCAGTTGGGATCCAAATTCCGAACCAAGCTCGTGATTGCCTTTATCGGACTCTCGATGTTCCCCGCTGTTTTCATGGCGTTGTTTGCGTATTCCCTGATGCACCGAAATTTGGACAAGTGGTTCAGCTCGCCCATTGACCGCGTTGTAGACAACGTCGACCTGATTGTCCAGGAGATCAGCCAGGATGCGCGCATTCACGCTTCCCGGAGTGCGCGTTTTGTAGCCGCACACCCAGCCTTGCGCGGGCTTGCCGAACCCGCGGCAGATGGCATGATAGAGATGAAGAACCTGGCCGCGGAATACAATATTCCTTTGCTCTTATTCTTTAATGGCTCCCGAAACCTGACCGGTATTTATCAGACTGGCGAGGTGTATCGACCTGGCCAACCACAGTTCCGTCTCATTGCAGACCGCCTCAAATTGGTCGCCTGGAAGGCCGAGCGGGGACAAATGACGGAGGAGGCTTTTGGTCGGCTAATCAACAGCGCGGGCAAAAAGGAGATCACACTCGGTGCGACCGACGAGAGAGGCGAGGAAATGATTCTGGCCGGTGCTGCCGTGGAGACGGGGGGATTCGATGCCCCATCGAGTGTGGTAATCGGCTACAAGATTCACGGCAACCTTCTCAAGCTGGCCTCAGAAATCTCCCGCTCAAACGAAGATTATCGCAGCCGGGAGCGAGACCGTCGCGCAGTAAGGAACAACTTCAGGCTCTGGCTCGGACTGCTAACCATGTTAATACTTTTGGCGGCCGTCTGGATTGGACTTTATTTGTCAAGGCGGATTGCGGTTCCAATTCGGGCGCTGGTCGAGGCCTCGAATGAAGTTTCGAAAGGCAACCTGGGGGTCCACGTGGACTGCCAGGCCCAAGACGAGCTTGAGATCCTCGTCCATTCATTCAATCGGATGACCTCACAGCTTCACGAGAGCTCGGAGAAACTGGAAAGTACCAACCGGGATCTGCAGGCATCGAATCAGGCACTTGAAGAAAGGCGCCGCTACACGGAAACCGTTCTGCAGAACATACCAACGGGCGTCATTTCGATTACTGCCGGGCAGAGAATCAGCCGCGTCAACAAGGCAGTCCAGCGCATGCTGAACTGCGATCTCGAATTGACTCACCCCGGCCTCGATGCGTTGTTCCGACCTCGGGATCTGGCCGAGATTCAGGTGCTCGTCGAACGGGCATCAAAGGCCGGCATCGCAACGCGCGACATTCGGCTGCAGTTCAAGGACCGCACTCTTTACTGTGCCGTCACCGTAAGCGCCTTGGACAGTGAATCCTCAACTCCACGGGGCTACGTCATTGTCTTGGAGGATTTGACGGAACTGCTGAAAGCGCAGAAGGCAAATGCCTGGCGTGAAGTGGCCCGGCGAATGGCGCACGAGATCAAGAATCCACTGACACCCATTCAACTCTCCGCGGATCGACTGCTCAAGAACTACTTCAGGAAAGCGGATGAGGGGCCAACGCCCCAGCCTGGAGGACCTGGATTTGAAACCGTCTTGCGCGAATGTGTTCAGACCATTCACCACGAAGTGGCGAGTCTCAAAGGAATGGTTGACGAATTCTCGCGATTCGCGCGGTTGCCCGCGGCCAGCATGGTTTCAACCAACGTGAATCTACTCATTGAACAGACCCTGGCGTCCTATAACGGACGTTTGGATGGAGTTCGGCTGGACGCCTCGCTGGCGCCTGGGTTGCCCGAGATCAAGGCCGATCCGGAACAATTGAAGCGAGTTTTCGTGAACCTCATCGACAACGCCCTGGAAGCCTTGGAAGATGCCTCTGAAAAAGGCCTGTCCCTCACCAGCAGTTTTTATCCGACGCGCCAAACGGTAGAAGTAATCGTGAAGGACACTGGGCACGGCATCTCGTCGGCGGACAAGGAGAAACTGTTTCTCCCTTATTTCTCCACGAAAAGACGGGGCACCGGCCTCGGACTTGCGATCGCAAGCCGAATCATCGCTGATCACAAGGGCTATATCCACGTGGAAGACAACATTCCTGTGGGTTCCAGTTTCGTGGTTGAGATCCCAGCGCGGTGAGAATACAGGTGCCGTGGACAGCCTCCAGTGTTGGTGTAAGCAATCCCCCTGAGCAAAGCCGGTGCACCACGGAAACCAATCGTTCCCCCTTGGAGAGGGGGTGTGGAAGTCTCAGCCTCCACCCACCGCCCCTAACCCCTTTTGTGCAAGGATTGGGAAAGTCATTTTCTGGGGAGTCCTGACACTTGTCGCGCAATTCAATTCTGTTGGTCGATGATGAAGCCGGCATTCGGCAATCGCTGAGCGCTGTGTTGCGGGAAGAAGGATTCAAGGTTGAAACCGCCAACAGCGGCGAGGCCTGCTTGTCCTTGCTGGAAAGCCAGTCGTATGAACTCATTCTGCTGGATGTTTGGCTGCCAGGCATTGACGGCCTCGAAACCCTCGAAGCGCTGAAGAGGAAGGGAGTCTCGTCAGAAGTCGTCATGATTTCGGGCCATGGCACTATCGAGACGGCCGTCAAGGCAACCCGTTTGGGGGCCTTCGACTTCGTGGAAAAGCCGCTCTCGATTGAGAAGACGCTGCTGGTCGTCAAGAACGCTCTGGATCACAAGCATCTGCAGGACGAGAACCGCACATTGCGTTCGGAGTTGGGCGCACGTTACCGAATCGTTGGTAATAGCGTCCCTATGAAAGCCTTGCGTCAGCAGTTGGCGATTGCAGCGCCAACCAACGGCCGCGTCCTCATTTTCGGCGAGAGTGGCAGCGGCAAAGAGTTGGTGGCTCACGCGCTACATCATCAGAGTCTCCGCAACTCCGCGCCGCTGGTCGAAGTCAATTGCGCGGCCATTCCCGATGAGTTGATCGAAAGCGAGCTTTTCGGTCATGTGAAGGGAGCTTTCACCGGGGCCACGCAAAGCAAAATCGGCAAGCTGGAGAAAGCAGACGGCGGCACGCTGTTTCTGGATGAGGTCGGCGACATGAGCCTGAAGACCCAGGCCAAGGTGTTGCGGGCTCTCGAAGAGCAGCGCTTTGAACCCGTCGGCTCATCAGCTCCCGTTTCCGTTGACGTCCGCATCATTGCGGCGACCAACAAGAACCTGGACGAAGAAATGGAGAAAGGAAACTTCCGTCAGGATCTGTTTTACCGGCTCAATGTCATCCCATTCTATGTACCGCCGTTGCGAGAGAGAGTCGAAGACGTTCCGGTGCTTACCGAGCATTTCATTCAGGAATTCTCCCAACTCTACGGACGCAAGGCGAAAGAAGTCTCGCCTGAGGCCCTGGACATCCTCAAGCACTACCGCTGGCCCGGCAACGTCAGGGAATTAAAGAATCTAGTGGAGCGAATGGTGATCATGACTCCCGGTGGCCGCCTGGAAGTTCGGCATCTGCCGTCGGTTGTGCTCAAAGAGAATGGTTCGTCGGAGGATCCCGCCGAGGCGCGAAGTCTGTCGGAAGCGCGCCTGGCCTTTGATCGTGACTACATTCTCAAGAAGCTTGAGGAAAGCGGAGGAAATATTTCCCGTACCGCTGATGCGCTCGGAATCGAGCGAAGCCACCTTTACCGAAAGTTGAAGAGTTTGAGAATCAACCTGGAGAAAAATTGAGCTGGGACCGGCCTTCCGTTCTGGGGTCCGCAGTTGGAGTGATGGGCATACATACGGGTTTGATCGCTGCCTGTGAATCCCCTCTGGGAGGTGTTGAAGGCTTGAGCAGCCTTCACCGTAGCGCCGGGGTGGGTTCTTCGTGGCCGCTGCCCACCCCAAAGCCTTCGGCTTCTGCCCCTCCCAGGAGGGGATTGATTCCCTTGTTGTCTTAGGTAACCGCTCCCGTATGGTCTTCGGAGACAGGCGACCATTGAGGTCCAAAATTCAGGTTCTATGATCCAAACCATGCGAACGAGTCTTTCAATAATCTTGTTGTTGGCTGTCGGGATTCATGCTGGAAACTGGCCAGCATGGCATGGACCGAAAGGCTCGGGCGTCACTCCAGAGACGACGCTGCCTGTGCGCTGGAGTGCTTCCGAGAACGTGCGCTGGAAGGTTCCCCTGCCCGATCGTGGCAATTCATCGCCGATCGTCTGGCTCGACCGTGTCTTTGTGACTCAGGCGATTGAGAAGGAGAATCGTCTGACGGTGATGTGCCTCAATCGTGCCGACGGAAAGCTTCTCTGGCAATCAGGCACGACTTATTCTGAGAGGGACCCGACGCACGAAACCAATCCCTATGGTTCGGCGTCGCCAGTGACCGATGGCGAGCGCGTTATTGCCTGGTTCGGTTCGGCCGGCGTTTATTGCTACGACATGAACGGCAAAGAGCTTTGGCGTCGCGATCTGGGCAAACAGAGCCATCAATGGGGCTACGCGGCGTCGCCCATCATTCAAGGTGATCTTTGCTTCCTGAACTTCGGCCCGGGTGAGCGGACCTTCTTGATCGCACTGGACAAGAAAACGGGCAAGACCGTTTGGAAGGTCGATGTGCCCCAAGTGCAACCGACAACGCGAACCGATGGCTTTGCCGGCCAGAGAAACGGGGTCGTTGGCTCGTGGAGCACGCCAATCACGATCAATGTCGATGGTCGCGATGAATTGATCCTCAGCTTCCCGGAGCAAGTGCGAGCGTTTGATCCCAAAACGGGCAAAGAGCTATGGGTGTGCGATGGTTTGAATCCTTTGATCTACTCCTCGCCGATTTACGGCGACGGGGTTGTCGTGGCCATGGGCGGCTTCTTAGGCACCCTTGTGGCGGTGAAACCCGGCGGGACTGGCAACGTGACGGCTACACACCGGTTGTGGAAGCGAGAACGCAACAAGAATCAGCTTGGAACCGGGGTCATCCACGCCGGTCATTTCTACGTCCTGGACACGCCTGGAATCGCCGAATGCATTGAACTCACCACGGGAAAGCTGATTTGGGAAAAGCGAGTGAGTGGAGTTGGCCCGAAGAATGAATCCTGGTCATCCATGATCTTGTCCGGTGACAAGATTTATATTCCCAATCAGTCTGGTGACACGATTGTCTTGCGAGCCAGTCCGAAGTTTGAGGTCATCGGAGTCAACTCCATAGGCAATGAACTCACGAACTCGACGCTGGCGGTTTCGAACGGAGAGTTCTTCATTCGCACTCACGAGCATCTCTGGTGCGTTGGCGAACCACAGTCCAAGGCGAGTGCCACAAGGTGACGAGCGGTGCGTGGCGGGTCGATCGATCTATTTTTTCTCCCGAGATGTTGAGCTAGATGGGGAGAGAAGGCCAGCAGCGACCTGGTCGTAGAGCGACTTCACGGAGTCCTTCTTCTTGCCGCCTTTCCCATGCCGATAGTTGTGTTCGCTGTTGCAGGTCTGGCAGCGGACTTTTCGAACCTCCATCTCAACGATGCTCACGATGTAGTGATCCATCAACAACTGGCACCGACTACAGTAATCATCAATTGTGTCTCCAAGCTTCAATTCTTGCGACATGCTTCCTCCTCTCCTTCCTAACCGTGGTTGGGTAGCTGCTCGGTCGCCCTGGAAAGACTTCTCCGGCTCAGCTGCTCTGTGAGCCCACTGTTCCCCGAACAGTGACTACCGCCGCGACACAATCAACGACTCAGGAGAATTCTCGAGCCGGTGCAGTTCATTGTGCGCAAAACCGGAGTTCTGGTACATCGTTTGGTACTCCGCAAAGGTATATGCGTCGCCCTCCTCGGTAGTGCCCAACATCATCAGCGCGAAGGTTGCAGCATCTGGAGGGGTCACGCGGTCATCGTTGGGCACAAACTCCAGCGTCACCGCCAAGCCTCCTGGTTTCAAAGCGGCACGGATCTTGCGCATCAACGTTTCGATAGTGGGCGGCGAGAAATGGTGATGGAAGTTTGTAATCAATACGACGTCATAGTCATTGCCGAACTCGACTTCGAACGCGCTGCCTTCGATGGTGTGCCAGCGATCCGCCACGCCAGCGGCCGTGGCATGCTCGCGGGCAATCTCCAGCACTGCGGCCCAATCCACCGCGTGAATATCGGCCTTCGGATTGTGCCGGGCAATCGTGATCCCGAAAACCCCGTGTCCGGCAGCCAGATCGAGTACCTTCATCGGTGCTCCGTCCGTCGCCTTGACGACTGCTGCGATCGCCTCGGCCGGGGCCATCATCAGCGGGATCATGCTGCGTGCAAACTCCTTCCAAACCGGATGTTCGTACGAGACCGTCCCGCCCCCTGTCATCACGGTGCCACCCTTTCGAACCACCGAAGCAAAATCGTCAAAAAACTGCTTCACCGGCGGCGATAGCAGAAAACTCGCAGTGCCTCCCACGTACATCCGTGAGTTCTTGTCCAGAAACATCGCTGCGTCCGGAACGAGTCCGTAGTGGCTGCCCTCTTTGGTGAGGAACTGCTGAATCACCAGAAAGTCGCAGAGAACCCGCATCCCTTTCACCGAGGTCTTGCAGCGGTCAGCCAGAGACTCGGCGGTGACGCAACCCGTGCCGATCGCCGTGAAAACTTCCAGTTCAAGAGCGGCCTTGAGCGCTGCGGTCTGTTGGTAGGCATTGATCGTTTGAAAGAATCGCCCTGGTGTTGGTTGCGGCATAACGTTGGCTCCAGATCAGATTAGTAGATGAAAAGCGAGCGCAGACTCTACCGAATCCTTCCGGTGAACGCAATAACTCGGGATTCAAGCCCCGGAGGGTCGCCTTAGGGGGGATGGGCGCCCCTGAGAGGGACAATGATTCGGTTGAAAAAGCTCTCCATTCTGCTAGACTTCCCTCGCAAACCGGAACGGGCTACACCGGCCCAAGCAGATCCCAACGAATGCGCCCGTAGCTCAGCTGGATAGAGCGCTTGCCTCCGGAGCAAGAGGCCAGAGGTTCGAATCCTCTCGGGCGTACCAACTTAGCGACCGCTACCTGATCTAAACCCCATCAGAACTCAATGCAGCTTCCTGTCTGTTTCGGCTAACTCTGCATTCTTGGGAAATATGTGGTCGGCCATCCGTTCTACCGTGTGCCGAACGCTTTCAGGGATTTCTTGCACATAGATTTGGAGAGTGGTCTCGGCGCTTGAGTGCCGGAGGTGCGCTTGAACGTCTTTGAGATTGGCCTGAGGGATATCGAGCATATAAGTAGAGCAGGTTCTTCGCAGGCTCTGATGCGTTACGCCCTTCACGCCCAAGGCGTCGCAAGCAGGTTTGAAGACCCGGCGCAGATAATTGTGCGTGTCCATCGGACGACTGGACTTGCCGTGCTCAGCCCGGAAGATGAAATCGTCGGGCTCCGCACAGCGGCACGTGAGCCTATAATCCGACAGATTCTGCTGCAGGATTCCGGGCAGCCAGACGAATCCTTTGCTCTTCTCGGTCTTCGGGTCGTCGATCTGGCCGCGATAAACCGCATCCTCAATCAAAAGGCGATCTCCCAGCCAGTCGCGCCAGCGGCGCGCAAAGAGTTCACCGGGCCGCAGACCTAAAAGGGCTAGTAAACGGAATATCAGCCGCTCTCGCGAAGGTAGATCCCGATCGAGAACGGCAATTTCTTCGAGCGAGAGAAAACGGTTTGTGGGCTTGCGCATTCTCTTGGGCAAAGAAAGTTTCAAAGCGATGTTCTTCTGCAGGTATTGCTGCTCGACAGCTTCTCCAAGAATCTGTCTGTAAAGCTTGCGGACGTGGAGCACAAGCGAGCGGCTATGACTGTTGCCGAGTTTGTTCAGGTGGTCCTGGAATTCGAATTGATTGAGTTTTTGCAGCGGCAGGTCTCCGAACTTGTCCAGGATGTGGCGCTCCACGAGATAGGGAAAGCTTGCTAGGGTCGAGCGTTTCCAGCGCGCTTGGGCCAATGGCAAGAATCGGTTCTCCCAAAACCAACGAAGCTTCGTATTTGGATCGGGCAGTGCGGAAAAGGTGCAGGGATCTGCGGAGACAAGGTCTTGCAGGCGTTCCTCGGCTCTCCATCGTGGCATCTTGGACCTTAAATCCAGAACCCGATCGCGTCGTCGTCGGACTTCCTTACCGTTGTCCAGACGAACGTACGCGAACCAGTGAGCTATCCATTTTCCCTTTTCCTCGCTGAGCCAGCCGTGCTGGCGCCGGGGTCTAGCCATGTGTGCCCCCAATTTCTTCAGTTGGATTGAGGGCGGGAATTGTAGTTCAAGTGTCATTGCTTTGCCAGCTTGTTAAGCCATTGCTGTATCGTTTCCGGGTCGAAGCGGTAGGTCGGGCGACGCACGCCGCTGATCTTAATCGACGGCAGCACCGGCCGCCGCCGTCCCGAGGCATGGTCGTGCACCCATCCTTCCGTGACTTTTAGAGCTTCAGCCAAGTCTTTGGCGGTAACAAGTTGCTTCATTTGGATGCTTGCCGAGGGAGCGGCATTGTCGGTCGTTGGCCATATCGAGAAAACACGTCTACATCTTTTTCCCACAGGCGCGCCTCAACATGTTGTCCAGCGATCATTGAGACGCGCCTCTCAACACTCTCGTTCAAGCTCAGCAAGCACCTTCGTCAACCGTGGGCGGTCACTCTGAGACGGTCTACAGCCTGACCGTCTGTGTGGAAACGGAGTTGAAGCACGCGATCGAGCTGTTCGTAGATTCGACGCTGGTAGTTTCGCAAGCGAGCTCGGGCCAACAGCGGGGACAAGATTGGTCCGATCCGTTCCTCGCTAGAAGTGTGATCGGTGAGCCCCAGAACTTCGGTGATGGTCAGTTTGCGAATCTCCAGTTCCGTCTGGTATAGGGGAGAGAGTTTCTCCAAGGTGACATGATCCGGGTCGTAAGTCCCCCGGAACTCCAGCGCCTGCCGGGTCTGGTCGTAGTCGTAGAGGTTGTCCCCGTCCTTGAGGTTGCGGAAGACGACGTAGTCAACGTGATGAGCGAGCGCGGCGGCCCAGTTCAAGAACGATTGAACACTGTCGGGCGCGCTGGTGACCGAGCCAAGGCAAACCAGGCGAACTCCTCGCTCTTTCAGCTCCTCGAACGGGAGAGCCAGGAACCATTTCAGAACCTCGTGCCCTGTTCCTGCCTTCAGATCTGCCACGATGATTTTCCAATCGCTGCCCAAAGCTTTTTCAATTAGCACATCCTGAGCAAACTCCTGGTGCAGGTTGATCTGTAGAGCCTCAGGAAAGAAGCGGGCCAGCGTGTGGTTCTCATCGTCCAGATCCATCAACAGCGGAAGCTCGCCGTGTTCGCGCAGGTAGGTGATGAGGAACTTTGCTGCAGTGGTCTTGCCGGACCCTCCCTTGTCGCCGGCTGTGAAAAACAGGGTGCATGACATGGTTATCCTCCGTTCTTTTCTCTTTCACGTTTCAGTTGTTCGACGTAGGCAGCCGCCTCTTCCGGTGTGAGGCGGGTGAGGTTGTATTCATTGCTGGGTGTAAAAGTGGTGAGCATCTTCTTCCGTGAAGCAGGCTTTTCGTTCTGCCAGCCGAGCCATGGCTGGCGGTTTTCAGTCCCAGCCGAGTTGGGTGGCACAGCGTCTGTCTTGGGCCCGGTCCAGCCACAGTGAGGCTGAGACCGATGAGTCAGCGCCGTGTTCCAGGTCTTGGACACCGCGCGGTTCTGTTGTGCTCCCTTCTTTTTCCATCGCGCGCGCAGCTTCACAAACTTGCAGATCGCAGCCCGTTGAATGGGAACCTGATGCTTCTCCATGAGGAGTTCAGCAATACGCGCGAAGGCCATAGGCGGACGCTGCCGTCTCAGGGTGAGGATCTCGTGTTCGTAGGGAATCAAGATCGATTGGAAAGGCTTTCCGGACATTAAGTGATTTGCTCCCAAGGTGATCGAACGCTGGGAAGTTGGAACGTGTATCCGCTCTGTTTCCACTGCGTTTCCACTTCGATGGTGACCTGCAATGAAAAGTGGAAACAAAGTTGGAACATGTTCGAAGTTTGTTTCCACTCGCATTCGATTCGAAGCTCGACTTAGAAGTATTGTGTCTTAGCTCCACTGTCATTGATGCAAGCTCGAACGGACTGCACATCGAAGCTACCTCCTGTCGAGACTCGAATCTGCCACCGCTGGAACGATGGACATGATGCTGCTGACCCACGGCTGATCACGAGGTACCAGCGCTGAGGGACTCTGCAGGATCGTGCCGAGCCGACCTACAATGGCATCCTCAAAGAGCACTTCCAGCCGCTGGCCAGCTACTTCAACTGTGCAACATGTGTAGATGAGCCGTAACAACCGGCCCTGTTCCGAAAGCTCCGCTTCCGCGAGAAGGTGATCTGGAATAAAACGGCGAACTCCGCCAATGGTCACAAAGACGGCTCCAATCGCGGAGCGCTCGGAGGATCGGGAAAGGTAGCATTGGGAAGTCATTCAGCACTCCTGTGAACCGGTCGCAGATGGAGCTGTTCCTATCGACCCTTGGTTCTGATCGTTGCGGCTGCAGTGCCGTCGTTGGGATCTGGTTCAAAGACCCATCTCCAGTTCCGATGAAGGCAGACGCACTTCCCGCCATTGGATCTTTTTCGATGGAAGACGAATCTCTGGTTCTCGCTCGATTGCAGGTTCCGGTCTCTCGGTGACCCTCTGTAGAAGCGAAGCCTGTTCGACTGCCTTCTGCCAGGCTCGCTGTTCCTGTTGCCGCCAGATCGCCGGACGCAAGGCTACCGGATCGAGGACATCGGAAGCCGCTAACCGGTCCCCGGATTGTTCCACTCCATCGAACAGACGGGCTTTGTCTGGAGTAAAGATAGCCGCTTGATGCCGGCCACGAGAGCAGGCGACATAGGCCGCCTTGGCATCCAGCTGTTGTGCGGCCACGATCACCTGGTCATGCGTGCGCCCTTGAGACTTGTGGCTGGTGACGACGTAGCCGTGGCAGAAGTCCCGAAAGGTAGGTGGAAGGATCTTGCCTTCCCGGGTTTGGATCGAACCGTCGGATTGGATGCTTGCACAGGTCAATACTTCGCCATTCACCAGCCCGAGTTTCCTGGCATTGCGTCGAATCAGGATGGGATCACCGCTGGCCAGTTCGATGTGTCGAGTGGTGGCCACCTGCAGCTTGTCGGCATGCTTGGCTGGATCGAGAGGTTCTGAAGAGTTCTGGAGGTAAAGCCGGCCAGATTCGACTCGCTCGACAACCAAGGATTGGCCTGGCTCGAATCTTCCAGCCCGCCGGGTCAGGGTGACGACCATGCCGGGTTTGTAGCTGCGAACTTCTGCTCGTTGTTGAGCCGTCCAGTCGAGTGGGTCTTGGATCTGAATCTGGGTCGAGGAACTAAGTCTACCGCTCTGTTTCAGTTGTTCCCGGATGGCTTCCGTCAGTCGGTGGTTTTCCTCCCAGGTGGGGGCAATGGCAATACACCGGTCAAGCGACTCACCTTTCCGGGTTGCATCCAAATAGGCTGCGGCTGCCTGTCGGAGATAGTTCCCTTTGCCTTCATGGATACAACCTAATTGATCGAGTCGTTCCAACCCTTCGCTGACATCGCCTCGAGCCATGAACCGGATAGCCCGGTTGTAGTCAGCCGGTATCTGGCGACGGATATCCTGCAGTTCCGAACAGCTGAGTCTGGAGTGCTGTTCGAGGACGCGCAGAAAGTCTCCCGCTTCCACCGAGACATGTTGGCGGACATCACCCACAAATAATACTCGTGCGTCATAAATCTGGGCGGTCTTGAGTAGAGCGGCACCAAGCTGAGTTGACAGTTGGCCGGATTCGTCGATAACGAGGACACTCTGGTGAATCTGGTCTGCGTGTGTCCTAGCCTGATTTGCCAGGAAGTCGTGAGCGGTGGTCGCCTGGGTGAAACCATCCCGTCTGAGCACTTCAACAGCAGCCGCGGTGGGTGCCAGGTAGTAGGCGTTCCTCCCAACGGCTTCTAATCCCTTCTGGATCTCCTGCAGGCAGGTGGTCTTTCCCGCCCCGGCACAGCCTCGAATGGCATACACCCGGTCGGTGGTTTGGAGTGTTTCCAAAATAGCGGATCGCTGCTCCTCGGACTTGAAGTCAAACTCGACCTTTTGAGTATTTCCAAGTGGACTACAACTCCTTTGGGTTTGATTGACGAACTCGACCGACCAGCGCTCCAGTTCCAGTCCTCGATTCGAGGCCCACTGGCAGGACAAGAGAGGATTGTGGGAGCTTTCAGCCAGCCGGGTCATCCCGGTAGACTGGCTGGTCAAACAACGCTTCAATCCTTCGAGATCGAGTCTGCCCAGACTTTGATTCAAGGCCTCCGCCAGGATCTGGTGACCTTTCAACACGGAGTGCCGCTCATAGAGGTGATCGCGTGCTTGCATCAGTGCATGCCGGTTCGACTCCCTGCGCAACTCAGTGGGTTGGATGGAATGGGCTTGATCGAGACTTCGGATCAAGGCTTGACGTTTAAGAGATCTCAGGGCGAACAACTCTGAAGGCGACAGTTGGGACCGCTGGTACTGCCGGACGGCAGGCGTGCTGATCTCTCTTAGCTTGGGGGAGCGGGTTTCACTGGCCAGTTGGGAGATCTCGGCGGGATTGGGTTGGCGTCCACGTTCGGCAACGAACCGGTCGATCGCGGCCTCGACCTCTGCCCGGCGTTTGGAGTACTTCAGTTGGACTTCCTCTGAAACCCCTTTGATCTGGAAGCCTTCGACCATTCCCTTTGTTTCTCGCACCATTTCGATCTCGTATCCCAGGTTCCGGCACTCGCGAGCCAGCTCGTTCTGGTAGACCTTGCCGCAGTAGCGAATGGCTTTGAAGATGTCGTGGGTTTGCAACGCCAGCCAACGTTGACTGCCCGAATCCCAGGTGGCGTTGGCAATGACGAAATGGGTGTGGAGCTGTGGGTCGAGCTCACGGGAAGCATCGTGGCGAAAGGCTGCAGCACAGATGTTGCCTGTCGTTTCAAAGTGTTTGCGCCGTCCTTGACCAGTCTGAATCGCAGCGAACCGTTCCAGCTCCACCAACGCTGCCCGGCTGGCCCGGTCGTGAGCGTCATAGAGACGGTGGTCTTCCATCATCACGGCCATGATGGAGACTGACTTGTGGGGGGCGCACTGGAAATCGAAGAAGCGAATTGAGTTTGCGACATTCCGAGGCGTGAGCTTGCCGGAGCTATCCGGATGCTGGTTCAGTCGCAACGCTTCGAAGGCCGAATCATCCTTCCCAATCGCCTGGCCTGCGATGCCTAGCCGTTCTGCACCTTTTCCGACCCAGATGCCGCTGACCTGCTCCTGTTCGCAGTAGTAGTCATTGGCAGACAGGTGCGTACTGAGGTAGGTGCTGCCGTTTCGGATCTTCTTGCAGGTGAACATAACGATACTTTCAGGATGGTGAATCAATGCTTCTGGGCTTCCAGCGTTACCTTGCACGAATGTAACTGCACAAGCCTCCTCCGGCGCCCCGGTTTTGCCGCTAGCCTTGGTGTTTTCACGGCGTAGTGTCCGAGAACGGTAGTCACAAAGGACAAGCCGGATATCTAGCTGCAATGCTTCTCTTGCCTACCACCTGCTCCCTCATACGTAATGAGTGTCCAGAGGCCAAAACAGTAAAGAGCCAATCTTCAGAATCAACCATTGCTAATTAAAGGAGTATTGAGAGGCCCAAAATGTGAACACTTGAAGTCCAAGTTTTTCGATCAGCCCTGACATCTGGGCTCACAGTCTCGACTGCTCGAGGTTCCTGCCCAACCTGGAGAAACACCTGTAGCTGATTCTCGGTCGCCAATCCTCCGCAACTGCGGCGGCTCGCTCGGAGATCGGCCGACAGCGCTCCTGCCAGGGGCAGTATAAGGGGTAGTTTTTGTGTGCCGGCTTTGCCAGTGGAACCCAACACCGGCACTTGTTTCTGGATGTTTCCGTTGTTTTCGGTTGGTTGCCGGGAGTTTCTTCTGTTCAGCCCCCTCCCTTTGATTTTTCTCTTGACAGGGTTTGGGGCCAATCTCAACTCCGCGCATTCTTCGTCGAATGCCAGACACCCCAGAACTCCTGAACTCTCCTTAGACGGTGTTGAGACATTCGCCCGCCGGCCTGAAAGACCCCTCATAATCTAAGAGTGGAAAAAGTGCCGAAAACTTACCTTTAGAGCTTGAGTGCTACGGAATTCTCGACGGGAATTAGTAAGACTGACTGAAAGCTACGCGGCACCCGAGAAGGTTCTACTCCCCAAGGAGAGCGCCAAACGAGCTCAACCTCGGGTGTTCAATTACCTGCAGTTTGGTGGGAGGATTTGGGTTGGGTCACGAGGAAGAAACACTTACCCCTGGACGAGCAGTCAGGCACGTAAGGGCTCGGCTAGACGACTGCCTCAGGGAGGGGTCAAGGCGTGTCGACTGTGTCGTGGGCAG
>Ga0187892_10003352_pt1 | contig 29483 bp, 29 predicted proteins | sample MA1701073metaG_FD_139345 | JGI IMG/M metagenome (GOLD analysis project Ga0187892, IMG submission 139345) | Bio-ooze microbial communities from a basaltic lava cave in the Kipuka Kanohina Cave System on the Island of Hawaii, USA - MA170107-3 metaG ... | reverse complement strand
TTGGGCAACCGCGTGCGCGGCGACCGAGCCGACGATGATCCACGCGCCTTCGCGAATCCTCGACGGGTCCAGTGCCTCGTCGAGAAGACCCCACGGGAGGCCGGTGTCGTCCTCGGAGGCAAGGTCAAGCGGTAGGTCGACGGAGATGACAGACATCACGTCTCCGGTGGGTTGGATTCGCCTTCATGGTACGGGTTCTCGATCATCTGATGCTCACAGCGCTCGAGCCGTCGACGGCAAGCTCTGACAAAGCTCAGCAAGCGGCTCGGGAACGAGGCGTCTACTCGACGCCCCTGCCACATGATCGAGACGGTTCGCTCGCGACCCACGGCACCCCTTCACATCGGTCGGAGTTACAAGACGATCGAGGCTGCGCGCTGCACGAACGATCAAGGGTTTCCTACACAGCCGTTCGAAACCGGGTCGCAACCGGTCATCACGAGGTTGCCGGGTTCTCACCCGACGACCGGCCGGCTTCCTCGACTCGGGGGGAGCCGAGGAGCCGGTGACGTCGATCGGTCAGGCGTGGGTGAGTGCGGGCGCCGAGCCAGAGATGAACCGGGCGTCGGCGTCCGTGTCGGGCGGGGTGCGGAAGCCCTTGACCGTCATGTAGACGCCGACTGAGAACTCCCAGACAGCGATGGGCAGGGCCATGAGCATCCCGGCGGATGACACCTGTTCCCAGGCCCCGAACAGGGAGGCGACCGACGAGGCGACCAGCAGCGGGGCCCCGATCAGGCCGAGCGTCGGGATCCAGCGGGGCACGAGGCGGGTCTGGTACATGATCGTGGCGAAGCAGAGGGCGTTGACGGCCGGCATGATCCCGGGCCCGAGCAGGAACGACCAGTCCTTGACCGCCACCAAAGCACCGGCCGAGGTTGTAAGCGTGGCGGCGTCGGATCCGCCGGCGAAGTCCTGCCTGAGGGTGTAAACGCCCAGCACGGCGAGTACCCCGGTGAAGATCATGGCTGCCTCGAGCGTGCGGCTGGCGACGAATCCCACGGCGCGGCCGGAGCCATAGCGCTTGAGCACCGAGTACAGGGCGACTGCGGTGCCGATGCCGGCCAAGGCGGTGAGGACCTCGATGAGGCCGCCCCACAGGACGCCCTGGTCGCTGCCCGCGCCGAGCACGAAGTTGGGGTCGTTGACGACGCCGTCGTACAGGCCGAGGGCGGGGATCGAGAAGACGAACGTGCCGATGTAGAACAGGCCGGCGGCCAGAGCCGCCTTCCGGGTCGGGCCCATCGGGCGCTTGTCGCGGTTGGTACTGGTCATGGTCGGTTCCCTTCGAATGCCTGGTCGGATGGGACCTGCGTGAGCGAGATCAGCGGGATGCCGACGTCGCGCAGCTTCTGCAGGAGGCCGTGCAGTGCGGCCTGGTCGACGACCGATCCCCGGAGGACGGTCGTGCCGTCGCTCTCGCAGCTGATGGCAAGCCCGTCGAGCCATGCTGCCCAGCGGGTTCCGAGGTGTCCGTCGAGTCTGATCTCGTACTGCACGGGTCGACCGTACGAACCGGCCTGGTGAGCCGTCCTCACATCATGTGATGAACGCGCCTGGTGAATCTCCTGCCCTCCAGGCGGGCTACAGGCCCAACTCGTCGGCCCGGCGCACGGCCGCCCGGCGGCTGTTCACACCGAGCTTCATGAAGACGTTCCTGGTGTGGGTGCGGACGGTGTTCAGCGAGACGACAAGCTCGGCTGCGATCTCCGGCCCGCTCAGGTCGGTGCGGAGGAGCCGGAGGACGTCGCGCTCGCGGCGGCTGAGGTCGTCGACGAGGACCGGCTGCGCCCCGCTCGGTCGGGAACCGCCGACGGCCAGGACGGCGGCGGCGTGTTCTGCACCCCGGCCGCCTCGCCTCAACGCCGCCTTGAGCAGGGTGTTCATGGGCGGGCCGGCGTCGACGAAGACCCTGACGAAGCCCTCCACGGAAGCGCGCGTCAACGCTTCCTCCAGGGTGGCGAGCGCCTGGGGCGCGTCCCCGGTGGCGTCGTGGGCCAAGGCGAGCAGGGCCAGCGCCTCGATGGCGTTGCCCTCGCGACGGCCGGCACCGGCGCCGGCGACGATGCGTAAGAGCAGCCCGGAGGCGTCCGTGGGCCGCCCGCCGGCCAGGAGCACACGGGCGAAGGTGAGCTGCTCGTACTCGCGCAGGTAGGACGGGTCGTCATCGACGGTAAGGCCGGCCTCGGCAGCCCACCGCTCGGCGCCGATGACGTCGCCGCCGGCGAGACGGATCCGGGCGGTGGTGGCGGCGACGGGGCGGGCCTTGGGCGAGTAGTCCGTGTCGTAGAGACGCTCGGCGTCGCTCAGCAGCGCCAAGGCAGCAGCGTGTTCACCACCGGCGGCGCGCAGGCGGGCATCGAGGACGCGCCAGCGGGAGGCGTGCTGGCGAAAGGCCAGGCGGTCCCCGAGCTTCACACCGGCCCGCAACTGTTCCGCGGCGACGTCGAGCTCGTTGCGCTCGAAGTGCAGCTCCCCCAGCCCGATGCGCATGTCGGCGGTGCCGCGTAGTGGACCGTTGGCGGTGCCGAGGTCGAGCCCGGCAGCCAGGGTGCGCTTGGCGGCCCCCAGGCGGCCCTGGGCGAACTGGATGTCGGCGAGCCCGAGGGAGCAGGCGAGGACGTCGGGGAGGTGGCCGGCCCGCTCGAACGACGCGATGGCGGCCGAGTACTGGCGCTCGGCCGCCTCGAGGTGGCCGTCGGCCCACTGCGCCAGCCCGATCAGGGCGGCCGCCGCCCCTCGACCGAAGTGGTCGTCAGCTGCGCTGAGGGCAGCGGCGCGCTCAGCGTGGGAGACGGTGCCGGCGAGATCGCCGCCGAGCAGGGACAAGGCGGCGCGGTACATCGCCGCCTGGGCGGGGAGGCGGCCGAACTCGGTGGCGTCGTGCACGACCATGTCGGCGGCGGGCGCATCCGGGTCGGTCCAGCGCTCGATCCCCTCGAGCAGGTTCTCGACGCCGGCCGTATCGCCCGTGACCATCCGTGCGCCGACCAGGGCCAGGCTGAGCACGGGCCGGTTGGCGAAGACGTCGGGAGGGAGGGCGTCGAGCCACGCCCGCTGGGTGGCTTCCTGGCGGGTCTGGCGCAGGGACGGGATGGCGAGCTCGACGAGCTCCGCGGCCCTGGGGAAGTCCCCAGCGGCCAGGGCGTGGCGGACCGCCTCGGCCCGGTCACCCTCGGCGTCGAACCAGTCGCCGGCCCGCCTGTGCAGGCCGGCGATCCGATCGGGCCCTTCGTCGGCGAGCCGGGCCCGGAGCACCTCGGCGAAGAGGTGGTGGTAGCGGTACCACTGCCGGCGGTCGTCGAGGGCGACGAGGAACAGGTTCGACCTCTCGAGGGCGGCGAGCATCGACCTGGTGTCGCCGCGGCCGGTCACGGCGGCGCACAGCGGCGCGCTGAGGCGGGCGAGGATCGAGGTTTCGAGGAGGAACGTCCGCACGGCGTCGGCCTGCCGGTCGAGGACCTCGTCGACCAGGTAGTCGACCACGAAGCGGTCGTCGCCAGCGAACCCGGCGATGAACGCCGCCGGGTCGTCCCGGCCGCGAAGTGAGAGAGCAGCCAGTTGCAGGGCGGCGATCCACCCTTCGGTCCGGGTCTCGAGGACGCCGATGTCCGCAACCGCGAGATCCAGACCCATGGCGTCGTTCAGGTAGGCCTGTGCCTCCTGGGCCGTGAAGCGGAGATCCGACGCGCGGATCTCGACGAGCTCCCCCCGGGCGCGCAGCCCGGCCAGCGGCCATGGCGGGTCAGCGCGGCTGGCGACGACGAGGTGCAGGGGTCCGGGGAGGTGCTCCACCAGGAAGAGCATCGACTCGTGCACGTCGAGGGACTCGACGGCGTGGTAGTCGTCGAGCACCAGGACAACGTCGTCGTCGAGCGCGTCGAGGTCGTTGAGCAGGCTGGCGACAACCGCGTCCAAGGCCGCCGGAGCCGACCGCAGCCTGCTCAGCGCATCGGCCCCCACCTCACCGGCGACCCTGCGCACGGCGGCGAGGACATAGGCCCAGAACACTGCCGGGTCGGAGTCGCGCCGGTCCAGGGACACCCACGCCGTCGGCGTCGTCACGGCCGCGTCGGCGGCCAGCCAGTCCGTGAGCAGCGTGGTCTTGCCGAAGCCGGCCGGCGCCGACACGAGCACGACGGCGGGAAGGACGTCGCGACGGAGGCGTTGCGCCAGCCGGGCGCGGGCCACCACACCCTGGCGCCGCCGAGGGGCATGCAGCTTGCTCTCGAGCAGGGGGATCCCGGTCACGGCGACCGCCATCGAGCGAATCACGGATCGCGACGAACGGCAAGCAGCGGTGGGCATCGCCCTGGCCCTCCGGGCCGGCCACGTAGGGCGCTCGTCAGGGGCGCGGCTGCCCTCCAGTGCCGGAGAACTTCTCGACGATCTCCTCGGCGATCGTCGGGAGCTTGCGGTTCTGGGTTGGGGGCGCCGGCGTACACCTGGGCGTTGGGGATGGCGGCGGCGGCGCCTAGCCGCGCCAGCAAGGACGACAGCGCGTTCCGCTCGCTCTCGATCAGCCGGTTGACTTCGGACAGGGCGGAGCGCAGGTCGACGGAGACGTGGAGGTCGCTCAACTCCTGTTCCAGCTTGATTCGATCGGTGACGTCGCGCAGCAGCCACCGGATGCGGTGCGTGTTCTCGACGGGGTCGTAGTGGCCGCCAATGCGCATCTCGACCCACACCTGTGCCGCGTGCCGGGGCTCGATGCGGACGGTGAACGTCCGCACCACCGCGTGGCGCTGCACGTCGCCGAGCAGGGAGCGCACCGCCCGGCGGTCGTCGGGCACGATGAAGGGAAAGAGCAGCTTGCCCAGCATGAACCGGGCCGGCACTCTCCTCCTGGCGGCTCCGCAACTCCTCCGCCAGGCCATCGTCGGCTTCGTGAGCCATGCCTCACCATCCCAGGTCGAAGAGATCCCAGTGCGCCGATCGCCCTACCGTGGGCGGCATGACGACAAGCGATGCCTCCGCTCCTCCGCCTGGCGCCGGAGAGCGGGCCGACGCCCTGGCCGAGCGGCTCTTCGGGGCCACCATCGGCACGCTGGAGCTGTTCGGCGTCCATCTCGGCGTGCAGCTGGGGCTGTACCGGTGGCTCGCCCGCTCCGGAGCCATGACGGCCGGCGAGCTGGCGACGGTGGCGGGCATCGACGAGCGCTACGGGCGGGAGTGGCTGGAGCAGCAGGCAGTGGCCGGGATCCTCGCCGTGGACGACCAGGCTGCGCCGGTGGCCGAGCGGCGCTTCTCGCTCCCCGAGGGCCACGCCGCCGTGCTGGCCGACCCCGAGCATCCCGCCCACGCCGCCCCCTTCGCGGCCATGGTGGTGGGCATCGCCGGCGCCCTGCCGGCGGTGGTTGACGCCTACCGCAGCGGGACGGGGGTGCCCTACGTGCGTTACGGCATCGACTTCTGCGACGGGCAGGCCGCCATCAACCGTCCCGCCTTCACCCACGAGCTGGCGGACTGGCTCGCCGCCGCACCCGACCTCCACTCCCGGCTGGCGGCCGACCCGCCCGCCCGCGTCGCCGACCTCGGGTGCGGCCAGGGCTGGTCGACGCTGGCCCTGGCCGCCGCCTACCCCAAGGCCGCGGTCGACGGGATCGACCTCGACCAGGCCTCGATCGACGCCGCCAACCGGCACGCGGCCGGGCACCCGGCTGCTGGCCGGGTCTCGTTCTCGGTGCGCGACGCCGGGCAGCTTGCCCCGTCCGGCCCGTACGACCTGGTGTGCATCTTCGAGGCGCTGCACGACATGGCCGCCCCGGTGGAGGTGCTGGCTGCGGCTGGATCCGCGCTCGCACCGGGCGGGGCGGTGCTGGTGGCCGACGAGCGGGTGGCCGGGACGTTCACGGCGCCGGGCGACGAGGTGGAGCGGATGATGTACGGGTGGAGCATCAGCCACTGCCTGCCCGCCTCCCGTGAAAGCCAGCCGTCGGCCGCCCTGGGCACGGTCCTGCGGGAGAGCACCGTTGGCGACCTGGCCGCCGCCGCCCGGTTCTCGAGCGTCGAGGTGCTCCCCGTCGACAACCTGTTCTTCCGCTTCTACGTGCTGCGCGCCTAGTCAGAGCGCGGGCAGCTTCTGGGGGCGGCCGATCAGCTCCCGAAGCGGGTCGCCCCCCTCGGCGATTCGGTCGAACACGGTGCGCACCGTCCAGCGGTCGGGACGGAGGTCGTCGTCGTCCAGCTCGTCCCACCTGATGGGAACCGACACCGGTGCGCCCGGCGCGGGCCGGGTCGAGAACGGGGTGATGAGCGTCTTGTTGATGGCGTTCTGGGTGTAGTCGAGGCGGGCCAGGCCCTTGCGGCGGTCCTTGTGCCACTCCCAGCTGACCAGCTCGGGGACGGTGTTGCCGATGGCCTTGGAAACCTTCTCAACCCACGTCCGGGTGCGCTCGAAGCGGTAGCCGGAGGTGACCGGGACCCAGATCTGGATGCCCCGCTTGCCCGTGACCTTGGGCATGCCAACCACCTCGAGGTGCTCGAGGGCGGTGCGGTAGAGGCGGGCCAGCAGGACCACGTCGTCGAACGTGCTGGCCGGACCCGGGTCGATGTCGATCAGGGCCCACGTGGGCTGGTGGACGTGGGGCAGGGCCGACGTCCATCCGTTGAGTTCGACGGCCCCGAAGTTGGCCATCCACACCAGCGCGGCCACGCTGTCGACCACCGCGTAGCACTCGGTCTCGCCGGGGTCGGCCTCGGGGTTGTGCCAGCGCTTCAGCCATCCCGGGGCGTGGCTCGGCACCTCCTTGTGCCAGAAGCCGGGCTTGTCGACCCCGTCGGGGAAGCGGTGCAGGTTGACGGGCCGGTCGTAGAGGTAGGGGAGCATGAAGGGGGCGATGCGCGCCGCGTAGCGGATGAGCTCCCGTTTGGTGACGGGCCGGCCGGCGTCGCCCGGACCGGGCGGGAACAGGGCCTTGTCGAGGTTGGTGACCTTCTGCTCCAGCCCCTGGACAGACCACAGCCCTCCGTTGGCGGGCAGGCCGTCGAGGGCGGCCAGCTCGTCGGGGGTGGCCGGTTCCCACGTGGGCACCGCCGCCGCGCCGACGGGGACGGAGGCTTCGCTGGCGGGGAGGTCGCTGCGCCACATGGCCCGGGGGGCGGCGACCACCTCGTCGTTGGTGAGGCCGCTCTTGACCGACCGGGGGTGGTCCTCGGGGTTCCATCCGGGCCGGGCGTGCTCGTCCTTCTTGTGGAAGAGCAGCCACTGCTCCTTCCCCGAGGTGTCCCGGTCGCGGCGAATGAGCATGAAGCGGCCGGCCAGCTTCTCGCCCTGCAGGTCGAGGTGCAGCTCGCCCTGGGCGATCGCCTCGGCCGGGTCGCCCGGCGTCGAGGGCTGCCAGTGGCCCCAGTCCCACACGATCACGTCACCCCCGCCGTACTCGCCCCTGGGGATGACCCCCTCGAAATCGAAGTACTCGATGGGGTGGTCCTCCACGTGAACGGCCAGTTGCTTGGCCGCAGGGTCGAGGCTCGGGCCTTTGGGGACAGCCCAGCTGGCCAGCACCCCGTCGACCTCCAACCGGAAGTCGTAGTGCAGCCGCCGGGCCCGGTGGCGCTGGACCACGAAGCGGGCGGGGCCGTCGGTGGCGGGCGCGGGACCGCCCTCGGGCTCGGCGGTGACGCTGAAGTCCCGTTTGGCCCGGTACGTCTCCAGCCGGTCGGACGGGCTGCCCACATCGTAGGTATACCGCTCGGCGGGACCCAGCACGTCCTGTTCCCCACTAGACCGATGGGAAAACGTGATTGACTGAGGCGTGACCTCGGAGACGGAACCCACCGTCACCCACATCGAAGGCCTGGAGCTACCGCCCGAAGACGTCGCCTTCGTGCCCGAGCCGCGGCTGCCCCTCGCCCTCCGTCTCCTCTACCTGGTCCTGGGCCTCGGCCTCTTCGTCGTCGCCCTCGGTCTCATGAAATCCGGGGCGGCCGCCCTCATCCCGTCCCTCGATGGCTCGGTGTTCACCGACAACTCGTGGAGCACGCTGGGCACGGGCTGGCTGGCGGCCTGCATCGTCCTGTCGGGCTCGCCGGTGGCGACCTCCGCCCTGACCTTGCTCGACGGTGGGGCCATCGACCGAGCCCAGTCGTTCACCATGCTGGCCGGGTCGAGGCTCGGGGCGGCGTTCGTGGTGCTGGTGGTCGGCCTGGTGTATGCGGTGCGGAACCTGGGCACGTCGGGCCGGCGGGCCCCCATCTCCATCGGGATCCTGTCGCTGACGATGACCATGGTCGTCTATGTGCCGGGCGCGCTCGCCGGGTACCTCCTGCTGGAGGGGGGCACCTTCGACGGGCTCGACGTGGGCACGTCGCCGGGGATCGCGTCGGCCACTGACACGCTGTTCGGCTGGGCCGTCGACCTGGCCAACGAGGTGTTCCCGGGCTGGGTGTTGTTCCCGCTGGGGCTGGGCGCGCTCCTGCTCGGGTTCCGCCTGATCGACGCCGTCATGCCGGCCGTGGGTGGGCACCGCCTCGAAGAGGGTTCGGCCGCCTGGTACACCCGCAAATGGCCCATGTTCCTGGCCGGCTGCGGCGTGTGCCTGCTGACCCTCTCCGTGTCGGTCGCCCTCACCGTGCTCGTTCCCCTCGTCGCCAGCGGGCGGCTGCGGCGGGCCAACACCCTCCCCTACATCGCCGGGGCCAACATCACCACGCTGGCCGACACGCTGGTGGCCGCCATCCTGCTCGGCAACCAGGACGCGGTGCGGGTGGTGGTGGCGGTCACCCTCCCACTGATCGCGTGGACGCTGTTGCTCCTGGGCTTCGCCTACCCGCTGCTCCGGCGGCTTTGCCTCGGTGTGGCTCGCCGGGCCCTCCAGTCCCGCCCCCACCTGGCCGCCTTCGTCGCCGCCCTGTTCGTGGTGCCGGTGGGCCTGATCCTGGTGTGACCGGTCCTGGTGTGACCGGTCAGCCGGCGAGGGCGACGCCCTCTGTCGTCGGCCCCGGTTTCGGCAATAGGCGTCGGAATCCGACGCCTATTGCCTAGAACACCTCCCACCGCACCGGGGGCCGTCTATCCTCGCGGGAGCGGGGGTAGGAGCACGACATGGCAGACGACGACCAGGACGGCCTGGCCGGAGCGGCGGCCGACAGTGGGGGCGAGGGCGTCTCCACCAGCGGGGTGGGCGGCGAGGAGGTGGGCACCGACCCGCCCTTCACCGAGGGGCCCGGCGCCGGCGGCCTCGACGACGTAGTGGAGCAGGCACGGCGGACGGCGTGGGGCCCCGACGAGCGCGAGTTGAACGAACGGGACTGAACGTCCCGCCGCCCACCGAGCGGTTGGTCCTCCGGCGGTGGAGGGCGTCGGACCTGGAGCCGTTTGCGGCGATGAACGCCGACCCGGCGGTCATGGAGCACTTCTTGCGGCCGCTCAGCCGCGAGGAGAGCGACCGGATGGCCGAGCGCGTAGAGGCGTCGATCGAGAGCCGAGGGTTCGGGTTGTGGGCGGTGGAGGTGAAGGGCAGCGCCCCGTTCATCGGATTCGTGGGGCTCTCGGTCCCCAACTTCGAAGCGCACTTCACCCCGGCGGTGGAGGTGGGGTGGCGGTTGGCGGCCGAGCACTGGGGCTTGGGCTACGCCACGGAGGCGGCCCGGGCGGCTCTGGCCTTCGGGTTCGGGACGCTCGGCCTGCCCCGGGTCGTCTCGTTCACCAACGTGGCCAACGCTCGGTCTCGGCGGGTCATGGAGCGCCTTGGCATGCGACGGGAGGCAGCCGACGACTTCGACCACCCGAGCATCCCCGAGGGTCACCACCTGCGGCGGATGGTCCTCTACCGGCTGGATGCGCCATGAGCACGGCCTTCCCCGACGCCGACGGGCGCGACGACTTCAGCTGCCTCCAGCGGGAGCGGACCGTGGCCCCGGGTGCAGGCGTGGCTGCGGCACCGTCCCCGCCACGCTGGCCACATCGCTGCCCCATCGGCCCAGCACCCGAGTGACCTCGTCGAGACCAGGACCATCGGGTGCCTCTCCGGATAGGGGTCGCATCCCGTGCCCAGACGGTTGCAGTTCTACCCGGGGGCCCATCCTCCCAGCAGGGCGCGGATGCGCTCGGTCGTCGCCGCCGCGGCCGCCTTCGGGTCGGCGGCCCGTCCGGCGGCGAGGCCGGCAAGGAAGGCGGTGACGGGCGCAGCGGGCCGGGCCACCCCGTGGGCCACGTCCCGGGCCAGGTCGAGCACGAGGGTGCGGGCCTCGTCGCGGTCGACGGCACCGTCGAGCCCGAGGCCGGCGATGACGGTGTCCATCCACTCGTCGAGCGGGGTCATGGCTTCCTCCTGAGGGGCGAGGGCGCAGGCCCGGGCCAGGTCGTCGGGCGTGTCGCAGTCGAACCACGGTGGTACGGCGGCGTTGCCACCCAGGTCGGCCACGCGCAGCACCGGACCCCGAGCGGCGGCCGTGAGGGCCTTCATCGGCCGGCCGGAAGGGGGGCCGAGGGACGCGAGGGCGGCGCGCAGGGCGCCCGCCCGCCACACTGCCAACAGGGGCTGGTCGCGGCCGTCGCCGTCGACGGCCATGGCTGCGACGGTGCCGTGCGGGGCGGTGGCCAGGGCGGCGGCCAGCCGTCGGACAGCGGCTGCGGTGACGAAGGGCAGGTCGGTGGCCAGGATCGCCACGTGGTCGGCGGTGACGAGGGGGAGGGCAGCGGCCACGGCTGCGACCGGTCCCGATCCGGGCGGGTCCTCGCGGGTGACGGCGGCCATGCCGGCGAGGCCGGGGGCGGGGCCGACGGCGACCACACGGGCGGCGCCCGCGCCCACCGCCGCCCGTCGCGCCCGTTCGAAAAGAGGGACCCCACCCACCACCAGCGACGGCTTGTCGGCACCGCCCAGCCGTGTGGCCCGGCCGCCCGTGAGCAGGACGGCGTCCATGTCAGCCGATGCGATCGGCACCGGCGTAGACGTTGGCCCGCCGGTCCCGGAGGAAGCCGACGAGGGTGACGTCGAAGCGGGTGGCCACGTCGACGGCCAGGCTGGAGGGGGCCGACACCGCACAGACCACCGGGATGCGGGCCGCCACCGCCTTCTGCACGATCTCGAACCCGGCCCGCCCGCTCACCACCAGCACCGCCTCGCCGACGGGCACGCCCTTGAGCAGCGCCCAGCCCACCACCTTGTCGACGGCGTTGTGACGGCCCACGTCCTCCCGCACGGCCATCGTGTCGCCAGTGGCAGTGAACACGCCGGCGGCGTGGAGGCCGCCCGTGGCCGAGAACGTGCGCTGGGCCTGGCGCAGGGCGGCAGGCAGGCTGTGCAGGACGTCGGGGTCGATCCGGGGATGGCCGGAGGGGAGGGAGGAGGCCCGAAGCTCGAGGGCGTCGAGGCTGGTCTTGCCGCACACCCCGCAGGCGCTGGACACGGTGCCGTAGCGGTCGAGGGAGGCCAGCTCAGGCAGGTCGGGTGAGGCCAACCGCACGGTGACCACGTTGTAGCGCTGATCGCCGGCGTCGGAGCAGTAGTCGATGCGGCGTACGGCTGCCCGATCGGCCACCACGCCCTCGGTGTGGAGGAAGCCGGCGGCCAGCTCGAAGTCGGCGCCGGGCGTGCGCATGGTGAGGGCCACCGTACGGGCCTCGCCACCCCCTGCCGCTGCGACCCGGATCTCGAGCGGCTCCTCGATGGCCACCAGGTCGTCGCGGGCGACCCGGGCGGCGGGCTCGATCACGTGGACCCGGACCGGCGTGGCGCCGGCACGGTGGGCGGTCACGCCACCGGGCGCACGAGCAACCCGAACCAGACCCGCTTGCCGCGCTGGGTGGGCACCGTCGCCCAGCGGTCGGCCACCGTGTCCACCAGGACCAGCCCCCGGCCGCTGGTGCGGAGGCCCCCACCGCTGCCGTCTCCCAGGCGGAGGCGGCCGGCGGCCGGCTCGGACAGGAGCAGGGCGGCCTCCCCCTCCACCAGCTCGGCGACCTCGGTCCCGCTGTCGCCCACGCCGGCCAGGGTACCGGCCGGCGACGGCGGGGAGCCGCTCGTCGTCAGGCGCCCCCCGAGCCCCGGACGAGCTGCTGGACCTCGCCAGCGGTGAGCGTCTCCCGCTCGAACAGCTCGTGGGCGACACGGCTGAGATCGCGCTCGTTGTCGCGCAGGATCGTGCGGGCGGCCTGCTCGGCCCGTACCAGCAGCTCGCGGATCTCCTTGTTGCCGCTGGCACCGTCCTCGTTGCGACCCTTCCCCTCCCCGCTGCCGTCGCCGGCCAGCTCGAAGCGGCCGGTCATGGCCAGGCGCTCGACCATGCGGCGGGACAGGGCGGCGGCGTGCTCGAGGTCGTCCTCGGAACGGGTGCTGGGCTGGCCGAACATGTTCATCTCGGCCGCCCGCCCACCCAGGAGGACGATCAGCTGCGCCATCAGCTCGCGCTTGGTGAGCACCTCACGGTCGTCGGCCGAGGACCACGGTGAACGCCCGAAGGCGTTGGCCCGGCTGATGATCGAGATGCGAGGAGGCGGCGTGACCCCCCGGAGCAGGACGGACAGCACGGCGTGGCCGGCCTCGTGGACGGAGACCAGCTGCTTCTCGTCCTCGCCCATCAACTTGGCCGTGTGGGTGCCGGAGAGGACCCGGGCCATCGCCTCCTCGATGTCATCGGGGCCGACGCGGTCGCGGTGGCGGCGAGCGGCGAGGAGGCAGCCCTCGTTGACGATGCTGGCCAGCTCGGCGGCGGTGAGGCCGGCGGTGTTGGCCGCCACCTCGCTCCAGTCGACGCGCGACGAGATGGGCCGGTGCATGGCGTGGAGGTTGAGGATCTTCTCCCGGCCGTCGCGGTCGGGGCGGTCGACCCGGATGCGCCGGTCGAAGCGGCCCGGGCGGAGCAGGGCGGGGTCGATCAGCTCGGGGCGGTTGGTGGCGCCCAGGATCAGGACGCCGCTGGCGCCCACGAACCCGTCGAGCTCGACGAGGAGCTGGTTGAGGGTATGGTCGAACTCCCGCTCGCCCGACACGTCGGCGTTGCGGTGGCGGCCGACGGCGTCGAGCTCGTCGATGAAGATGATGCAGGGGGCGTCGCGCTTGGCTGCCTCGAACAGCTGGCGCACGCGGGCGGCGCCGAGGCCGACGAACTTCTCCACGAAGCTGGTGGCGGACACGAAGTAGAAGGGCACGCCCGTCTCGCCGGCCAGGGCCCGGGCCAGCAGCGTCTTGCCGCAGCCGGGCATCCCGTACAGCAGGATGCCCTGGGGGAGCTGGGCGCCGAGGTTCTGGAAGCGCTGGGGGTTGGACAGGTACTCGACCACGTCCCGCAGCTCGGCCTTGGCCTCCTCGAGGCCGGCCACGTCGGAGAAGGTGACGGTGCGGCCCGCCCCGTCGGCCTTGTCGACCTGGAACGGCGTCTCGCCCCCGCTGCCGCCTGCGGTGGTGGCCCGCACCTTGCTGGCGGAGCCACGGAGCTTGAAGGGGTTGCGCGAAGGGCGCGTCATGCGGAGCGCCACGATAACTGCGGCGAGGATGGCGGCGGCACCACCTATGGTCTCGGGGCGGGTCAGGACATTGGCAGCGAGCACGCTGTACTCCCACAGATCGACGGACTCGGGGGCATCCCAACTGCGGGCTGACGAAATGAAGCCTTACACGATCGCGCTTCTGGATGCTCGGCGCTACCGGAAGTTTGCGAGATTCGTAGCCGCGCAGCCGGTGGTAGACCGGGGGCGATGGCCGTGGCGCGGCCCGGGCCCCCGGGCAAGGTCGAGCCCTCGGGGGCGTTCGGGCCACGCAGGCCGGCTGGAATCGAGTTGTTCATCCGCTACGCCTTCATGCCGAACCATCTTGGGTACTGCGGGGGCAACGAGAACGAGCTGCTCCTAGAACGAGCAGCGACCGGGGATGCGGATCCCCGGCTGACCCCCCTGCTCACGCAGTTCTCCGGTGCCCTGCCCTACCTGAGATCGATTGCCGCCGCCAACGGCATCGGCGACCCGTTCGACCGGCGTGTTGTGGAGGCGTACTGGCTGGGCAACGAGCTGCTGGGCGGGGTGGAGGCGGGCGACCTCTACAAGACGCTCGAGCAGCGCTTCGGACGTCAGTTGCCCCCGAAGATCCGCGACCAGATCCTGCGCAAGCCTCCGGAGGGAGCGAAACCGTTCCACTTCTTTCATGTCGTCGATGTCTACCGGCACCTTGAGCGCGAAACGGTCGGGATGGCCGCAATCGAGAGCTGCCGGGTCTCGTGGGGGCAAGTCACGGCGGTGGAGGGGGCGGACGTGACCGTGTCGCGCCAGCCGCTGGTCTGGGTCGACGCCAAGCTGGCCCTGGGGGAGGCCCGGGCCGAGCGGGCCGTCCGGTCGATCGGCGGCCTCGGCTTCGCCGACGAGCTCTCCGCCGGGGACTGGGTGAGCATGCACTGGGGCTGGGTCTGCGAACGGCTCTCCGACCGGTCCCTGGCCAACCTCCGCCGCTGGACGGCCCGTCACCTCGAGCTGGCCAACCGCACCCTGTAGCCGTCACAGCCGGACCATGTCGCTCCCGCCGAGGTCGGGGTCGTCCACGACCCGGTCGCAGGTCGGGCACCACCAGCGGGCGTCGAGGGCGGTGCCGCAGGCGGGGTGGCGGAGGGGTTCGCCGCCGGCGCCGGCGCCCCACTGGGCGAGGAGGCGGAGAGCGCCGGCCAGCTCGTGGCCGGCGGCGGTGAGCTCGTAGACCACCCGCAGGGGGCGCTGCGAGTAGGGAGTGGCCACGACCACACCTTCCCGCTCGAGGTGGCGCAGCCGCTGGGTGAGGACGTTGGGGGCGATGCCGCCAAGATCCTCCACCAGGTCGTTGAACCGGCGGGGCCCGGCCAGGAGGGTGTTGACCAGCAGCAACGCCCAGCGGTCGCCCACGCGGGACACGGCTTCTGCCAAGGGCGACTCCGGTTCGGCCATGGCGTCCATCCTGCCTGGTTGCACAGCTCCTCCACGTGTGGTGTAGTGACTTGCGGATTGCAAGTTACTAGGAGGAAGTCGACATGGCACTGGCAGAGATCGAGCAGGCAGCCACCACGGTTGCCGGGGGTGCGGGCGCAGCGGTGGTGGGCATCGGCCGGGGATGGGGCCTCGGGTCAGGGGTGGTCGTCGGCGACGGGCTGGTGCTGACCAACGCCCACAACGTCCACAGCGACCAGGTCGACATCACCTTCGCCGGGGGGGCCGCCGTGACCGGGCACCTGGCCGGCGTCGACGTGGACGGCGACCTGGCCGTGATCCGGGTGGACACGACCGGCGCCGCCCCGCTGACGTGGGTTCCTGAGGAGGTCGACCCCGCCCTCGGCCGGGCCGTCTTCGCCCTGGCCAACCCGGGCGGCCGGGGGCTGCGGGTGACGTTCGGGCTCGTTTCGGCGGTCAACCGGGCGTTCCGTGGCCCCAGGGGCCGTCGGGTGACGGGCACCATCGAGCACACCGCTCCCCTGGTGAAGGGCTCGTCGGGTGGGCCCGTGGTCGACGCTGGCGGCCGCTTCCTGGGCCTCAACACCAACCGCCTGGGCGAGGGCTTCTACGCCGCCATCCCCGCCGACGCCGACCTCAAGGCCCGGGTCGACGCCCTGGCCCGGGGCGAGTCGCCCCGCCGCCATCACCTCGGCGTAGGGCTCGTGCCGGGGCGGGCGGCGCGCCACCTGCGCCGGTCGGTCGGCCTCCCCGACCGCGACGGCGTGCTGGTGCAGGCGGTGGAGCCCGACAGCCCGGCCGCCGGCGCCGGCCTGCGCCAGGGCGACCTCATCGTGACCGCCGGCGGCCGTCCCGTCACCTCGATCGACGACCTGCACACCGCCCTCGACGGGCTGGGTGAGGACGAGTCGCTCGCCCTGGACGTCGTGCGGGGCACCGACGAGCTGGCGGTCGGCGTCCACTTCGGCGCCGGCGCCCGCCAGGAGGGCTCGGCGTGAGCGAGACCGGCGTCGTGGCCGACACCGAGAGCGCCCTCGACGCCTACTCGCGGGTGGTCACCACCGTGGCCGCCCGCCTCATCCCCTCGGTCGCCAGCCTCCGGGTCATGGTCCGCGTTCCCGGAGGCAGGCGGCCGCAGGGCGCCGGTTCGGGGGTGGTGATCACCCCCGACGGCCACCTCGTGACCTCCGCCCACGTGGTCGCCGGTGCCACCGGCCTGCGTGGCCCGAATGCCGGCGCAGGCGGCTCGGCCACCTTCGCCGACGGTCGCGAGGTCGAGTTCGAGGTGGTGGGGACGGACCGGCTGTCCGACCTGGCCGTGGTGCGGGCCGCCACCACCGGCCTCGAGCCGGCCACCCTGGGCGACGCCGACCGGCTCGTCGTGGGCCAACTGGTCGTGGCCATCGGCAACCCGCTCGGGTTCTCGGGATCGGTCAGCGCCGGCGTGGTCAGCGCCCTGGGCCGGTCGATCCCGACCAGCGAGGGCGGCCACGGCCGCATCGTGGAGAACGTCATCCAGACCGACGCCTCCCTGCACCCCGGCAACTCGGGCGGGGCCCTGGCCGACGGGGCAGGCGAGGTCGTCGGCATCAACACCGCCGTGGTCGGCCCGTGGGTCGGCCAGGGGCTGGGCCTGGCCGTGCCCGTCAACACCACCACCCAGGCCATCGTGTGGTCGCTCCTCCACGACGGCCGCGTGCGCCGCGCCTACCTGGGCATCGCCGGCGGCTCCCGCCCGCTCCCGCCCCGGGCCGAGCAGGCCACGGGCCGGACCACCGGCATCGAGATCCTCACCGTGGTGGGCGCCAGTCCCGCCGCCGCCGCCGGCCTCCGACCCGAGGACCTGCTGCTCGATGTCGACGGCGTCCCCGTGGCCAACGTGGGCGACCTCCAGCGGCTGATGACGGGCGACCGCATCGGCCGGGCGGTGACCCTCGGCGTGTTCCGCAACGGCCGGCGGGAGACGGTCGACGTCCGCCCGACCCTCCTACGGGGTTAGCCGACCCAGGCCAGGCAGGTGATGGCCGTCGCCGGGGGTGGCACGAGCCGCTCCCACGACCCGCCGGCGTCGGACGAGCAGTACAGGCGGCCGTCGGGGGCGGCCAGGACGACCGACCGACCGTCCCGGGCGGCGGCCAGGTGGCCGGTGTCGACGTTCTCCGTGAACCAGTCCGTGCACCGCTCGAACGGCACGCCGGCGGCGGCGGCGAGGGGCCGGCGGTACACCGCTGACCGGTCGGTGAACGGCCCCGTCGAGGCCGACATCACCAGCCACTCCCCCGCCACCGCCACGGCCCGGGCGTAGGCGCCGTGCAGCCCATCCTCGGTGAACTCCCAGGTGGCACCCCGGTCGGCGGACATCGCCAGCCCGTAGGCGGTGGCCGCCACCACCCGGCCCCCGGCCACGACGACCTGGTGGACGTCGGAGTCCACGTCGATGGTCGGCCGCCACGTCTCCCCGCCGTCGTCGGTGCGCACGATGCCCCCCACGTGCACGTTCACGTAGAGGGTGCCGTCGGCGGCCACGGCCAGCGAGCGGGTGTCGGGCGGACCGCCCCACGGCGTGTACCAGGCGGAGCGGCCTTCGGCAGTGTCGAACGACCCGATCGTCCGGGCGTCACGGCCGTCGACCCGCACCAGATGGGCCTCGGCAGTGCCGACCACTGCGGCGCCGTCGACGGCGGCCACGCATGTCGGGGCCGGGCCGGGAAGCTCGACGTCGGCACCCACGCCTCGCGCCAGGCGGCCGTCGGCCACGGCCACCCAGTCGCCCGTCCCGGCCGGGGCGAGGGCCACGACGTGGCCGTTGAGAAGGCGCCGGTCGTCCTGCCAGAGGCCGTCCTCGGTGCCCACGAGCAGGAGGCTCATGCCGCGGCCGCCGTCACCTCGGGCACCTGCCGCCCATCGTCCGAAACCGGTCCGACGGGCGCTGGCATGGGCCGGCTCGACCGCGCTCGGCACCGCCTCCACGTCGACACCGGGGAGATCGACGCCACCGGCCACCAAGGACCTCCGCCCGCGCCGGAGGCCAGCACGGCCACGCCGAACGCCGCCCGCACCTGGCGGGAGGTGTTGGACACGTCCGAGGCCACTCCTGCTCGCGCTGACGCCACGCTTCCCATGATCGCAGCCGCGGCGGCTGCCATGGTGAGCGCCATCCCCACCCCGAGCATGGTGAGGTTCCACCAGATGTCGGCGAAGTCGGTGTCGGGCTGCGCCCGGGCACCGCGTCGCCCTCGCCGAGCGGCCCGACTCGAACCAGGGCAGCCTGGTGCGGAAGCGTTCGTGGCTGCGCCGGATGTCGATGATGGCCCGCTCACTTCTGCCCATGCTGCCAGAACCAACGATTCGTAAGCAGAGGAATCCCGGGTGAGGGAGGCACCCCGCCACGCCCGGCGCCCCTCATTGCTCGGGCGCATCGTCCGCACCGTGCTGCCCGGAATCCGGAGGGTGGCGGCCCAGGTCGCGCCCTATGCCCGGTCCTGGGACGACGCCAACGCCACCGCCCTGGCCTCCACCGGGCCGCTGTGGATCGTGATGGGCGACTCCACCGCCCAGGGCATCGGGGCCCCCACCTACGACCAGGGCTACGTGGGCCAGGTGCGGCTGGCCCTGGACGCCCAGCGGGGCGAGGACGGCCCATGGCGGGTGCTCAACTGGTCCCGCTCGGGGGCCCGCTGCGCCGACGTGGTGCGCAACCAGTTGCCCCGGCTCGAGTCGCTCGACGTGGAGCCGGCCCTGGTCACGGTGGCCATCGGCGCCAACGACGTCTACCGCACGCCCCTCGACGAGGTCATCGTGCAGATGCGCGAGATCCTCGGCCGGCTGCCCGAGCAGGCCGTGATCGCCACCCTCCCCCAGGGCCTGCGGCCCCAGAAGGCGGAGGCGGTCAACGCCGTCATCCGCTCCGAGGGCCCGGCCGTGGGCCTGCGGGTGGCCGACGTGTGGGCCCGCACCGGCCCGCCGTGGCGGGGCAAGTTCGCATCGGACAACTTCCACCCGGGGACCCGGGGCTACGCGGACTGGGCCGCCGCCTTCATGGAGACGCTGGGTCTGCGCCCGCCGAGCGCCTGACCCGCTCGCGGCTCGCCTCCTCCACCACCCGGCCCAGCTCCTCCACCCGCCGTCCCCGTCGCTCGTCGGGACCAAGCCGCAGGGACAGGTAGGCCAGGCCCCCGAGCGGGATGGGTGCCCAGAAGTTCACCAGGCGCCACGACACCACACCCAGCACGGCCGTGCCAGCCGGCACGCCGAACCCGATCAGGGTGGGCGTCAGCACGCCCTCGATGATCCCGAGGCCTCCGGGCGTGACCGGCAGGGCGCCGAGGACGTTGGCCAGGCAGTAGGCCACCAGCAGGCTGTCGGGGCTGGTGCGGTGCCCGAAGGCGGCGAGGAAGACCCACAGGGAGGCGGCGTCGAGGAGCCAGTTGGCCGCCGCCCATCCCACCGCCCGGGCCACCACCTGGGGCTGGCGGGCCAGGTCCCGCAGGCGCGAGGCGACCCGGTGCACACCGCTCTCGACCTTGGTGCAGTCGACCAGCGGGACCCGCCGGGCGACCTTGCAGAGGGTGTCGGCGGTGCGGCCCTCGGCCCGGGTGAGCCCGACCACGGCCAGGGTGAACAACCCGAACACGATCACGCCCAGCGCGGCGGCCGACGTGTACAGCGGCTGTACGCCCCGGGCGGGGATGGACACGACCAGGGCCAGCCACAGGATGGCGTTGAGGACGACGGCCGAGCCCAGGCCCTGGGTGGCGAGGGCGAAGGTGGCGTCGGCGGGACGGACGCCCGCCTCGGTCAACAGGCGGTAGCCGAGGGCCCCGGCCGGCCCCGCCCCTCCCGGCACCACGTGGCTCAGGGCCAGGGTGGACAGCTCGATGCGGGCCGTGCGGGGGAACGTCGGGCGGGTCGACGGCGGCAGGAGTGACCGGGTGAGCTGAAAGTACGCCCCGAGGGCGGCACCCTCGAGGCCCAGGCCCAGGAGGAGCAGCCAGCCGCTCACGTCGCTCAGCGTGCGGGCCGAACCCCGGGCTGTCGCCCACTGAGGCAGCACGAAGAACTCGACGACGGCCGCCACCGCCAGCACGGTCAGGACGCGCCGCACCGGGCGGGGCACGCGCACGCGGGTGGCCACGAGCCCATGTTGCCTCGCCGACTAGGTTCCGCACCTGTGGTCGACCAGGTGGCGGTAGTGGGCGGCGGGCTGGCCGGGCTCACGGCGGCGGCGGCGCTGGCCCGGGCGGGCGTGGGTGTGCAGGTGCTCGAGGCCCGGTCGTTCGTGGGTGGGCGGATGATGAGCATCGTCGCCACCGAGGTCAACGAGCGGGCGTGGCTCGACCTGGGCGCCACGTGGCACTGGGACGACCAGCCCCGCGTGAAGGCCCTGGCCGCCGACCTGGGCGTGGCCTCGTTCCCCCAGTACCGCACCGGGAAGGCCATGTCGGACGAGGGGCCCGACGAGGCGGCCCGCCCCGTCGACTTCCCGCCCTCCGTACCGGCCGAGCTCCGCTTCACGGGTGGGGCCCAGAGCGTCTGCCAGCTCCTGGCCGACCGCCTGCCCGACGGCTCGGTCGTCCTCGACACGACGGTGGTGGCGGTGGAGGCCGGCGACCGGGGCGTGGACCTCAACGTCATCGGCCCCGACGGCACGGGCCGCGACCTCCACACCGACGCGGTGGTCATGGCCCTGCCGCCCCGCCTCGCCCTCGACACGGTGGCCTTCACGCCCGACCTGCCCGAGGACGTCGAGGACGTGCTGCGCCACACCACCACGTGGATGGCCACGTCGCTCAAGTGCATGGCCGTCTACGAGTCGGCCTTCTGGCGGGGGGCGGGGCTGTCGGGGCTGGGCTACAGCCGGGTCGGCCCGCTGCGGGAAGTCCACGACGCCGGCAACGACGACGGCTCGCTGGCCGCCCTGTGGGGGTTCGTGTCCGCCCTGCACGAGTTCCGCGACCTCGGCTTCGACGAGCGGCGCGAGCAGGTCTTCGCCCAGCTGGGCCGGCTGTTCGGCCCGGCCGCGACCGACCCGCTGCGCTACCTGGAGCGGGACTGGTCGGGCGACCCGTTCACCAACGACGAGGTGTTCTGGGCACCCAAGGAGCTGCTGGCCTACGGCAACCCGGTGTTCGAGCAGCCCCTGTTCGGCGGCCGGCTGGTGTGGGCCGGCGCCGAGACGTCGGCCGAGGGCGGGGGCCACATGGAGGGGGCGGTGGCGTCGGGGGAACGAGCGGCCCGGGGTATCCTCAACGGGCGATGAGCGAGGTCGCCGAACGTCATCGTCGCCTGGCGGCGGGCTTCACGGCCCGGGTCGAGGCCGTGCCTTCCGACCGCTGGCAGAGCCCCTCCCCCTGCCCGGGCTGGACCGCCCGCGACGTCGTCGACCACGTGGCCGGAAACTGCGGCCGGTTCCTCGGCATGGTGGGCAAGGAGCCGCCGCCCGCTCCGGCGGTCGCCGACGACCCGCTGAGGGCGTGGGTGTCAGCCCGTGACGCCCTCCAGACCGCCCTCGACGACCCGGGGGTGGCCACCCTGGAGTACGAGGGGGCGTTCGGGACGTCGACGCTGGAGAAGGCGGTCGACGGCTTCCAGAGCGTGGACCTGGTGGTGCACGGTTGGGACCTGGCCCGAGCGACGGGAGGCAACGAGCACATCGACCCCGAGACGGCACGAGAGCTGCTCGACCACCTACTGCCCATGGACGGCATGCTGCGCTCGCCGGGAGCCATGGGCCCGAAGTTGGATCCACCGCCCGGTGCCGACGACCAGGCCCGGTTGCTGGCGTTCCTCGGCCGACGCTGCTGGTAGGCCCTTCTACGCCAGCCTGATCCAGCGGTAGCCATACCCCTCCAGCCGCAGCTTGGCCGGGTCGGGGTGGGCCTCGCCGTAGTCGCCGTCGGCGAACGTCTCGACGGTGCGGCCCTCGACCTGGCCGGACACGTTGATGGTGGCGGGCTCGTCGCCCAGGTTGGTGAGGGCCAGCATCGTGCCGCGGGGCCCAACGCGGCGCAGGGCCAGCACCGAGGGCACGCCGGAGTCGAGCACCTCGCAGTCCCCCGTGGCGAACTCCGGGCATTCCCGCAACGTGTGGACGGCCCGCTCCATCCACACCAGCAGGCCGTGGGGGTCCCGCCGCTGGGCGGTGACGTTGAGGTCCTTGTAGCCGTGCTCGCCCTCGTCGATCACCGGCCGCACCAGCTTGTCGGCGGGCGCCGTGGAGAAGCCGGCGTTGGGCTCGTCCGACCACTGCATGGGGGTGCGGATGGCGTTGCGCTCCTCCAGCGACAGGTCGTCGCCCATGCCCAGCTCCTCGCCGTAGCGGAGCACGGGCGTGCCCGGGAGGGCGAACTGCAGGGCGTAGGCCATCTCCAGGCGGCGGCGGTTGTTGCCCAGCATGGGGGCGAGGCGGCGGCGGATGCCGCGGCCGTAGAGCTGCATGGACTCGTCCGGGCCGAACCGGGCGAAGACCTCCTGGCGCTCCTCGTGGGTGAGCCGGCCCAGGTCGACCTCGTCATGGTTGCGCAGGAACGTCGACCACTGGCACGTGGCCGGGATGGGCGGCGTGGCCTCGATCCCCTCGGCCACCGGCCGGGCGTCGCCGCGGGCCAGGCCCAGGAACACCTTCTGGTTGAGCATGAAGTTGAACAGCATGGGCAGGCGGTCGCCGTCCCCGAAGTACCGGACCAGCTCGTCGCGCTCGGCGTTGGCCTCGGCCAGGATGGTGGCGTCGCCCCGCCGCCAGGAGATGACCTCCCGCAGGCGGCGGAGGTAGTCGAAGTCTTTGGGCGGGTCGTCGACGTCGGGCTCGGTCAGCTCGATCACGAACGGCGCCGCGTCCATGCGGAACCCCGATACGCCCAGTTGGATCCAGAAGCCGGCGATGCGCTCGACCTCCTCCCGCACCTTCGGGTTGGCGGCGTTGAGGTCGGGCATGAACTCGTAGAAGCGGTGGAAGTACCACGCCCCCGCCTCCTCGTCGTGGGTCCACGTGCGCTCCTGCACGCCCGGGAACACCACCCCCTGGGTGAGGTTGTTCGGCTCCTCGGCCGACCACACGTACCAGTCCCGGAAGGGCGAATCGGGACCGGACCGGGCCGACCGGAACCACGGGTGCTCGTCGGACGTGTGGTTGACGACCAGGTCGACCATCACCCGCAGGCCCCGGGCCCCGGCCTCGTGCACGAAGTCCACGAAGTCGCCCAGGGTGCCCAGCCGGGGGTCGACGTTGTAGAAGTCGGCCACGTCGTAGCCGTCGTCACGGTTGGGGCTGGGGTGGATCGGGTGCAGCCACAGGCACGTGACCCCCAGGCGCTCCAGGTAGTCGAGGCGGCTGGTCAGGCCGCGAAAGTCGCCGCACCCGTCGCCGTCGGAGTCCTGGAACGTCTCCACGTCCAGGCAGTAGATGACCGCCTCCTGGTACCACCGCCCGCTCACGGGCCGGTCCTACCCAGGAGCTGGCCTGCTCATGGCGGTGTGCAGAGCGGCCAGCGCGGCGAAGGCGACGATCAGGCCGATCCGCCATCCCCATACCAGGCCGTCCCCGGCGGTGAACTCGTCCCACGCGATCACGGCCGCCACCCCGATCAGCGCCATGCCCGCCATCGCCACCTGGATGGGGATCTGCAGGGCACTCCACCGCCGCTCGTAGGCGAAGGCGAGGTAGACCACCGCAGGGAAGGCGGCGAAGGCGCTCAGCGACCGGGCGGTGAGGGGCGTGAGCATCCACGGCCCGTGCTCGGCGACGGCCGTGGGCCGCAAGAACATGACGGCGGCAACGGCCAGCTGCAGGGCGCCCACCGTGACCATCACCGTCCGGATGGGGCGGGGGACCTCCCGATCGCCGGGCTCGAGCGTGCCCGGGTCGGTACGGCGGTTGCGCACGTACAGCCACGGCAGCAGCACGGGCGTCGAGAAGTAGAGCCCCGCCCATGCCCAGAACGACACGTGGTCGTGGTTGAACCGATCCCAGTGGACGAGGGTCGCCACGCCCAGCATGGTGGCGAACACGGTGACGGCCACGAACCCCACCCCCACCCGGTGCCACTGCCGCACGGTGGCGGCCCGGTAGAAGAAGTAGGCCCCCGACAGGTAGCCCGCCCCCATGACCAGGGCGCTCATGGTCGGGTCGATGGTCCACGACCACAGTTGCCGGGTCCGCGTCGGGAAGACGAACAGCAGGACGAAGGCCGCCGCCAGCACCGGGATGATGACCAGCGACACGGCTCGTGTCACCTTCAGGACGTGGTCGTCACGTTGCACGTCCATCGGTCGTTCGCCTCCCCTCGCTTGTTACATCGCCGCGATCGGATGCAGCGGGAGCCGGGGCCCGTAGCGAGGCGGTGCCGGCCCGCCTGCCACGATCAGGCGGATGACCCGGCCCCGGTGGCCCCGGTAGGGCTCCAGCAGCTCCAGCATGCGGGCGTCGTCGGCCCGGGGCTCGCCGGCCAGGACGTAGGCCACGTGGCTGGGCAGGTGGTAGTCGCCCACGCTGACGGCGTCGGCGTCCCCCAGGGCGACCATCGCCACCTCGGCCGCCGTCCACGGGCCGACCCCCGGCAGGGCGGTCAGGCGGGCGTAGGCCTGGGGCAGGGGCAGGGTGGCCGCCTCCTCCAGCCGGGCCGCGTAGGACGCCGCCATCCGCACCGCGTCGGCCCGCTTGCGCTCAACGTTGCAGCGGTGGAAGACCCAGCTGGGCGTGCGGGCCAGCACCTCGGGCGCGGGCGGCACCAGCAGGCCCGGGAGCGGCCCCGGCGCCGGCTCGCCCAGCCGGCGCACAAGGGCGGCGTAGGACCGGCGGGCCTCCAGGCCGACGACCTTCTGCTCGAGGACGGACGCGACGATCGCCTCGGTCACTGCGTTGGTGCGGCCCAGGCGCAGTCCGGGCAGGCGGTGGCGGAGGTCGTCGACCACCGGGTCGTGCGGGGTGAAGCCGCTGTCGTCGTCGTCGGCGCCGACCAGTGCGGGAGCGGCGTCGAGGGCCCAGCCCGCCCCCGGGCCCCACGCCTGCACGGTGACGGCGTCGCCCCGGGCCACGAGCCGGGTTGTGGCCGGACCCTCGGGAGTGCGGGTGGCACGCCACGCCTCGCCCGGAGTCAGCCGCATGGTGGGGTCGAGGCGCCCGCGCCGTACCGGGAACAGGGTGAGGCGAAGGTCGACCGGGCGGTCGAGGCAGATCCTCAAGGGAGCTGGAGCGACTTGACCTCGAGGAACTCCTCGAGACCCCACCGTCCCAACTCCCGCCCCCGGCCCGACTGCTTGTACCCGCCGAAGGGGGCGAAGGGGTTGAACCCGCCCACCCCGCACACGTCCACCTGCCCCGTCCGCATCCGGCGGGCCACCGCCTCGGCCCGCGTGCGGTCGGAGGAGAAGACGGCGCCGTGCAGCCCGTAGGGGCTGTCGTTGGCGATGCGCACGGCATCGTCCTCGTCGTCGGCGGGGATGATAACCACGACCGGCCCGAAGATCTCGTCGACGGCGATGGCCATGTCGTTGGACACGTCGGCGAAGATCGTAGGCCGCACGTAATAGCCCCGCTCCAGCCCCTCCGGGGGATCCACCCCGCCCGTGACCAGCGTGGCCCCCTCCTGCTGGCCGAGGCGGATGTAGCGCCGCACCCGCTCACGCTGGTCGTGGCTGGCGAGGGGGCCCAGATCCGACTCGGGCTCGAGGGGGTCTCCCATCCGCAGTTGCTCGGCCACCTTGCGGGCGATGAGGGCGGCCTCGTCGTGGCGCTCCCTGGGCACTACCAGCCGGCTCCACGCCATGCACGTCTGGCCCGAGTTGAGCAGCGCCTGGCGCACGCTGGCCTGCACCGCCTCCTCCAGGTCGGCGTCGTCGAGGACCAGCGAGGCCGACTTCCCGCCCAGCTCCAGCGTCACCCGCTTGAGCGTCTGGGCCGCCACCTCGGCCACCCGCTGGCCGGTGGCGGTGGACCCGGTGAAGGAGATCACGTCCACCCCGGGATGGGTGATCAGGGCCTCGCCGACCACCTTGGGATGGCCCGTGACCAGGTTGAACACGCCGGGCGGGAACCCGGCTTCGTCGATCAGGTCGGCCAGCAGGAAGGCGCTCAGGGGCGCCACCTCGCTGGGCTTGAGCACCACCGTGCAACCGGCGGCCAGGGCGGCGGCGACTTTGCTGACGGCCTGGTGCAGCGGGTAGTTCCACGGCGTGACGGCGGCCACCACGCCCATCGGCTCCCTGACGACCATGGAGGCGCCCAGGGCCTCCTCGAAGGGGAACTCGCGGACGATGTCCACGAACGACTTGATCACCACCGCGGGGAGCCCGGCTTGGGCCACGGTCGCGGTGGAGACGGGCATCCCCACCTCCTGGGCGATCAGCGTCCCGAACTCGGGCAGGCGGGCCATGAGGGCGTCGCCCAGCCGCTGTAGGAGGTCGGCCCGGGTGTCGACCGAGGTGGCGGCCCACGGCTCGAACCCCGCCCGGGCGGCAGCGACGGCGGCCTCCACGTCGGCGGGGCTGCCGGCGGGCACGAGGCCCAGCACCGCCTCGGTGGCGGCGTTGACCACCTCGATGCGCCCCGTGGCGGCCGGGTCGACCCACTTCCCACCGATGAACAGCTGACCCCGGTCGTGCATCGGCCGCCCAGGCTAGAGGGCCGGCGATGTCCTAGCCTGCGGGCGCGATATGTCCGGGAACGAAGGTGGGCAGGCGAAGTGGCCGCTGCTGGCCATGATCGGGGGCGGGATCCTGCTGCTGATGGCGGTCGTCTACGTTGCCACCGGCGGCCTCGACCGGGACGGCGGCGACGACGAGCAGGCTCTCCAGGCCCGCTGCGCCTTTCCCGCCTGCCGGGCGGCCGAGGACCCCGGCCTGGGCCGGGGCTACGAGGGCCCGTCGGTGGCCGTCAACCCCACCGACGAGAACCACATGGTGGTCACCGATGCCCACATGAGCGCCGGGCACTGCACGTGGCACGTGACCTTCGACCGCGGGAAGGAATGGACCGACGGGACGTTCCAGGGGCCGGAGGGCTACACCGGCTGCAAGATCAACGACCTTGCGGCAGGGCACGTACCGGCCACGTCGGCGGGCGTGTCGTTCGGGCCTTCGGGCAAGGTGTACGCCACCTACGGTTCGGCCCACGGGCCCGAGGACGGGACAGCCGAGAGCATCATGCTCGCCGTCTCCGGCGACGGTGGGAAAGAGTTCGGCACCGCTACCGTGGCCGCCCGGCCACCGGCGGACGTGAGCTACGCCCGGCCCCAGATCACGACGGCGCCGGGCCCCGGTGGTGCCGACCGGATCCTGCTCACGTTCTGGCTGTGCACAGAGCGAGGGAGCGCGTGCAACACCGCGCTCTTCGCTCGGTCCGACGACGGGGGGCTCACGTTCACGCCCCCGCGAGAGCTCAACGATCCGCCCGCCGGCCAGACCCCCTCGGCTGCCCTGCAGATCCCTGACGGCACCATCTACGTGACGTTCGCCCGCCGCTACTCCGACGGTCCCACCGACCTCGTCCTGGCCCGCTCCACCGACGGTGGCGCCACGTTCACGTACAGCATGATCGACAACCAGTTGGCCATCGGCGACCGCTACGACCCGGCCAAGCTGGCCTTCGACGAGCGGCTCAACAACCTCTACGTCGTCTACACCGACGCCCGCACGGGCGGCCAGCAGGTCTTCTTCCGCAAGTCCGCCGACCGGGGTGTCACCTGGGGCGAGCCGGTGGGCATCGCCCCCGGCCAGGACGCCCAGTCCACCGGCACGTCACGCACCCCGTCGATCTCGGTCGCCCCCAACGGCCGCGTCGACCTCGTCTACTACCGCCGGCCCCAGGCCGACACCGACAACGTGTTCTGGGCCTACTCCCTCGACGGCGGAACGCGCTTCGTCTCCCGCCAGGTCAACGAACGGCCCATCCGCCGCTACAACTTCGCCGCCGCCATCGGCGACTGGTACCCGCCCGACGTGACCTCCACCGACGCCGCCGCCGTGGTGGTCTGGAGCGACACGGCCAACGCCGCCGATCAGGACCAGAACGTGCAGGACGTCTTCCTTCGCCGCATGAGCCTGTCTGGTGATGAGCTCCCCCCGTAACCCCCTCTTCCTCGGTGGCGGCGGCACCCCGGACCCGGCCGGACCCGCGAGGCGTTTCAGAAACTCAGCCCGCTGGCGGCCGTCAGCGCTGGTGCCTCGGGCACGACCACGTCGTCCTTCCTCCCACGGCGCGGCGGACGAGCGGCTCGCCGTCGCGGGGGCACAAGCCCCCGGGCTGGCGGTGGGGCATGAGGTCCCCGGTGTGCGATCCGCCCCGTTCCAGCAAGTCGGCCATGGTGGCACGCAGGTGTCGGTGGAGCCGGCGCCGCTCGGCCGCCGACAGCGAGCGGGCGGGGCGGGCGGGGTCGAGGCCGGCGCGCCACAGGGCCTCGTCGGCGGCGAGGTTGCCCACACCGGCCAGTCGGGACTGGTCCATGAGGCGCGCCTTCAGGGGCGCGTCGCTCTCCAGGAGCCGGGAGAGGGCGGCAGCGCCCACGGTCAGCGCGTCCGGCCCCAGGCGGGCCTCGGGCGGGTCGAGCTCGACCCCACCCAGCCGCCGGGGGTCCCGCATGCGGAGGTCCCCACCGCCCGAGAACCGCAGGGCGAACCTGTCCCACTTCTCCAGCTCCCGGTTGGAGGCGTACACGAGGTTGTCGACCGCAGCCCGGCCGTCGACCAGCAGCCGCCCGCTCATCCCGAACCGAAGGCCGACCACGGGGCCGCCGATCGTCTCCAGAAGCAGCAGCTTCCCGATGCGCCGGGCGGCCACGATGCGGCGCCCGGTCAAGGCCCCCTCGGCCACGGACGCGGTCAAGCCCCGCTTCAGGTACCAGTCGTCGGGCGCCACCACCTCGGCCACCACCCGACCCACCACGCCCTCGGCCAGCCGCCGGTAGACCTCGACCTCGGCCAGTTCGGGCACGCCGGTCATTCTCCCCGAGCTTCAGATAGCGGACCGGCCGCTCCTACAGTGGTCGGCCATGGCACGGGAGGTCCTGCACTGGGCCCACCTGTTCGACGAGGTGGTGACCTCGGGCCTGTGCACGGGGTGCGCCGGCTGCGTCGTCGCGTGCCCCTACGACGTCCTCGGCTACGAGGACGGCCAGGGCGTCTACAAGCCGTTCCACCTGGAGGAGGCGGGCGGCCCCGGTGGGTGCGGCCATGGCGACCGCGGCTGCACGTCCTGCACGCGTGCCTGCCCCCGCTTCCGGGCGTGGGAGCCGGAGATCGACACCCACCTGTTCGGGCGCCCCCGGGAGAAGGCGGAGGTGGACGGGATCAGCAAGGACATCATCCTGGCCCGGGCGTCCGACAAGGCCGTGGCCAAGGCCGGCCAGGACGGCGGCCTGGTGTCGGCCATCCTCATCTGGGCCCTCGACCACGGCTACATCGACGCCGCCCTGGTCTCGTACCTGGAGGGCGACGGGGCCACGTGGAAGGCCATCCCCGGCGTGGCTCGCACCACGGACGAGGTGCTGGCCGCCGCCGGCAGCCGCTACACCTACTCGGCCAACACCCTCGCCTACGACGAGGCGGTGGCCGGCGGGGCGGAGAAGATCGCCCTGGTGGGGATGAGCTGCCAGTCGTCGGTGCCGCCGGTGATGGACGTCCGCAAGGCGGGCAAGGTGGC
>Ga0187892_10003349_pt1 | contig 29508 bp, 20 predicted proteins | sample MA1701073metaG_FD_139345 | JGI IMG/M metagenome (GOLD analysis project Ga0187892, IMG submission 139345) | Bio-ooze microbial communities from a basaltic lava cave in the Kipuka Kanohina Cave System on the Island of Hawaii, USA - MA170107-3 metaG ... | reverse complement strand
TCGAAGCATCTCAAGGTGTTGGAAGCCGCTGGATTGATTGCCCGTGGTCGCGATGCGCAATGGCGTCCGTGCCAGCTCACCGCTGGCCCGCTCAAGGATGCAGTCGATTGGCTCGAACACTATCGTCCATTCTGGGAAGAAAGCTTTGATCGCTTGGAGGAATACCTTCGCAAGATTCACCGAAAGGAGAAGAAACATGGCCGAAAAAAATAACCCTTCCTCGCCGACCACGGACCGAGAGCTGCTGATCACCCGCGTTTTTGCTGCCCCTCGTAGTCTCGTCTTCAAGGCGTGGACTGAGCCGGAACGCATCAAGCAATGGTGGGGACCGCGCGGGGCCGTTACCTTATCGTGCGAGATGGATTTCCGCCCTGGGGGACTCTGGCGCACGCGCGCCAAGGGGCCGGACGGGGGGGAGTTTGTGTCGCGCAGCGTGTTTCGGGAGATCGTGGAGCCGGAGCGACTGGTCTTCACCTACGCCTGGGAGGACGCGGAGGGGAAACCCAAGCATGAAACGCTGGTCACGATCACCTTCGTGGAACAGAACGGAAAGACCGTCCTCACCTTCCAGCAGGGTGTCTTCGAATCGGTCACATCGCGGGCTGCACATGAAGAGGGTTGGTGCGGCTCCTTCGACCATCTCAGCGAATATCTGCCACAGGCGTAAAAGAAATCCGCGTGCCGAAAGGAGATCGCATCATGCAACCCAATCGTATCGTCTCACAAGAGGAATGGATCGACGCACGCAAGCAGCATTTGTTAAGAGAAAAGGAGTTCACTCGTCTCCGCGATCAACTGAGCGCCGAACGTCGCGCCCTGCCCTGGGTCAAGGTGGGAAAGAACTACGTGTTCGACGGGCCGAACGGCAAGGAGGAGGAGCACTCATGAACTCTCATTAAAAGAAAGTTGCCTACAATCCGTCCGTCGGGATCGGCGAAGCGTGGACCGTCACCATTTGCCACTTCCCTCCGACTTTTGTGTACGTCATGACCTCGCGACCCCACGTCATGCGTACTGGACCATCTTTTGGCTTGAATGAGACCATCACGTGTCCCCAAGCATAACCTGTATCACCGACGGTGCGGTACTGCCAATTGAGCGGGATGATGGTGAAGCTTTCCATGGTTGCAAACAGTCCCTGAAAGCCTTGTCGTAGCGCCGCTTTTCCCTCCGCTGGGAAGGGAGAGATCAAGTTGAAGCCGACGGCTTGATCATGCACGAGGGGCGACCAGGCATCAAGGTCGCGCTTGTTCAACGCGCCGATCAGTTGCTCGACGGTGGCTTTCAATTCATCCACTTCAGCGCCACGTCCGACCGACGGAATGCTCAGCAGCACAAGCAGTCCACATACCATCCTCACTCGTCTGCTCATCCAACTCATGCCATTGCTCCCTTCCTCATTGGTCGGCCACCACACTCTATTACACGGGTTTCAGTTTCGCCCCGTGCTGCGCAAAGTATACTCCGATGCGACCTGCTTCTGCATCGGTTAGAGAGTCTGTCAGTCGACGAATGCAGTCTCCAGCAAACACGGCCCGTTCTTCGCCTTCCATACGACAGTCTGGGGCACCGGTCAGCGTGTATATTGCTGCCCAACGTATCCACACGACTCCATCCTTTTCGGTTGGTCCTTCCAGAACTTCGACTGTGCGTGAATCGAAGCGACGATCCAGGCCATTAACGGAATTCTTGAACTGCGTGAGAACAGCAGCGCGTCCTTTATACTCTCCGCCAAACGGCGCTGGTGCGATAAACTCATAGACCGCATCCTCGGTGAAAAACGGTTCGAGTTTGGACCAGTTGTCACTCGCATACGCTTCCTCAAATGCCGCCGCGTACGCCAAATAACGATCGATATGTCCCATAACTTTCCTCCTTACAAGTGAACGTTAGAGCCGTGCTGTTTGTAGATGAGTGAACAACGGCGCTTCTTTACCAAGACGGCGAACTAAATAGAGGAGAGGACCGATGCTGCCAAGAGTGAGTGTGAGAAGGATGTAAGGAAGAGGGGCGATATTCTGTTTCTGCGCATCCTGCCACATCCACACCATGACGATGGTTAACGCTATCGAGAGGTCGAGAAGGACCTGGATAGTAGCAGCATTTGTGAGGGCCTGTTTGAAAAGACCGACATAGCCGTACTGATAAACGACATAAACGGAGAAAGCCGAGAAGGCGATGAGGATAACCTCTGCTACGAGTTGCTTGATATTCATAACGTACTCCTTTCTCAGGTTGTGAGTGTTGGCAATTGCTCCAGCAACCATTGTGCCGCGAACCGCGATTGTCGGGAGGCAGGCTATTTGCCGCAAATTTTCCACTAAAGTGGACCACGCTGCATAGGCGGATGTTGCACGCTTGCAACGTCCGTGGCGCGGGTGCAACGTGGAATACATAACACGTCACGCGTTCTTTGCCCTCAGCAATGCTAGGCAAAACACTATAGTGAACCTAAATGAGATGTTCTGGAACTGACTCTGTGCGCCCCTCGACTTCGCTGCGCGACGCTCAAGACGAGCGGCACTTCTGGAAGCCGTAGCCCTTTCCCTAGGCGACCAAGTGAAAGTGTCCGGTGTCGATGCGGGCCTTCACGTCCTCCTGTGGTTCCCACAGGTACCGCAGCGTAACAAAGCTCATCTGCGTACTCGTGCCGAGCAATTTGTGAGCCTTCAAATTGTCTATCCCCATGCCTCCACAGGCTCAAGTTTCTGATTCATGTCATGCAAGCAAAAGCCGAAAAACTTCATCAACTCGTGCTAGATGAAAAATGGATGACCTCGACCGCGGCGGAGTCTAACCATGGGTAACCGTAACGAAGCAGTCAATAACGCGAGGAACCAACCGAACACGAGCCCGAGTGCCTCGACCGCTCAGTGTCCACAAACCTGTACGATTACATCTCAGACAATTGCAACCTCGCCTGCGAATCGCGCTAGAACCCGTATTGGGGTTGGTGAAGAAGTCGAACTAACCGTGTCGCCAGGACCGGCGACTTGGTCGGTCAGTGGAGGCGGAACATTATCATCGACAAGTGGAACAACCGTGACATTTACTGCGGGAGACCGGACTGCTACTTCTACCATTACGGCCACCGGCTCGGGGTGCAGTTGCACGATTACGTTTACCATCGTCGAGCCATCAAGTTGGACGATGACGCGCCGATCGGGTACGAATCTGAGACATACGAACGGACGACCTGATTGCGGGTGGTTGGGTATCATGGACGTTCACCCGAATAACGTAAATTTCTATAGAGTCGAAACGAGAGAGTTAAATTCGCAATTCACGGGTAACGGCTCTTATAGTGGTTTCACAGGCGCTTGGCATCAACCCGCATCTCAAACTGAGAGCGTGTTTTTTCCGATAACGAGTCACAGCGACTCGGATGGATCCAGAGTTGCGATGAACGATAATATCTATACAGGTGACCCTGGTTCTGCAGCCACCGGTATGGCACCCCCTTTTACCCCAGGGTCGGGCCATTTCCCGATAACGTGGCAGTGGAGAGTCGTAGGCACTGGAAACATTCACGACTTTCCCGTCGTTCGTCAGGAAGCCAAGATTTTTGCCAATGGCCGATGCGAAAGCCGCAAAGGAGGCCACACAGAATTCACTCTGCATAACGATCCGACGAGCACACCTTAGATGAAACGAACAATCTTATTTGCAGTGTTTGTCCTTGCGATACTCGTTGCGAGCTTTATCCTAACGGAGGTCAAAGCCATGACAGACAACCAGAAATATCTGAACGAAGCCCAGGTACGTACCAAGGAATTTGAAATCGAGCTGGAGCCTGAGCGGCTGCGCGAGGCCTACCTGGCACTCGAGAATGTGACTTTGGCGCAGGAGAACGATCCTAAGACCCGCGGACAGGTGCGCACTGACGCCCTCTCCTTGTGGCTGCACGCCCTTGAGGTCCTGGACCGCTTTCTTGACCCTAAGTTCAACCCCCAGGACGTTCCTCAGTTAGGAGTTCAACCGCCCCCAACGACAGGAGGGATTGTTTATCCTCCCGGGGCCGATCCTGCTGTGATCGATGATCCCACAGCACGCGCTGACTATGAAAAAGCCGTTACCGCCAATCGAGCGAAAGCAGAACACTACCGGTTGCAAATCGGGCTCCGTCGCCTGGACGAGCGCATCCCTCCACGCGTCGAAGCATTTATTCGCAATTCGTACACTTCTGCTCCGGATGACCAAAAAGAATTAAAAACCGCTATTGACGACACTATCAAGAACCCCCAGCGTAAAGTGGGGTTGCTCAAGCTTCTGACACCCTCGCAACCATAAGTCCTCGCTCTTCATTGATTTTTTACGGCGTCCGCGGGATAATGCTACTTGTCAGAACTGGAGGTGAATCTCCATGGATGAGAGTGGCACCACGGCAACCAACTTAACTTTTGAGCAGCTTGCCAATCTTCGTGAAAAGACCGAGGTCATTGCACAGTTTCTCAAAGACCGCCTCAAAGGCCACCTTGAAACACTCAGACCTGCCTTTGCGCCACGCCGAATGCTGGGAAAGTACACTGGGACCAGAGAAGGCGTAGCTGGAGAAGACAAAGCTTTCGCGCAATTGCAGACACAGTATCAAGACGTGTGCAGGAACCCCTTCGCGCTGCCGCCAGAGTTGGGCCAGGACATTCTGGCAAACATCGATAACCAAATCGACGTGTATCCTTGGGAGTACAGCTACGAAGCAAAGGGAGCAAAAGAAACCAAGACCCTCACGATGCACTCCCCCGTGCGCTGGGTCCTCACGTATAGTTCTGGGTACACGCTTGCGCAGGTTAGGCAGGCGGTGAGCGGTCTGCAAGATCGACGGTCAGATTATGTGCGCCAATTTGTCGTGAACGCACTCGTCATGCGCTCCATGTTTGATCGCTATCCAGGTATTCCGCAGCTTCTCACCGATCTTCGTTATGAGGTGCGGATTGAGAAATGCCCAGGGTTAGGCGAACTGCCATTCGTTACGGTGAGCGCCTGTATCCCTTCATTTCGTCCTGCGGATGAGCTGATTCTGACGGCAACGCAATTCTCTGGTGTGCCGGCGTTCATCGAATTGATCAACGTCGATATTATTCCTGCGCTGCAAGATCCGCTCAAGCTTCACATCGAACGAATGCTGCGCCCTTAAGGAAGGGGAGAAGATGCGGCCCCGTTCTGCTTATCTCTTCTGGTTGGTAGTCATCGTCGCTCTGCTGTGGCCCGCCTTCGAGAGTTTTGCCCAACGCAGCAAAAGAAGAGCGTCTCCAGCAGCAAAGACACGAAAAGCCCCTGATACTGCCATTGTGACCTCCCTGGTCGAAGCTGCCAAGGAAGGGCGTATGGAGACGATTCAAGCGTTGTTAGAACAAGGGGTTGAGGTGAATGCGCGCGATAAACAGGGAAGGGTGGCTCTCGTCGTAGCGGCAACCGAAGGACACTCCGAGGTGGTGCAACTTCTGCTGTCAAAAGGGGCGGATGTCAATACAAAAGACAAACAAGGAACAACGGCACTGATTGCTGCCGTGGGAAAAGATCGCACCGCTATCGTCCCACTGCTCTTGGCAAGCGGTGCCGATGTTACTCTCCGCGATGCGAAAGGGAGGACTGCCTTAGCGTGGGCGCTGTCGTTGGTTTCTCACGTATACGATCCAACTCTCCAACTCTTTGAGAAGCGAGGCTATGTCAATCTGTCTATTGTTGAAGCGTTAATCGCGAAGGGAGCGGATCCCAACACGAAAGGTGATCGCGGATGGACTGCATTGACCTCGGCGGCACGAGAAGGGCGGACAGAGATGGTTATTGATCTTCTCGGAAAAGGGGCCAATCCAAATCTGAAAGGGGACCAGGATCGCACTGCGCTGATGGAAGCCGCGTGGGGTGGACATGCGGAGATGATGCAAGCCCTGTTGTCTCACGGTGCAGACGTGAACACGAAGGATCTGTTAGGGCGAACTCCGCTGATCGAGGCGACACTTATCGGCAACCGTCCGGATATTGTCCAAGCTTTGGTCGATAAAGGAGCAGATGTGAATGCACGAGATAAGCAAGGCTGGACCCCGCTGATTATCGCGGCATTACGCGGGCACACCAATCTTTTGCTCTTGTTCTTGGCCAAGGGAGCAAGCGTCGATGCCAGAGATGAACTGGGAGGGTCCGCATTGCTGGTTGCTGCCTCTTGGCACCGCAATGATATTGTCCAAGCCCTGCTCGATAACGGGGCGAATGTGAATCTGCAGGACAAACTTGGTCGCACGGCGTTGATGCTGGCCGCAGAAAAGGGCTATGCCGATACCGCGCAACTGCTCCTAGCTAAAGGTGCGGACGTGAATGTGAAGGATGGGGTCAGTCGAACGGCTTTAACTTTTGCGGCTGCGCAAGGCTCGACTGACGTTGTCCGTGCTCTGCTGAGCCGAGGAGCCGACGTCAATACACGGGATAGATTGAGTCGCACTCCGTTGATGCTGGCCTCGTGGCAAGGGACCACCGAAGTCGTACAAGCCTTACTTGCTGGTGGGGCAAATCCGAACGCCGAAAGTCGGAATGGAGAAACCGCCTTACGTGGGGCGCGGGCGCGTGGTTATACCGCCATCGTGCAGGTGCTTGAACAGGCCGGAGCACGATAAGAGATCGGTCAGGTGCTCTGAACGAGAGGAACGGTCGAGTAAGCGGTTCTTCACAGTACGACACTGTTGACTCGACGGGAAGGAACAAATAGCGAGCGATCAGGGGATAGGGGGCTGAGCGCTAGTCCCTTCCTTCACAGTGGATTCTCCGGTGCCAAGGTTGACGATTTGCACGCGACGGTTCTTCTGGCGTCCATCGTCGGTCGCGTTATTATCGATGGGACGACTCTTGCCGTAACCAACAGAGAGCAAGCGCTCTGGCTCAATACCAAGACGGCCAGCAAGATACTGCACAACACTCTCTGCGCGTCGTTCTGATAGCGACTGGTTATAGGCGTCGCTGCCAATACTGTCGGTGTGTCCTTCAATACGAAAACAGTAGGAACTCAACTCGCTGGATTTGAGCGCTTCAGCTACTTTATTCAGATTATCTGTTGCAATGGGAGTGAGATCGGCAGAGTTGAAGGCGAAGAGGACACGAATGGCGGCGGCATCGGTAATCGGCTCCACCCCACGAGTAGCCTCACGATATTTATCGCACTGTGGTTTTAAGTTAATCCCCCGGAAGGCCGTCGCTGGCTTTAGGATTTCTATCAGCTTGTCAGAGGTCAACTCTTGGTCAGAAAGGTAATGGACAGCGGATTGTGCCGCTACCGGTGAAGCGGAGAAGGTACTCACGAGCCAGGAGAAGAGAATGAAAGAAACCGCTCTTTTGGGGAGCCACATGGCTTGATCTCCTCAGGGTTTAGGAAGAAATATGTGGAGAGTTTCGTGCAAATCCCGTCCTTTACGCTGATAAAAACGGTTTATGAGAATCAGAACTCCCTGTCAACAGTTACTCTTTGGCGTTGAGTTGAGACCTTCTCTTGACAACACGGCCTGGCAAAGGGTCTATTAGTAAAAGGAGCTGTCCAAAGCTGGAATGCAAAAGGCAAGGGGGATGATCGCAATTTTGTACTTCCGGTAGCATCGCAGTCATTACGTGAGAGTGTAATTGTAGCGGAACCTACGTTCATGGGGAGAATCATTTCCGGCAGATACGAAGAACTCGAGCAAATTGGCCAGGGGAGCCAGGGAGTGGTGTGTAAAGTTCGCCACATTGAACACAAAACGGACCTGGCGTTGAAGATTTTGCCCTCCTATTTGCTTGAAGATGAAGAAATGGTGGCACGCTTTGAACAAGAAGCGTTGGTCATGACACGTCTTCGCCACCGTAACATTGCCCGTGTGCTTGGGAGCGGTCGCGACGAGGCATTGGAACTCCACTTCATTGTCATGGAGTACATTCAAGGGAAGAATCTCAAGCAACACCTGCGAGAGAAAGGTCCACTGCCGCTCCCAGAGGTCCTTGAAATCGCCCGTCAGATTGCGGGCGCGTTGGAATATGCACATAACCAGCCTTCTCCGATCATTCATCGTGACATCAAGCCGACCAATATCATGATTGAGGATTTCTCCGGGCGCGTCGTGGTGTTGGATTTTGGCATCGCCAAGGAACTCGGTGAATCAGAACGGCCCCAGACCCGAACAGGAGTGATGTTAGGGACATGGAAATATTGCGCGCCGGAACAATTGCGGCATGAGTCTCTCACTGGTAGTGTCGATGTCTATTCTCTCGGCATGGTCATGTACGAGATGTATACTGGGACCCCCTTTTTTTCCGGTCTCGACGAACATGCAGTGTTAGGGAAGGTCCTCTATGATCCGCGAGAACACGAACCGTATTTCGCCCGCCAAACATTACCGGCGTTTGCCACGCTGGTGACCAAAGCGATTGCGAAATCGCGCGACAAACGCTACCGGCGTATGGCGGATCTCCTCAATGACCTTGAGGCATGTTGGTGGGCGTTGGATGATACGAGAACGGTCATCCTTCCGCCTCGGGGTGTACCCCCTCGTCAGTCCGGGGGAACGTCGGGAGATATTGTCGAACTCGAAGAGCAGATCCATCGCCTTGAAGAAGAGCGCCAGCGACACGCAATAACTACCACTCAGGGGCAAGTCCGCACTGCGAAGGAGCAAGCAGAACGAGCGGGCGCTCGGCAATGGGCACCTGCACCCTTCGAGCAAGGCCTCACACAGGAGGCGAAAGGTGAGGAGCACAGCCGTGACCAGCGGTATGCCGAGGCTCAGGTGGCTTACGAGTCGGCAATCGCCCTATTTTCGCAAGCTGGTGAGGAGGCGGGAAAAACGGCGGCTGTCCAACAAGTAGAAAAGGAGCGGCAAGAAGCCTCCACCGCCAAAGCCGATGCGGAGCGATACGGAGCCCAGGAGCATACTAACGCGCCGTACGCACGTGCGTTGACGGTGTTGACGCAAGCGGATCAGTTGTGGGAGCGGAAGCTCTTTTCTCAAGCAGGGCCACTCTACCGGGACGCCCGTCACCTCTTTGAAGATGGGCGTGATTTCGCGTATCGAGAGACAGAGAGAGTCGAAGCTGAAACTGCACGCGAGCAGGCGCAGGCAGTGCGAACTGCGGCCCTCGCTGATGGGGCTGAGACCTTCGCTGCAACCCTTTTCGAGGAAGGCAAGGTGAGTGAGCAGCGTGCCGTAACAGCTTTTGCCCAAGACGAATTTCCCCAGGCCCGCCAGTTCTATTTTGTTGCGCAACAAAAATATGAAAATGCCCAACGCCAGGCTAAACGAGTCCAACAACGGCGACAGGAAGTTTTGTCCCTCGCGGCGCAAGCGCAAGCGATGCAACAGCAGGCCGTTACGGCAGGGGCACGGGTGCAGCACCAGTCGTCCTACACACAAGCAGACGAGTTGGTGCGGCAGGCAACGACCCTGCTCGATGCCCAAGAATACACCAGGGCAGGACAAGTCTACACGCAAGCACGGGACCTGTATGAAGCCGCCCTCCGCGCAGGAGAACAGGAACTCAAGCAAGACAGCGTGCAGGATGCACGCACAGGAGCGGTGGCCGCGCGGAAACGTGCGGAAGCGGTAGAAGCCGTTCGCTGGTTTCCTACAGCCTGGGACGACGGACAAAAGGAAGAAGCCGCAGGGAACGAAGCTGCGACACGAGAGCAATGGGGAGAAGCGTTACAATACTATCAACGCGCTCAGCAGCGCTGGGAAGACCTGCATGGTGCTGCACGGAAACGCCAGGACCAGGCTCACGCCGAGAACGCACAGCGGGCGATGCGTACGGAGAAAGAGGTCGCTGCAGCACTCAAAGAATGGGCCGCACCTGAGTGGGGAGTTGCCGAACAATACGAAACACAAGCTGACCAGTCCTATCAGCAAGAGATGTTTGCGCAGGCAGCAGACCAGTACGCGCAAGCCGAACAAGCCTATGTCCACGCTCGACGACAAGCACAGTCTCAACGGTACGAGATTGAACAACAGGCGCAACTAGCCGCAGTGGTGCAGCAGCTTGAACAAACGCAGCGGACTGTGCAGACCGCACGAACGGCGGTGGAGACTGCTGGCGTTCGTGCGGAAGTGCAAGACGACTATACTCAGGCCATCGCACGACAAACACAAGCAGACCAACTGTTTGAGCAGCAAGCCTACCAACGCGCGCAAGCGTTCTATGATGAGGCTCAAGCGTTGTTCGCTCAGGCGCTTGATCGGGTCCAACAGGAGGCTCTGAAAGATGCCGCCGAACTCGCCCAGACCTCCATGCAGGTGGCCAAGCAGGCCGCAATGCTCGTCAACGCTGAAGCACTTGCTGTCGGACTCATTCAGGAGGCGGTCGCTGCGGAGCAACAGGCCGAGACTGCGCTGGAACGAGGAGAGTTCGCTACTGCCCGGCAACTCTATGAAACTGCGCAACAGCAGTACGTCAAGGCGGAAGAACACGTGCGTATCGAACAGCAACGTCAGATGCAACAGGCTGTTGTTGCAGCGCGCGAAGTGCAAGCGGTGCAGGAGCAGGTCGGAGCGCTACGAGCAACTCTCGACTCGATCCCAGTGTATCGCGAAGCAACCGCAGCCCACCAGCAGGCGACCGCTCTTTTTGCCGCGCAGCAATATGCTCAGGCCGAAGTCGCCTACCAACAGGCGCGCAAGCAGTATGAAGCCGTTGCTATTGCCGCAGAGCAGCAACAGGTCACACTGGCTCAGGAGCGTGCGCTTGCGGCTCAGGAAGCTGCGGCACATGCAGGAGCGGAGCAATTCTTTACGGAAGAATGGGAAGTGCTCGTTCGTGACCTGACTACAGCCCAGCAACATGCCGACCGAAAGGAAACCGCCGAGGCGGTTACGGCTTTTCAGCAGTCTGAGCAACGTTTTGCGCAACTCCGCGAAGCCGCGGCTCAACGAAAAGCCCAAGAAGAGGAACATCAACGTCAGCTTGTGCTTGCCGCTCGTCGGACAACGGAGGAAAGACAAGTGGCGGCTGCAAATGCCGAAGCTCGGCAATATGTTGCTCCGCTCTACAGCCAGGCTCAACAATGTCTAGACAAGGGCGAACAGCGCTTCCAAGACGGGCACTGGCAAGAGGCGCTCGCGTGCTTGACCCAAGCACAGGAACTGTTTGAAAAAGCAATTGAGAGTGCTCACCAGGAAAAAGCGAAACAGGCTGCCGATGCAGCGCGGGCAAAAACCGTAGTGGCTCAACAAGAGGTAGAGAACGGGCGAGGGCCTGAGTACTTCCCTGAACGCTTTACTCAAGCGATAGCACTCGTCCGCAGAGCAGAGGGTGCGTTTCAACGGGGAGACTTTTCCTTAGCGCAACGGGGGTTTGAGGAGGGGACCCTCCTTTTACAAAAAATTCGGCACACTGCTCTGATACGAGCAGAGGCAGAGGAGCAACTGGCTGCCGTCGCAGTTTCTGATTTTCCTGTGACAGGAACGGAAGAATCGCCCGAATCGGCCGTGTCCGTCGCTATACAGGAAGTCTCGCCGAACCCACACTCTGCACCCCTTAATCAGACGCAGAGCGATCAACGCAACGACACCGCCACCCCAAGCGAACGCTCTCAAGGAAGACGCACCCTGGAAAAACCCCCACAGCGAGTGACGCCATCCACTCTTCCCCCCCGTCGTGAAGCAGGAACCCCACGGCCAGTCCCCAATCCACAAACAATCCCGCCGATTGGGTTGAAGTATCCATTGATCGGAGCAGCCTTGTTACTCCTGGTGGTTGGTGGCTACCTCCTGCGTTCTCGTTTTGCTGATGAATCTCCACAGGTGGCTCGGACTCTTCCGATACCAAAGCCACAGAGCAAACCACAACCTCCATCTCCGCCTTCTTCTTTCCTACCTCCCGATGACAAAAAAACCATAACCGAGCCTGGTCCCTCTGTTCCTCATACACCGCCGCAAGACCTCAATACGCAAGAGCCACCGGTAGTAAAAACCCCACCGGCACCGCCTGCGCTGCCTTCGTTAACTATGCGACGTGTTGAGCCTGAGACTGGGAGAAAACTGGTCGTCAAAGAGGGAGAAACTCTCGCTTTTGCCGTGACCATGGATGAGGCTGATACGCGAACGCTGCAGTACCGATGGACGCTCAATGGTACTGAGCAATCGACAGAGCCGAGCTGGACCTATACACCAAAATTTGACGAAGCGGAGCAGGCACCGAAGACGGTACAAGTCGTTGTCCATGATACCACTGGACAAGCAGTAGAGCAGAATTGGAGTGTCCAGGTGGACAATGTCAACCGTCCACCGACGATTACTGGCTCTACGCCGCGTTTTGGGACCGCGGTCCAAGTGGCAGCTGGAGCGACGCAGGACTTCTCCGTGAACGCGACCGATCCGGATAAAGAGGATCAGCTGACGTATCGGTGGATCCTTGATGGAAACGAGATGAGTCAGGGACAGACGGGAAACTGGCAACTCCGTGCGCCAACAAGTGACGGGACCCATCAACTCGTGGTCGAGATTCAGGACCCTGCTGGGGAAAAAATTCAGCACCATTGGGATGTCATGGTGAAAGCCGTTCCTCCGTCCCTGCGATGGGCACGATTTCAGCCCGAGGAAGAACGCGTACAGACGCAAGTGGGGCAGCCCGTTGAGTTTACCGCGGTTGCGGAAGTAGTGAGCAACACGCGTGGAGTTGAGGGGATTCAGTACCAATGGCGAGTGAACGATACCTTGTTGCAAACTGAAGAGATGGGTCGTTTCCGGTTTTCCGAAGAGCGGGTCGGGATGTATCAGGTCTCGGTTGTCGCACTCAATAGCGAAGGAATCAAAAGCCCCTTACGCAAATGGGCGGTTGACGTACGTGCTATTGAACCCACGCCAGAAGCTCGTGAGCCTTCGGCTACGCGCTGCACTAACGAGGTGCGCAGTTGGCTTGACAGCTATAAACGTGCGTGGGAGACGAAAAATGTTCGTACCCTCGCAGCCCTTGGCGTCATTTCGCGGTGGGACATGGATCGCGTCGCCGAGAACTTGAAACAATCTCAGGTATTTCGTGTGACGCTGACGGAGGTCGATATCCAATGTGAAGGCGAGCAGGCCACGGTCTCATTCAAGCGAGTTGATACGATTGATGGGTCGACGTTCGTTCACCCAGAGCGAACGGTTTTTCATCTCGAAAAAAGAGATGGCCGTATGGCGATTCGCCGTCAGTAGTAATGATATATGAAAATGAAGGAGGGGGTCGTGCCAATCCGCGGAGCAGCAAAATCAGAAGTAGGCCAGGTGCGCCTCAAGAACGAGGATACCTTTGGGTTTTTCCCCGGTACATCCTTCTACATCGTTGCCGATGGGATGGGGGGACATGCTGGGGGAGAAGTTGCCAGCCAACTCGCAGTGGAGACTATGCATACCTCCCTGCAAGAGACAAAAGATGAGGATCTGACCCCCATCCTTGATGCTGATGGAAGGAGTTCGGTTGCCGGGCGACGGTTGTTAATTGCCGCTGAGCGAGCGAATGGTCGCGTCTTTGCTGCGAGCCGTCAGAGTCCGGATTTGAACGGCATGGGAACGACCATTGCTGCCGTGCTGTTTGAAGAACGTGGACGACAGGCCAGTATTTGTCACGTCGGTGATAGTCGCGTCTATCGGGTCCGTGATCGACAGATTGAACAACTCACGGAAGATCACTCTCTTGTCCAACAACTCGTCCGTGACGGGAAAATTTCACTTGAAGAAGCGAAGACCTCGCCGCATCGACATGTTTTAATCCAGGCTCTGGGGATCGGACCGGAGATCCATCCCGCGCTCCGAATTGAAGCCGCCCAACCTGGGGACATTTTTGTTCTGTGTAGTGATGGCGTGCATGGGGTTGTCGAGGAGCCAGAGATTCTCGCTGCGGTGATGCACGCCGCAAACGACCTCCGGGCAGTCTGTGACGTCCTGCTCAACTTAGCCAATAGTCGTGGCGGGCCTGATAACTGTACGGTGATCGTACTTCAGTGCGAACAGGGGTAGAGAACCAAAGTCGGTAGCAGGGTAGCCTATGCCCCGGCGATAACGCTCATGGCCAGAGTCATCTCCCGCAAATACGAAGAGCTTGGGCAACTTGGCCAAGGTGGGCAAGGCGTGGTGTACAAGGTACGCCATGTGGAGCACAAGACTATCCTGGCCTTAAAAGCGCTTCCTGCCTATTTGCTGGAAAACCAAGATATGGTGGCGCGCTTCGAGCAAGAGTCGCTCCTCATGACGCGTTTACATCACCGCAACATTGCGCGGGTGTTGGGCACGGGGCGGGATGAAGCGTTGAATCTGAGCTACTTCGTCATGGAGTATATTCAAGGGCGCACCCTGAAGCAGTACCTCTATGAGAAGGGCCCTCTCCCGCTCGCTGAAGTGCTTGAAATTACCCGGCAAGTCGCCAGCGCGCTGGATTACGCCCATAATCAAGCCCCGCCTGTCATCCATCGGGATATCAAGCCAACCAATATCATGATCGAGGACCACACCGGACGCGCGGTGGTATTGGATTTTGGCATTGCCAAGGAACTTGACGACGGCGAGCAGGCCCGGACCAAAACGGGAGTCATGATTGGGACGTGGAAATACTGCTCGCCAGAGCAACTGCGCCATGAACCCCTGTCGGGGAGCGCCGATGTCTACTCATTAGGGATGGTCATTTACGAAATGTTCACCGGGAAACAGTTCTTTGCCGGCCTCGATGAACATGCGGTCCTTGGCAGGGTGCTCTATGACGCCCAAGAAAACGAGCCAAAATTCGACCGCTCAGCACCACCAGAATTTGTCGCACTGTTGACAAAAACCATGGCAAAAGCCCGTGCCAAACGCTACCCGCGTATGGCGGACTTACTCAACGATCTCGAAGCTTGTTGGTGGGCACTGGATGAGACCAAGACAATAGTGCTGAGTACGCCTGACCGAGAAGAGCCGCAGTCTGAACCTGCGCGAAATGAGATTGAGGAGATCGAAGCGCAGATTCGTGGGCTCGAAGAGGAGCGTCAGCGACGCATTCTCACCGCACTCCAAGGGCAGGTCCGAGAGGCGAAAGAGCGAGCAGAGAAAGCCGGAGCCCGTCAGGTGGCGGCCACACTTTTTGAGCAAGGGATTGCGCAGGAAACAAGTGGTGAGGGACATAATCAAAATCGGCAGTATCCCTTTGCCCAGCACGCCTATCAAGAAGCATTGCATGCCTTTACGCGTGCAGCAGAAGAAGCAGCCGCGGCGGTGGCATGGCGACAGGCAGAGCAGAATCGGCAGGAGGCTGCGACGGCAAGTGCCGACGCTGAGCGATATCGCGCGCAGGATCGGGTACCGGCGGTGTATGCCCGTGCACTCGCACTGAAAACGCAAGCGGAGCAGGCGTGGGAGCAACGCCAGTATGCCCAAGCTGGTGCCCTCTATGAGGAGGCCCGCAACCTCTTTGAGGACGCTCGTGATCTCGCCTACCGTGAGACCTTGAAAGAAGAAGCAGAGACCGCGCTGACGCAAGCCCAGGCGAGTAAACAGGCCGCGGTGCTGGAGCGTGCAGAGGCGTGGGCGGCTGTGATGTTTGAGGAAGGCAACTCCAGTGAACAACGCGCGGCTGCGGCGTTGACACGAGAAGAGTTCACGCAAGCCCGTGAGTTTTTTCTCGCGGCGCAACAGAAATACGAACAGGCCCAACGACAGGCTCGCCGCGCTCAGCAGCGTCGCCAGGAGGTGTTAGCGCTCGCAGGGAATACTCAAACGGCTCAGCAACGGGCACAAGCCGAAGGACGAGAGGTCGAGCAGCAGGAGCCATATCAAAAAGCGGAAAGGTTACGGCAACAAGCCGCAACACTCCTGGAGGCCAACGAATTCACGGGCGCGGAACAGTTATATGTCCAGGCCCAGGAACAGTATGAAGCGGCAACACAGGCCGTAGGACGTGCACGTCTACGGCAACAGGTCGTACGGGTGCGACGAGAAGCCGAAGCCGCACGATTGGAGGCTGAGGCGGCCGGTGCGCGACATTGGTTTCCTGCGGAATGGCAGGCTGGACAACGTCAGGACGAAGTTGGGCAGAGCCAGGAGACACAAGGAGAGTTGGCCGCGGCAATCGAATCGTATCGCCAGGCAACACAACGCTGGGAACGGCTGCGGCAAGCAGCCCTTGAGCGGACAGAGCAAGAACAGGCCGCTACAGTGCGCCAACGTGTCCAACTCGCGAGAGCTACCGCCCAGCGCGAGTCGGCAGAATCACTTGCCGCTAAGCACTTCCAGGAGGGGAGAGCTTCCGAACAGCAAGCAGAGGAATTGCTCGCACGCAAAGACTTTGGGCACGCACGAGACCTGTATGAGCAGGCGCGCCAGCGTTATGAGCAAGCAGAACAGGTCGCGCGAGAAGAATCCCTTCGGCAACAGACCATCCAGGCTGCCCAGTTCGTTCATGCAGCGCAGAGTCGCGCGAGTGCGGCAGAACACAGTCCGGCGGCAGGGAGAGTCTATCGTCAAGCGCTTGCGGCTCAGAACCAAGCCGAGGCTTTTGTTGCTGAGCGTCAGTATAGCCAGGCAATTCAGGCGTATACTCAAGCCCGCACGCAGTACGAGGAAGCGGTACGTATTGCCGAACGGGAACAGCAGCAAGCGGTACTGCGTCAGGCGCGTCAGCACGAAGAAGCCGCGCGTACGGCGGCGGAACAAGCCGGAGCTGCGCAACGGCTCGTCTCCGCCTGGCGGGGAGCTGAAGCGGTTGTAGGTGCTGCACGGCAGCATGAAGAGCAGGGAGCACTCCAACCGGCTGTTACGTTGTACCAAGATGCAGCGCAACGTTTTGTGCGCCTCCAGCACGAGGCGCAAGAGCAGGGCGCGCAGGAAAAAGCCCGGATCGCTCAGCAGCAAGCGCTACTGGCGAAAGCACAAGCCCAGGCAGCCTCCGAGACGGCGATTCAGGTGCGGGCCGAAGAATTGGCCGGCGCCGTCTTTGCCGAGGCAGCTACCCTCACCCAACGTGCCGAGAGCGCGTTGAGTAAAGAAGAATTCCTCCAGGCGGAAGAGAGGTATCTGGCGGCAAGTGAGCAGTATCGACGAGCAAGTCAACTGGCGCAAACGGAAGCCTTGCGGCGGAAGGCAACGGATAGTGCCCAGCTGCTTGAGGCCGTACAACAGCGTGCTGCGGCGTTAGGCGTGCGCGCAGGTACTAATGAGCGTTCCCGTAACGCCAGAGATCTTCAACGACAAGCGGGAGAATTGTTCCAGGCCCAAGATTACGGCCGTGCAACGCAGTGTTACGAGCAAGCACGAACACTGTATGAGGCAGTGATCCGCGATGCTGAAGAAGAGTTGCAGCGAGCGCTAACACACGCACACCAGGCGGTCGAGGCGGCACGAACGAAGGCGGAAGAGGGAGAGGCACCCCAACGTCTTGCTGAGCAGTGGGCGACCCTCCTCCAGGCCGAACAGCAAGCGCGCGCGAGCGAAGCGCACGGCGATCTTATCGCAGCGGTGAAATCGTATCAAGAAGTGACATCACAGTATATTCAGATTCGCGATGCGGCTCTGGAGCATACGGCGCGCGAACGTGTAACGCGTATCCAACGGCAGATGCTGACGGCGAAGGAGGAAGCGAAAGAGTGGAAGGAGTGGGCGGAAAAAGGCTGGGAAGAAGCGCTGCGCCAGGAAACCGTCGCCGAACGTGCGTTCCGCGCGCGCCACTACGGAGAGGCAGAACGTACGTATCAACAAGCTGCTTTAAGGTATGCCCGCGTCAAGGAAGAGGGAGAAGCCGCCCATCAAGTAGCACGGGAAACCCTGCGGCAGCGGACAGAACATGCACGACAAGTTGTCGCAACGGCACGAACAGAAGCAGAACACGCCGGAGCACGAGAACGTGCGACCGAACTCTATCAGCGAGCGACGACGGCACAAAAGCATGGCGAGGAACAGTGGGCGCAGCAGCAATATCAACAGGCAGAACAACACTATCTGGAGGCGGCTCGACTCTATACCGACGCTGGGCAGCAGGCGCAGACTGAGATCTTGCGAGAAGAAGCGCTCCAGGCAAAACAGCACCTGCAAAGGGTCCAAGCGGCAGCCACCGGCGCGGGGGCACGAGAGTTCGCATCAACGGATTTCGACGATGCCACACAGATCACCGCGCTTGGGGAGAACGCCTGGCGTCAGGAAGCGTTCGCGCGTGCTCGTGATGCCTACCGAGAAGCGCACCAGCGCTATGAGCAGGCGCAACAAACTGCGCAGCTTGAGCAACAACGGCGACACATAAAAGACGTTGCCCAAATCGTTCAGGCGGCACGGCAACGAGCCGAAGGGACACAAACGTGGCCAGAGGCCCAGGCTGTGTATCAGCAGGCGACCGTATTGCAACAACAGGCAGAGGCTCTGGTTGCTACTCACACATTCGATCAAGCCGAACTGCGGTATGGGCAAGCACGGGAATATTATGAGGAGGCGAGCACAGTTGCTGAGCGTCTCCATCTTCAACAGACGGTCACACGAACCCGACAGCAAGCTGAAGCTGCGCTCGACACTGCGCGACACGCTGGAGCTGCGCAACGATTCACCACTGCGTGGCGGGAAATCGATGAGATTTTCCAACGTGCACGACAGTACGAGATCCAAACCCAATGGTCAGACGCGATTCCACTGTATGAGCAAGCGACTCAGCGATGCACGCAGGTACAACGTGAGGCTGAGCAAGCCGCTGCCCACGAAGAGGCGCAATGGCAGCAACGTGTACGTGTCGCACAGCAACGCGCGCAGCAGAGCCGGAACGCCGCCGAACAGGCCGAAGGACCACAATTAGCACAGACCCAGTACGCGACGGCCATGCACGCCTATCAGACTGGAGAGCAAAGTCTGAAGGCGCGACAGTGGACTGATGCCGAAGCCCGTTTCGCGCAGGCGCACGAAAAATTTCTCCATACTTTGGCCGAGGCGCAAAACGAAAAGGCAAAGCAGGTTGCGAGAGCAGCACGAGACGAGGCGCTGAAAACTCAACAAGAGACTCAGAAAAGCCGTGCCCCCGAAGTGTTCCCTCAACGAGTTGCTGAAATAAGCGCGCTGCTGCAGAAAGGAGAGCAGGCTTTTCAGCGAGTAGAGTTCTCTTCCGCGCAACAGGATTTTCAACGTGGCACAGCCCTATTGCAGCAACTTGCTCAAGACACCGTCCGTCACTTGCAGAAGAAACAAGCCGAGCAAACAAAGAGACAGGCAGTTGCGCTGCAAAGCCAGACGCAAAAGATAAAAGGGAGGCAACACAAACAGGCAAAGAAAGCTTTACAGCAAGGCGATCGTCTGTTTGCTCAAGAGCATTACCAAGAGGCTGCGACTCACTACGAGACCGCCGCAGCCTTGTGGTCAGCACTGCAACAAACGGCGGCACAAGCCGCGACGGCCCCTGCTGCTGCAAAGCAAGAGGCTCCTTCTGTTGCCGTTTCAGTCGCTCGCTTTCCTCTTCCTTATGCGTGGATTGGTGGAGCAGTACTGGTGCTCCTGATTGGACTGTATGTCGTGAATCCTTTCTCTTCGACGAAGGAGAAGGGCCGAGAAGAAAAGAAAGACACAGTGCTATCCCCAAAACCTGCGTCGAAACCATTGCAAATTACCCAAGCGACGCCTGACCCTGCTGGGAAAGTTGCTGTCGATGAAGGCAAAAACCAAACTTTTGTCGTTGCTGTGGATAGTGCCGCACCAGGCACTCTGCAATACTCCTGGCGAGTCAATAGCCAAGAGGAATTTTCTGGCACTGGAAAAGAGGCAGCTTCATGGACCTACCATCCTCGCTTTGATGAAGGAGAGGGGAGAGACAAAGAGATCGAAGTCGTCGTGACAGATACAGAGCAGCAGACCGCGAGTACAAGCTGGCGCGTGCAGGTCCAGAATGTGAATCGTCCACCGCAGATTACCGTTGTTGCTCCACAACCGGGAAAGCCCATCACTGCGAGGGCTGGAGAGGTGAAAGAGTTTTCGATCGAAGCCACAGATCCGGACGGCGACGACCGACTTGCTTATCTCTGGTCTGTCGATGGCAAGGAGGTCTCGCAGGAAAAACAATGGAAGTTCCAAGTGCCTTCTGATGGGGGCGCTCATACAATTGCCGTCGCAGTATCCGACGAGGCTGGGGCCAAGGTCCAGCAAGAGTGGCAGGTCAGCCTCAAGTCTCTCCCGCTGGTCATCACCCGAACGAGTCCCCCTACGACACAAGAAGTGATAGTCGAGGAGGGAAAAAGTCTGACTTTTGCGGTGGGAACGGAAGATGCGGGGAAAGAGGCACTCCGCTATTCCTGGAGGATTGATGGGAAAGCGCAATCTGCCTCCGGTGAGCAGTGGGTCTATCGTCCAGGTTTTAGCGATGCAACAGAGAAGCCGAAGACAGTGGAGGTCATTGTTGCCAATCGGGAGAATCAGACGGTCAAAGAAACCTGGCAAGTCCGTGTCCAAAATGTGAATCAACCTCCCAACATTGTGAAAACTTCCCCTGGTGCCGGACAGACGGTACAGGTTGCATCTGGTGGGGTCCAGGACTTTACAGTCAATGCAGCGGACCCGGATCGAGACGATCGCCTCGCGTATGTATGGTCACTTGACGACAAAGAAGTTTCTCGGAGTGAGCGCTGGCAATTTCGTGCCCCTGCCACTGAAAGTGCCCATCGCGTGACCGTGGAAGTGCAAGACCGCGAGGGTTTGAAGAAACAGCAAGAATGGCAAGTCCTGGTCAAAGCTGTTCCTCTGCCTGACAAGCCACCAGAGTGGCGAACGACCCAGCCGCGCGATGACAAGCTGACGGTACGCCTTGGAGACTCGGTCATGCTGTCAGCAACGGCTGAACTATTGCAAAAAACTGAAGAAAAGGCGACGATTCGTTATGTGTGGAGTCGCAATAGTGAGTCCGTACAGGAAGGGCAGTCTGATCGTTTTCGCTTTGACGAAACCAGACCCGGCACGTACCAAGTGGCAGTCGTTGCGATCGGGCCAACTGGTCTCAAAAGTGGTCCACGACGATGGACGATTGAAGTGCGCCCGCCGGACGTTCCTCCTCCTCCCCCTCCTGAGCCAGGCGAGTTGCGAGAAACAGAGGTACGCGAGTGGCTTGAGGGGTACCGTCGAGCGTGGGAAGAGAAGAGCACAGATCGCCTCGTCGCACTTGGGGCACTTTCCAGTCAAGATGCGACTAAGCTTCAGCAAGTCCTCGCTGTCTATAAAGAGTTTCATGTTGTTTTCACAGATGTCGATATTCAACGACAAGGAACGCAAGCGACGGTTTCTTTCCAGCGGGTAGATACGATGGAAGGCAAGCAGGTTTCTCATCCGGGGCGCACGACACTTCGGCTCGAAAAACGAACTGACGGTCAGATTGTGATTCGGAAGTAACGCGCTCTCGCTTACGTTTCTCGCCTCCACCAATACACACTCATAGCGATAGCCACCTCCAGTACCAAGAGAGCGAAGAGTGCATCGCGCAGATTGATTCGAGCACGGAAACCGCCGTCTGTGCGTGCCGTTGTCATAACCGCGTGATGAGCACGATGGCAACTGAGGCACGATGTGGCAGCGCGCTGCTGCTCGTGACACGACACACACGCTTCCATCGGGAGTGGATAGGCGGCAGAGCGGAGGACTGGGCGATAGGTTTGCTCACCGTTGATAGTAAAGTGACACTGCACGCAATCGGTGGTCTTGTGGTTGTCGTGCGAGAACTCAACGTAGGGAAGTGTACGTGAGAATCGCATCACCTTGTTGTCCTCACGGGTGTGACACTTCCGGCATTGCGCAGAGGCATTCGTGGGTGCGAGTTGCGGGTCGCGGGAGCCGACCTCTTTATGGCAGTCGATGCAATCGCTATGTGAAGGGAAAGCTGAACCAGCACTGAGCGCATTGATGACCGTTCCAGGTAATGGCTGATGACACGCCAGGCATGCCGTCTGACCAGAGCTTTTCGCATGCGCGGCATGGGCGAAGATTAAGCCGCTTTCGTCATGCGGGGCACTCTGTTGCCATCGGAGACGTTCTGACTCTGTGGGTGGGAGGGCAAGACGAACCGTTCGTTTTTCTTTATTCCCAGTTGCGACAAAGACGTGTTTGTAGTGACGCCAGAGTGGGCGTTCTTGAAAGGCTACTTCATGACAACCCCAACACTGCGCAGCCCCACCTTTGATGGTGAACGTTTGCCCACGATGTTCAGTATGACACGTCGTGCAATCATCTTGATGTCGCGTGTTGGTTTGCACAACACTGGCGTGGCAGTCTTTTGCCGCACACGAGGTGCTCATCGCTTGACTCCCCCACGGAGAATGACAGGTTGCGCACTCACCCTCTAACCGGGCGTGGCCGGCAGAGAGCGGGCCACTGGAGAATAACGTTGGTTTTCCTAGAACGAACATACCACCAGTGCAAAGAGCAGTGAGGAAAAGTGCGATGAAGACTGCTTGCCAGCGGGACGGCAGCGAGACAGTGATAGGGGTAGACACGGGTGGAACCGGTGTCTGTGGAGAGCTCCTCGCTTCCCGCTCTTTGTGAGGAAGGCGAGTCGGAGGGAGTGCCCGCGGTGGAAGTGGAGCAAGACTCGTGCTTTCTCCCTGCGAGGGGATCTCGATTTGCAGTCGGGTATCACTGATAGAAATGACGTCGCCATGACGGAGCGTCGTGCGCTTGACCCGTTCAGGATTATTATTGATGAACGTTCCGTTGAGGCTTCCCTCATCAATCAGGGTTACGGTTGTTGGGGTTTGCTCAATAGTAAAGTGAATCCGGGAAACACGGAGGTCTTTTAAGGTAAAATCGGCGGTCTGCCCACGCCCGACCGTAAAGCTCGGAGCTTCTGGTGTCGGCTCAAATGTTCGTCCAATATCTGCACCTTCGATGACGCGCAGGAAAAGCCGTGGGGGCGATGAGGACGATGGAGCACCGACAACCGTTGCCTCTTCTGCCGGAGGAGGGGAAGAACGCGATGGTGGAGAAACGGTTGGCCTTTCTTTCGCTGGTGGAGATGACGGTGGTGGTGGAGAGGTCCCCTCTCGACGTTCTGGAGGAGATGGTTTGACTTCAACAGGGGGCACAGGGGTGGGAGGTGGCGATGGAGGAAGGCGTTGCTCTTCTGGTTCAGGAAATTCGACTCGGAGACGGCTTTTGCCTAAACGAATTTCATCGTGGCTTCTCAGCGGATGTGTTGTAATACGCCCGTCTTGGTCGTTGAGGAAAGTACCATTGACACTTCCGAGATCGGCAAGGACAAGACTCCCCTTTTCTTGACGAATCTCACAGTGACGTCGCCCCAGAGAGGCATCATGCAACATGATGTCGCAGCCAATGCTCCGACCGATAACCACGCGCTCACTCTCGAAGGTAAAGACATGTCCGGCATCAGGGCCGGTCAGAACAGTGAAGGTGATCACCTGGGTGCTCTGCTAATAGTACAAGATGATAAGAATGTGGAAGAGGGAAAACGTGAGCAATCCCACCGTGACCACGATATGGAAAAGAACCCATCGTTCCTTGCGCACCTGTGTCTGTGTGATAGGAGTCACTCGCATTCTCGCTGTGACCGCCTGCGGAGAGACAGAGGCGGGATGAGGATCGACCCAGGTTGCCACTGTGCCGCTGGTGACCACCAGGAGGAGCAAGACAAAGGCCAGGGTGGCGATACTATTGCCAAAATGCAGATGAGAATGGAGAAGAATGAACCAGACCGAAAGGAAACCAAGGACACTATGCCAGTTGTTCCAGAGGTTCTGTGTGACGTCGTGACGCCTCCCCAAGCGAACAATGCTAGAAATCACAATAGTCACAAAACCAAGCAGTCCAAAGAGACGACCGGAGGGCGTACGGGTAGTGAGAAAGCCTGAAAAGGGGAACGTGGCAAAGATAAAGTATCCTGTGAGGAGACTTCCTACAAGAAAAGTGGCAACGGCAGGGCGTCGTAGGACTGACATAATGAAATCAGGATAGAGAGTGTCGCTTGTTCTCCAGTTAAGTAGCGTTCACTTCCTCATTTGACAAGTAGAACAACACTCCCAGGGTGTATCGCCTTGACTTTAGGAGGTGCCTTCCATACCCTTGCTAGATTGTGGAGGAGCCTATTCACGTTCTTCCCTGTTGTGTTGGTGAAACAGGGAGCAAGGCCGGTGAGGGGAAAGGAGAGAGGTGTGAGACGAGCTATTGTGGTGGTATTGTTAGGAGCGGTATTGCATCTGGGGCAAAGTGATGGAGTAGAAGCCAAAGATTTATCGAAAGGTCTTGTTGATGCTACTGACATCAAACTTGATGTCAATCCAGTCAACGGTGTTCCCCATCAGGCCCATTTTGTCAGTGCCGCTTCTGCAACCTTTGGCCTCTTGGTCAAACAGTTAGCTCCGAGCGCCGCAGATTTTCCTGCGACCTCGACGGTTCCTGGCTTTACGTTTCGCTATAATCCACAACTCCAAGTATTCGAACGCTCCTCAAGCTCCCTTGGCCCAGTGTTCGTGGAACGGCCTTTGACAGTCGGTCGGGGAAAATTCGAACTCGGTATGTCGTTCTTGTACGTCGACTTCAAAGACCTGGATGGGGACAGTTTGGACGGGCTGAAATTTTCCGACTTAGGGCATAATGATTGTTGCAATGCGGTGAGGCCTCCGCCCAGCCCCGGTTTTCCCACGTTCGAAGACGATACCGCGGACCTGAAGTTTGAGAACTTTGAGCTGTATTCCTATGTCCTTTCGTTCTTTGCCACTTATGGAATTACTGATCGTTGGGATGTGAACTTTTTAATCCCAGTTATTTTTACCACGATGGATATCAAAACTCGCCAGACGCTGGGTAATGAAAGCGGGACCAATACACATTTCTTTAATGTAGCGACGCAGCAGAGGGTAAGATTTACGAACTTCGATGACAGCAAAACGGGGGTAGGAGACATTCTGCTTCGCACCAAATACCATCTCTATGAGAGAGACGGCTTTAATCTCGCTGGGGGACTGACCTTACGAGTTCCTTCTGGAGACGAAGATAATTTCCAAGGACTGGGAGATACGACACTCATGCCGTTTTGGGCGTTCGCGAAAGAATACGGGCGCTTCGATTTTCACGTGAGTAGCGGAATCGAATTTGATTTCGATGATTCTGATCGCAATCGTATTCGCTATGGTGGTGGCGTTACCCTTCAGTTGATTGAGAATGTTGCTTTCCTTGTCGACATTGTCGGCAGCTCCGGCCTCAAAAAAGATCGCATTTCTCAGACGGTGACGCAGTTCGTCAATAGCGGCGGTAGTTCGGAAGGAACGCCAACCACGATCCCTACATCTATCACTGTCCATGACACCCTGCGGACCGATATTGTGGACTTGAACGTCGGATTTAAGACAAGTCTACTAAACCCCCAGTCGCGCTACTCGATTGTCGCTTTTTCCACAGTGTTTGTTCCCCTAAATAATGATGGACTCCGTGCCGACTGGATTCCCGCGTTTGGTGTAGAAGTGGGCTTCTGATCACTGGTTAGGGCTTCCCTGGGGCGACGGCCATAGCTACCCGAAAGCCCAGGGAAGCATGCGCGAAGTTCGGGCGAGCACCGTGCCGTGTGGAAGGCTGACAATAGAGCGTACTCTCACCACGTTGCCACCCACACCCACGATAGACGCGAAAAATCCCTTGAGCAGCCCCCAGCGGGTCGGTGACGGCAGTAGTAGGGTAGTCGCCATACCAATCCTGACTCCATTCCCAAACGTTCCCCAGCATGTCGTACAATCCCCATGTATTTGGACGGAGCTGGCCAACAGCGCGGGTCCGTCCTCCGGCCGTGGCTTCTGTCCACGCATATCTTTCTAACTGACGCTCATCGTCGCCAAACGGATACAACGTGAGCGCACAAGAACGAGCCGCGTGTTCCCATTCTGCTTCGGTTGGAAGGCGATAGCGAGAAGTGCCCTCTCGTGCATTGAGCTGACGGATAAATTCTTGAACGTCATTCCAGGTAACACTCTCGACTGGCAAATGCGGGTCACCAGTGAAACGACTGGGATTTTTCCCCATGACAGCGACCCATTGGGCTTGGGTGACTTCGTATTTGCCCATGTAGAAGGGTTGACTAATGGTCACCTTATGTGAAGGCTGGAGAGCGGGAATCTCATCTGTCCCCATACGCAACTCTGCCGCTGGAATGGCGACAAACTCCATGCCGATGCTATTGACCACTGGACTGGGAATGTTTGGTGGTAAGGGTGTTGTGACACAGGCGGAGGTTGGTGTCGTCAGTGGGAAAATAAAGTCACCTTTATCCAAACGAGAGTCGAGAATCTTACCGGACTGCGGAGTTTGGGTTCCCTGTGAGTACGCGATGACTTTTTCCTGTAAGAACCCTCCAAGTTCCGAACCCGTAACATAGCCGTCGTGGTTGCGATCTGCTTCACCTTCCAGCGCCTGGATAAATTGCCGCCGGAATTCACTGGTGTCTGGAACGCGCTGATCGGCAGTGCCAGAGGAAATGAACTGTCGGACGTACTCTCCGGTATTCTTTGTGAGGCCTTGGACAAGATCTTCAGGATTGGGAACGAAGAGGCCGAAGCCACGGGCCCCGGAAAAGCAGCTGTCAAAAATGAACAGCGCGTGTCGCGACTGAATCTCGCGTGCCATGCTGGCAAAGCGCTCAATACTGAGGGTTTTTGCCAGAAAGGCTTGTAGATTGGAATCCGTGGGTAATGGCGCATCGCGAGCAACGATAACACCCATCCACTCTGCCGGATCATTGCGGGCATACGGTGGCTTAATCGTGTAGCCGTGCCCGGCAAAATAGAAGAGGAGGCGATTGTCTGACGCTAACCCATACTTTAAGACAAATTCTCGGTACGTTTTCTCTAAGTCGGCCAAACTCGGATCTTCTACGATAACAACGTGGAAGCCTTGCTTTTCGAGAGCTTGAACCACTTCTCGGACATCTCTTTTAACACCCGGAAGGCGTGGCCAACCACCGGTATAGTCGCTGATACCAACGACCAAGGCGTGACTTTCCTTATAAGAAAAGGAACCGGCTGGCTTACCGGAACGGTCTTTGAGTGGAATGACGTATTGTCCCTGTGCTGCCCAACCCACAGCCGCGGGAAGAATAAACCAGGACAGTAGCATGAGGGCGATTTTTGCCTGAGAGCGCGGGTGTCTCGCCCGCATCCGAGATAGTCCCATATCCCTACTTCTCTGCCATCTGTCCATAGCCAAGATTAACAACCTGGACACGGCGGTTTTTTTGCCTCCCCTCATCGGTTGCGTTATCGGCAATCGGTTTCTGTTCCCCGTACCCGACGGTAACAGTCCGTTCCTTGAGACCGTAACGTTCGCTCAGGTAATGGGCTACACTTTGGGCACGGCGTTGGGAGAGGTCTTGATTATAGGCATCGCTACCCACACTATCAGTGTGCCCCTCAATCTGAAAACAACAGGAAGCAAGTTCCTGCGATTTGAGCGCCTGTCCTAATTTGTCCAACGTCTGTATGGCTTCGGGGGTCAGTTGGGCCGAGCCTGTCGCGAAGGTCACTTTGATTGCGACAGTTGCCGTTTCCGCTGTGGTTTCTGCGCCCAACTGCACTCCTCTCGTTTGTGCACGTTTGCGATAGTAGTCACACTGCGGTTTTTGCGGTGTAGTTTGATTTGCTGGACCAATGCCGCGCATCTGCCCGGTTGTCGGTGGTGGGACGGCAAGTTTAAGCCCTTCGATCAACTCTTCAGTTGTGGGTTCGTGGCCTGTCAAGTCACGAGTCGTTTGCGCTTGTACTGGCGCAAGGCAGAGCATCCATACCCCGAAGGCGGCAAGGCTTACTCGGTAGAAGTGTGTCATTCTGGTCCTCCTCATGGGTTTGTCTACACGGCTTTAGTGTAGCGCGCGTTGTGGGAAACTCAAAGGAAGGTGAGAGAAGAGGGGGGCGTCTATTGGCTCCGCTTACGATCCGGCTCCAGTACCAATCCTCGTCGTGGCCACTCGTGCGTGACAACACGGCCCAAGCCAGATTCGGTAATGTAGAGCGTCGAATAATTAGCACCGCCAAAGGCCACATTAGTGACTGCTCGATCTTCTGAAGGAATGATGGTGTCCTGCTTTCCGTGAGGATCAAAGACGACCGTTCCACCTCCCAATACCCCGGCAACCAACACATAGCCTTCTTCATCCAAGCACAGACTATCGGGATAGTATCCCGCTGGCAGCGTACCAAACTGCTTCGATGCTCCCAATTCCTCTGGAGCACGGATGGGAAACGCCAAAAGGTCACCAGCAAACGTCTGGGCGACGATAAGGGTTTTACCATCCGGGGTTAAGCCGATACCGTTAGGATGCTGCAAATTCGTCGCGACACGGCGGATGTATTTGCCATCTGGAGAAGCATAGTACACATTGCCTTGCCGTTTGGTCGGTGAGCCCGGAGTTTCTCGAAGATTGGGGTTGCGATGGATGGGGTCGGTGAAGTAGAAGTTGCCTTCCGCGTCGAACACAAGATCGTTTGGAGCGCTGAGTGGAGTCCCTTCACAGGCAGTGTAAATCCGTTGAACGGTGCCATTCTTGTCGATGCGTTCGATTCGTCCGGTTTCATAACTGAGAGCGGGGCCGATTGGCATGCCATTATGCCAGTTGAATCCACCATTGTTGGTGACGTAGAGCGCGCCATCGGGACCGAATGCGGCACCGTTTGGTCCGCCTCCAGGCTGAGCAAAAACAGACATGGTGCCATCAGGTGCAATCTTGCGTATCCGCCCGCCGCGAATCTCGACCACGTACAAGCTGCCATCACGGTCCCACACTGGACCTTCAGGAAACTCTAAGCCAGTGGCGATGATTGTTTTGTGCATGATTTTCTCTTTTCATCCGTTTCGCCAGAGAGAGACGCATTTGCGTAATGCCTCGCGTCCGTGCGCTCCCATTTGTTGACTGCTATTTCCCTTACCGTTCGGCAAGACGAGAATCTGCTCTGTTACGAACCCCAACGCTTCAGCAATTTCCGAAAGGATAATATCGACAGAGATACTCGCTCCTGCGTAGCGCACGTTGTCATTGACCATGATGAGCGGAGCTTTTGGCTTTAAGACTCGTGCACAGTCGGCAATGACACACGCCATTTCATAAAAGTAGCCGCGGACCATACGAGCAATGCCATTGTTGTTGAGTAGATCAAGCTGCTTCTGGGTGTCGAGGTAGGAAAGAATCGTTTGGAGGAGAGCCTGATTGTCGGCAGCGGCAATAGCTGACTTCCACTTGGGATTGAGTGCCAAGAGGTCTTTGGCTCTATTCTCGACTGTGCAACTCAGCATCTCCTGTCGGAGTCTGACAATTTCTGCCTCGTCCACTCCTAGTAAGGCGAGTTCGAGACCGTAAGTACGAGTGTAGTCATAGCGGTTGCAGTATGGCGGAGAGGTCACCAGGCAATCATAAGACTTTGCCTTGAGTCTCGGCAGAATATCTAGACATGAGCCTCGATGTAGCACAACATCTGCCTTCGAGCGCAGAGTAGCAAATAAATCGGTGGGCAGCTCGGTCTCTCGCAAGTCCGAGACAATTTCGTCGAGTTTATTTACCATCGCTTTGTCAAAAGAGAGAATCTCTCCTTTATCGAACACCTTTCCCCCGGCTCGCCTA
>Ga0187892_10003348_pt1 | contig 29509 bp, 22 predicted proteins | sample MA1701073metaG_FD_139345 | JGI IMG/M metagenome (GOLD analysis project Ga0187892, IMG submission 139345) | Bio-ooze microbial communities from a basaltic lava cave in the Kipuka Kanohina Cave System on the Island of Hawaii, USA - MA170107-3 metaG ... | reverse complement strand
TGGCGGCCGGCCGCCTCGCCGCGCGCGATGCCATCGACGCGAAGCTCGCGGAGTGGACGCAGACCGTGCCGAAGCGCGAGATCGCGGCGCTGCTCCAGCGCTACGGCGTCCCGGCCGGCCCGGTCTTCACCGGCACCGACATGCTCGACGACCCGCACTTCCAGGCGTGGGGCTACGCGCGCGAGGTCGAGGTCGAGGGGCTCGGGCGCTTCTCGCTCGAGGGCCCGTGCTGGAGCGCCTCGGCAATGGCCGATGCGGACGTGCGCCCGGCCCCGAAGCTCGGCGAGCACACGCGCGCGATCGCGCGGCGCCTGCTCGGGTTCTCCGACGCCGAGATCGAGCGGCTCGTCGCCGCGGGCGCGCTCGAGGATCCGCCGCCTCCGAAGTGAGCGGAGGAGGCCGAACTCTGCGTCTCGGGCGGTGTCACTGGTGCACCGTCCGGGGGATCGATGCATACGAGGCTGGCCACCGTCCTGACCCTGATCCTCCTGCTCGGCTGCGCCTCGGCCGGCGGCGACGAAGCCGCCACCGGGCGAGCCCAGCCCAGTGCGGCTGCGTCCGATCGGCTCTTGCTGAAGACCGCCGAGCTCTCGGTCGCCGTGGACGACGTGGCCGCGGGTGCGAGGGCCGCGGCGGACCTCGCGCAGGGCCTGGGCGGCTACGTGACCGCTTCGAGTACTCGGGGCGAAGACCACGCGCACCTCGACCTGCGCGTGCCGGCCGCCCGTCTCGACGAGGCGCTGGCGTCGCTCGCGGCGCTCGGCGAGGAGTTGGCGCGCAGCGTCTCGGCCAGTGACGTCACCGCAGAGGTCGCCGACCTGGAGGCGACGCTCGCGAACCAGCGCGCGCTCCGCGACCGGCTGCGCGCGCTGCTGGCGCGCGCACAGAACGTCGAGGAGGTGCTCCAGGTCGAACGGGAGCTGACGCGCCTGCAGACGGACATCGACAGCGGCGAGGCCCGCTTGAAGCGGCTCCGCACGGACGTTGCGCTGTCGGCTCTCGCTCTCGATCTCGAGAGGCGCAAGGGTCCTCGCATCCTCGGCCCCCTCGGCTACCTCTGGGTGGGCACCAAGTGGTTCGTCACGAAGCTCTTCGTCATCCGCGAGTAGCGCTGTGCGCCGCGGCGCTGGCCTTGAGCCTTGCGCCGGCGGTCAGCGCGGAGCCCTACCGCATGGTGCTCGATCCCGCGGCCACCGAGATCGGCTTCACGCTCGGCGCCCGGCTCCACACCGTGCGCGGGCGCTTCGCGCTCGCGTCGGGCGAGGTGCGCTTCGACCCCGAGACGGGCGCGGCCACCGGCGAGATCCGCGTGGACGCGCGGAGCGGCCATACCGGCATCGCGCGCCGCGACCGCGTGATGCACGAGGAGGTGCTCGACTCGCCGGCGCACCCGCTGCTCGTGCTGCGGCCGGAGCGCCTCGAGGTGACGAAACGCGACGCCGACACGCTCGCGGGCCGGCTGTTCGGCTCCTTCGAGGTGCGCGGTGAGCGCCATCCGCTCGAGCTCGCGTTCGACGCCTCGCGGCAGGGCGACCGCGCGCGCGTGACCGTGCGCTTCGACGTGCCGTGGGTGGCGTGGGGGCTCCCGGACCCGAGCAACCTCGTCCTCAGCGTCGAGAAGACGCTCGCCGTCGAGGTCAGCGCGGGCGGGACGCTCGCCGCCGAGTAGCGAGGAGCAGCGCGGGCAGCACGAGCAGGTCGGCGAGGAGCGACGCCGCGATCGCGACCACGCTCACCGCCCCGAAGCTCGCGAGGCTCTTCCAGGGCACGAAGACGAGCACGAGGAAGCCGAGCCCGAGCGCGGCGGCGGAGGTGAGGAGCGGGCGACCGACTTCGCGGAGCGCCGCTTCGATCGCGAGCTCGCGCGCGAGGCCCTCGCGCAACCTCTGGTAGGCAGAGAGCAGGTGCAGCGCCTCGTCCACGCCGAGGCCGAGCACCACCGCCGCCACCATCGCGGTGCCGACGTCGAGCGGCACCGCGAGCGCGCCCATCGCGCCGAGGGTCAGGAGCACGGGCAGCAGGGTCGGGATCATGGCGAGCGCCGCAAGCGGGATCGAGCGCAGGCAAAACGCGGCGAGGATCCCCACCAGCACGAGCGCCGAGCCAAAGCTCCCGATCTGCGTGTCGCGGATCTCGTCGATCATGCGGCTCACGACCACGAGCGGGCCGGTCACGGTCACGGCGTAACCGGCCGGTAGGCGCGCGGCGACGTCACGCCCGACGCGCGCGACGAGCGCGCGGAGCTCGTCCTGCGGGAGCTTCTCGGCCTGGAACGAGAGGCGGAAGGCGGCGGGCTCGTCGCCGCGCGCGGGAGCCACGTAGAACGAGAAGAGCTCCGGGTCCTCGGCCCGGAGCATCCGCTGGAGCGACGCGAAGCGCTCGGGCACGACCGCTTCGCCTGCCAGCGCGAGCGCGCCGCCGTAGAAGAGCGCGTGGAGCTTCTTCATCGGAGCGAGGATCGAGAGCGGGCGCCCGAGGCCGGGCGCCTCGAGCGCTTCGAGAGCGGCGAGCGTCTCGAGCGCCTCGGGCGCGGTGGGCTCGACGCCAGGCGGGAGCGACAGGGCGAGCTCCAGCGTCTCGGCGCTCCGTACGAGGGCCGCCTGGCGCGCCCAGCGCACGACGGGGTTCCGCTCGCCGTAGATCTCCTCGAAGCTCGCGTCGATGCGGAGCCGCGTGAGGCCGGCGGCGGCGAGGAGCGAGAGGAGGAGCGTCACGGCGAGCGTGCGCACGCGCCAGCGCGGAGCGCCCGTGGCCAGCCGGTCGAGCGCGCGCGCCCAGAGCGCGCTCTCCCGCGGCGGCGAGATCCAGCGCGCGGGGAGCCTGGTCAGCGCGACGGGCAGGAGCGTGAAGGTGACGACGAGCGCTGCCATCACGCCGAAGGCCGCGATCCAGCCGAAGCGCAGCAGGCTCTCGAGACCGCTCGTGTGGAAGGACGCGAAGCCCGCGGCGGTGGTGAGCGCGGTGTAGAGGCAGGGCCGCGCGACGCTCGCGACGGCACCCGTGAGCGCAGCGGGCCGCGCCGCATCCCCGCCTCCCGCGGCCGCGAGGCGCTCGGCGTAGGCCGCGAGCAGATGGATCGCGTAGCAGACGCCGATCGTGAGGAGGAGTGGTGGGAGCACCTGGAAGAAGCTCGTGCGCGGCCAGCCGAGCCAGCCCTGGAGCCCGACCGCCGCGAGGAGCGCGACGCCCACGCCCGCGAGCGCGAGCGCCGCGAGCGGCGCCGAGCGGAACGCGAGCCACACGATCGCGAAGACCAGGGCCACGATCGCGGGCACGAGCCGCTGCGCCTGCCGGTCGAGGTCGCGGCCCGCCACCACGAACTCGACCGGACCGCCGGCGAGCGCGAACGTGAAGCCTCGAGCCTCGAACGGGGCGAGCGCCGCGAGCGCGGCGTCGACCGCGCGCTCGGCCGTGGCGCTCGACGAGTCCTCGAGCGTGACGACGAGCGCGCCGGCGCGTGCGTCGGGCGAGACGATCTGCCCGACCCAGAGCGGGTCCGCGAGGGCGAGCGGCACGAGCGCGTCGAGGTCGGGAGCCGGGTTGCCGTCGGGCGCGAGCTGGCGCGCGCGCGGCAGGTCGAAGGGCTCCGCGACGAGGAGCGGGCTCGTGGCGGGCCCGTCCACGCGCCGCACGCCCGGCGTCCCGCCGATCGCGACGGCGAGCGCATGCGCGAGCTCGAGCGCCGGTGGATCGAAGACGCTCCGACACGGCGCGGTGTCGGTGCAGTGGAACGTGACCGCGAAGGGCACGCCGCCCCCGAAGCGGGCCGCCACCCGGTCGAGCTCGCGCACCACGGGGTGCGAAGCGCCGAGGAACGCGCGATACCCGCCGTCCGTTCCGACGCGGAGCGCGCCCGCGCCGAGCACGGCCGCGAGGACCATGCCGAGCAGAGCCGTCGCGAGCGGACGGCGGAGGGCCCACGCGGCGAGCCGCTGCATGGGCGCGGAACCTAGCGAGGAGGGGCACTAGCCGGTGCGTCACGCGCGCGCCTCGGCTGCTCGGCGCCTGCACCGCGCCTCGCGCGCGCGCGGCGCCCGGCGCCGTGAGGGCTTGCGCGCGCCTCTGCCGTGGCGCTGCGCGGGGGTGGAGGGGCCCGCTTCAGAGGCGAAGAGGCGCCGCCGATGACGGGCGGGCGGACGGGAGGGACGCCAGCACCCGAGGTTCCCATGCGCGTTCGCCTCCCCCGCGTCGTACGGCCCGTTCTCGCCGCGACGCTCCTCCTCGCCGCACCGGCCCACTCCGAGGAGCCGCTCTTCCTCCCGCTCGGCGATCTCCCGGGCGGCGCCTTCCAGAGCATGGCGAGCGACGTGTCGGCCGACGGCAGCGTCGTGGTCGGCAAGAGCCGCACAGGCGTCGGCGACTTCGAGGCCTTCCGCTGGGACGCGGTGAACGGGATGACGGGCCTCGGCGATCTGCCCGGGAACATCGTGTCGAGCGAGGCGATGGGCGTCTCGGCGGACGGCGCGGTCGTCGTCGGGCGGAGCGCGTCGGCTCCCGGCATGCAGGCCTTCCGCTGGGACGCGGTGACCGGGATGGTCGGCCTCGGTGACCTGCCGGGCGGCCCGTTCCAGAGCGGGGCCTCCGACGTGTCGGCCGATGGGCAGGTGGTGGTCGGCCAGGGCCGCTCGCTGAACGGGCCGGAGGCCTTCGTCTGGACCGCGGGCGGCATGGTCGGCATCGGCGACCTCGCGGGCGGCCTCTTCTCCAGCCAGGCGAACTCGGTCTCGTGGGACGGCTCCGTCGTCGTCGGAGGCGGCCGCTCCGGCTCGGGCCCCGAGGCGTTCCTCTGGACGCTCGCGGGCGGCATGTCCGGTCTCGGTGACCTCGCGGGCGGCGCCTTCTCGAGCTTGGCGCACGGCGCCTCGGCCGAGGGCGGGGTCGCGGTCGGGAGCAGCGCCTCGACGCCGGGCACGCAGGCCTTCCGCGCGGACGGCGCCGGTATGGGGGCCCTCGGCGACCTCCCGGGCGGGAGCTTCTCGAGCCGGGCAAACGCCGCCTCGCTCGACGGAGCGGTCGTGGTCGGCACCGGCTCGGGCGCACTCGGGAGCGAGGCGTTCGTCTGGGACGCCGCGAACGGCATGCGGCCCCTTGCCGCCGTGCTCGAGGAGCGCGGCATCGACCTCACCGGCTGGACGCTCCAGGAGGCGACCGGCGTGTCCGCGGACGGCCGCGTCGTCGTCGGCACCGGCATGAACCCGGCGGGCGACACGGAGGCGTGGCTCGCCGTGCTCGGCGACGACGTGATGGACGAGGACGGCGACGGCGTCCCCGACGACGAGGACCTCTGCCCGAGCGTGCCCGATCCCGAGCAGCTCGACCTCGACGGCGACGGGCTCGGCGACGCGTGCGACGCGGACGACGACGCCGATGGCGTGGTGGACGTGGACGACGTCTGCCCCGTGGTACCGGACCCCGATCAGGCGGATGCGGACGCCGACGGCATGGGCGACGCCTGCGACCTCGACGACGACGGCGACGGCGTCGCCGACGCGAGCGACAACTGCGCGCTCGCGGGGAACCCCGATCAGGCGGATCTCGACGGCGACGGCATGGGCGACGCTTGCGACCCCGACGACGACGCGGACGCGGTCCCCGACGCCTCCGACAACTGCCCCGTGCTCGCGAACGCGGACCAGGCGGACGCAGAGGGCGACGGCGTCGGCGACGTCTGCGACCTCGACGACGACGCGGACGGTGTCGCCGACACGGCGGACAACTGTCCGATGGTCGCGAACGCGGACCAGGCGGACGCCGACGCCGACGGGCACGGCGACGCCTGCGACGCCGACCGCGACGGCGACGGCCACCCGAACGGGGCGGACAACTGCGCGTCGGCGCCGAATCCGACGCAGGCCGACGTGGACCTCGACGGCATGGGCGACGCCTGCGACGTGGATCTCGACGGCGACGGCGCCCCGAACGGCTCCGACAACTGCGCCCAGCTCCACAACCCGGACCAGGCGGACCACGACGGGGACGGCCTCGGCGACATCTGCGATGCGGACGACGACGCCGACGGCGTCGCCGACGGCGCGGACAACTGCCCCTCGCTCGCGAACCCCGGGCAGCTCGACTTCGACGGGGACGGCGCGGGCGACCCGTGCGACCTCGACGACGACGCGGACGGCGTCCTCGACCCCGAGGACGCGTGCCCGGACAGCGAGCCGGGCGGCGTGGTCGATCGGACGGGCTGCGCGCTCGCGGAGCACTGCCCGTGCCCCGGGCCCCGCGGCCAGAGCCTCGCCTGGCGCAGCAACCGCCAGTACCTCGCGTGCCTCGAGGAGGTCGTGGGCGACTTCCGGCCGCTCCGCGCGCTCTCGAAGAGGAAGCGCGCCGAGCTCCTCGAGGCGGCCTGGCGCAAGGTCTGCCCGGAGCCGAAGAAGCCGAAGAAGAAGCGGCACCGCCGCCACGGGCATGGCCATCACCACGGCCACGGAGACGACTGCGACTAGGCCATGGGGCGCCCGGCGGGGGATGGCTAAGCTCGCTCCGTTCCCGCGGACCCGAGCGCGCCGAGGACCCGCCCGATGAGCCTGGCCGAGCCGAGCGAGCGCACGAGCTACACCCGGGACGAGCTCCTCACGAGCGGCGCCTATGCGGCGCCGCTCATCGCGGGCGGCGTCCGCTGCCACGGCGGCTTCGAGGCGGACGGCCGCTACCGCTCGCCGCGCACCGTCCACCGCGGGCCCGCGATCGCCGCCTGGCAGGCGCGCCTCGCGCACGAGGGCGCGGAGCTGATCGAGATCCCGCGTGCGCTGATGCCGCCGCAGTACCCGAACGTGGCGCAGGCGACGCTCCTGCTGAAGCACGGCGTGCGCGATCCCATCGTCCGCACGCTCACGATCATCTCGATCGTCGAGGGCTTCGGCGCGATCATCCGCGACGTCCGGGTGCCCGACCTCGGCACGCTGGTGGTCGAGGGGGTCGCGGGCACCGCGCTCGCGCACCTCGGCGAGGGCCTGTTCGAGGCGCACGCGCGCGACGAATCGGGCTTCAAGGACGAGGGCGGCCACAAGCAGATGTGGGAGGCCGCGCGCGATCTCGCGCTCGAGAAGCCGAAGATCCCGGGCGACGTGCTGATGCGCATGATGGGCCGGAACGCCGGGCGCTCGCGGCGGCCGGAGCGGCCCTTCCCGCAGCTCGACGAGACGCTCGAGCGCATGCTGGCGCTGATGGCGCAGGTGCTCGTCGTCGAGGTGTTCGCCGAGGGCACCTTCCGGTGGGGGATCGAGCTGCTCTCGAACCCGGAGGTGTCGGCTGCGCCGCAGGCGGCGGGCGACATGGTGCGCTTCGTCCAGAGCGACGAGAAGCCGCACGTCGAGTACCTGCGCACCGCGCTCTCCGAGCTGCGCGCGCGCACGCTCCGCACCGTGGACGGCCGCACGCTCGAGGGCCGCGAGGTCGTGGACGGGCTCCTCCACCGGATCCTCCGCGAGATCACGCGGAACCGGCCGCGCGAGCAGCGCGAGGACATCCGCGAGAGCCTGATCGAGGCGATGCAGAGCGCCGCGAACCCGAAGGCGCTGCTCGAGGAGTTCGACGCGCTCGAGTCGCGCTGGACACCCCCCGAGCGCACGGGCTTCGAGCCGGCCGCCGCGGCCGCCGCCTCTTAACGCAAGCGAAGCGCGCAGTGAGCCGCAGGCGAACGGAGTCCTAGGCCGTGCATCCGCTCACGCGGCTCCACCGCACGGCCGTCGTCGGCCGCCTCGCCGGCCGCCTTTACCTGCTCTACAAGCTGCCCGAGTGGGGCCGGAAGCTCCGGCGCCTCCCGAAGGCCACGGACCGCGAGCTCGCGCCGACGCACGCGCGCGCCGCCGAGTGGATCCTCGCTACCTCGCTCCGCATGCGCGGAGTGATCATCAAGATGTGCCAGGCGATCGCGACGCGCGCCGACGTCTTCCCGCCCGAGTTCGTGGAGCGGCTCAAGGAGTGCCACGACGCGGTGCCGCCGAAGCCCTTCGCGGTGGTGCGGGCGGCCGTCGAGCGCGAGCTCGGGAAGCCGCTCGACGCCGTGTTCGCGGAGTTCGCGGAGACGCCGATCGCCTCAGCCTCGCTCGCGCAGGTGCACGCGGCGCGCCTGCTCGACGGCACCGAGGTCGCGGTGAAGGTGCAGTACCCCGACATCGAGGACATCGTGCGCACCGACCTCCGGAACATGGAGCGCGCGTGCCGCATCTACGAGTGGGTGGACCCGCAGCCGCTCGAGCTGCTGCCCCTCCTGCGCGAGCTCACCACGCACGTCGGCTTCGAGCTCGACTTCGAGCGCGAGGCGCGCTCGGCCGACCGCGTGCGCGAGATGTTCGCCGGCGATCGCCACGTGATCGTGCCGAAGATCCACCACGCGCTCTCGACCACGCGCCTGCTCGTGATGGAGCGCGTGCGCGGGATCAAGATCACCGACAAGGCCGCGCTCGAGGCGGCGGGCATCGATCCCGCCGACGTGGTGCAGGACCTGATGCGCGTCTACGTGCAGATGGTGCTCGCCGCCGGCTTCTTCCAGGCCGACCCGCACCCGGGCAACCTGATGGTGACCCCGGCGCGCGAGCTGATCCTGCTCGACTTCGGCCTTTCGAAGGAGCTGCCCGAGGGCTACGGCCTCGGGCTCTTCGAGCTGATGTTCTCGATGATGACGCTGAACGAGTCGGCGATGGTGCGCGCCTTCCAGGAGCTCGGCTTCGAGACCAAGACAGGCGATGACAGCACGTTCCTCCTGATCGCCCGGCGGATGCTCTCGCGCAGCGAGACGGGGGCCTTCGAGGGCGAGTTCACCGAGGAGATGACGGACGAGCTCTTCGAGGCGATCCGCGAGGACCCCGTCGTGAAGGTGCCGAGCGACTTCGTGCTGGTGGGCCGCGTGTTCGCGTTCCTGTCGGGCATCGCCCACACGCTGGGCTCGCGCGCGAACGTGCTCGCCGCGATGGGCGCAGGCCCACCGGCGTGAGGCCGACACGGGTAAGTTGACACGGGGACGGAGTTGACATTCAACTTCCGCACCCTCGAGGGAGCAAGTTGAATCTCAACTCCGACCCCGTTGTAAACTTCCGCGGTAGGCCGGTCGGATGAGCGAGCTCGATGCCAACGCGCGCGCAATCGTCGAGAAGGCGATCGTGGCCTCGCCCTTCGGGAAGCTCCTCGGCCTCGCGCTCGAGTCCGCCGAGCCCGACCGCGTCGTGGTGCGCCTCCCCTACCGGAGCGACGTGACCACCCTCGGCGACACCGTGCACGGCGGCGCCATCGCGGGCCTCGTCGACACCGCCGCCACCGCGGCCTTCTGGGCGAAGTCGGGCCTCGGGGCGGGCGCCCGCGGCACCACGATCGGCTTCTCGCTCAGCTTCCTCTCCGCCGGCCGCGGCAGCGACCTCCTCGCCGACGCCCGCGTCCGCCGCCGGGGCCGGGAGATCTGCAACGGCGAGGTCGTGGTGCGCGATGCGAAGGGCGCCGAGGTGGCGCAGGCGATCGTGACATACAAGCTGTCGGGTTGAGCCGGGCGATGGCACGAACGCGGCGTCACCGCGCCACCCGGGCCGACATCGCGCGCTACTACGGCGATCTCACCGCGGAGTACGAGGCCTACGGCGGCGCGGCGAGCAGCTGGAGCTTCGGCGTCTGGGAGTCCGACGTCCGCACACACCAGGCCGCGCTCCTTCGCGGCCACGACCTGCTCGTGCGTGGGATCGAGATCACGCCCGCGACGCGCGTGCTCGATGTTGGCTGCAGCCTGGGTGGATTCGCGGTCTGGTGCGCACAGCGGTTCGGCTGCCGCGCCACCGGAATCACGGTCTGCGAGGAACACGTGGAGATCGCGATGGAGAAGGCGGCCGAGGCCGGCGTCGCCGATCGCTGTGAGTTCCGCTGGATGGACATGGATCAGCTCGAACTGAAACCAGACAGCTTCGATCTCGTCACGAACCGCGACTCGTACTGCTACTCACAGCGCAAGCGGCGCTATCTGCGCGAGGTGTTTCGGGTGCTCGCAAGAGGCGGTACCTGGTCCTGCATCGATTTCAACGTTCGCGCGGGAAGGCTCTCGGCAGCAGATGCCTTGGAGGTGGAGAAGGTGCTGCGCGGCTTTCACATACCCGAGCTGCTTCCGCTCTCGAGGGTGCTGGGCTACGCGAAGGCCGCTGGGTTCGAGAGCTGCACGGCGGTCGAGCTCGGCGAGGCCGTACTGCCGACCGCCGCAATGATCATGCGGCGCAGTTTCGAGCCGCTCCGGCTCGCGCGGCGGAATCCACGGCGCCAGATCTACTCCTCGAATGAGACCGAGGAGGCCAACTTCAGGGGACATTTCGAGGCCGGAATGGCGTACAGCGCCGGCCTTCACACGGGTCTGTTCGAGCACGGGTTCTTCCGCGCGCGCAAACCGGGCGGCGATTCGGCGTGACTCCGACGGACGTGGTACGACGTGGCCGAGGCGATCGTGACCCGCAAGCTGTCGGAGGTGTGACCCAAGCTTGAGAATCTCAAGTCCGGAGCGAGTTGCGAGCTACTACCGGGACACCACGGCCGAATACGAGGCCTATGGCGGCGCGGCGCTCTCTTGGAACTTCGGGATCTGGGAGAGCGGCACCCGTAGCATTCAGGCGGCATTCGAACGCGGCAACGAGTTCCTGCTGCGTGGGATCGAGGTTGGGCCCACGACACGCGTGCTGGACGTGGGTTGCGGGGCGGGAGGTCTGGCGATCTGGTGCGCGACACGGTTGGGTTGTCACGTCACGGGAATCACGATCTGTGACGAACACATCGGGATTGCTGAGCGTAACGCGACGGCAGCCGGGGTCGCGGACCGCTGTGAGTTCCTGTGCATGGACATGGACGCTCTCACGTTCGCTTCAGGAAGCTTCGACGTGGTTACGAACCAAGAGACGATGTGTTGCGCACAAGACAAGCGACGCTACCTGCGGGAGGTATTTCGCATCCTCGCTCCTGGTGGCACCTGGTCTGGCATCGACTACAACGTTTGCAGTGGAAGGCTCTCGAACGCCAACACGGGCCAGCTTCGCAAGGTAATCGAGGGCTTTCATCTGCCATCGTTGATCCCTGCATCGCGCGTGGAGTCGCACCTAAGGGCCGCAGGTTTCGTGGATATCAGGGCGCGCGATGTGTCCGCCCTTGTATTGCCTTCAGCAGAACTCGCCATGCGTCGTTGCTACGAACCGCTCCGAAGTGCGAGGCGATTTCCTAGACGGCGCCTCCATTCTCAGGATCGCCAGCAAGAGGCGAGCATCCGCGGGCACTACGAAGCTGGCATGGCGTACTCCATGGGTCTCCACACGGGGTTGTTCGAGCACACCTGGTTCCGTGGGAGAAAGGCTGGCCCGGTCTAGAGGCAGCTGGCCCCTGTTCGCAGACCCCTAGGGGACTCTTGCCTTGCCGCCGGAATGCTGCGGGTGCTCTGATCAGTCCTTGACACGCGTCGATCGGTCATGGGACAAGAACCCCGCAGGACACCTGCCTGCGTGGGAGGACGCCGATGGACGCCAGAATGCTCCGGATCGCCGCCGATCTACTCACGAGCAAGGAGAATCAGCGGCGCTTCGATCGTGATCCGACCGAGTTCATGGACCAGTACGGCCTTTCGAACGAGGAACGCGCACTTCTCTACACCTGCTGCAAGCCGTTGGTGGCCGAGGCTATACGACGCGAGATAGACGCCTGGGAGCTCGACATCGAAGCTCACTACCCGGGTCCGGAGCCTCACGTGTCGGAGGTGGCGCCGGACTCCGCAATCGCTGGCGACAGGATCCCTCTCGTCATTCGCGGGGAAGGAATCATGAGAACTGCGAGTGTGACGCTTGCGCATCCGACGGGTTCACACCGCATCCAATGCAGCGTGCGCTCGATCGCAGGCACGTTCCGAAGCACGGTCATCGAGGCCGAAGCCGATTTTACCGATGCACCCGCCGGCGACTACACGCTCGAGATCCGCAACTGGGATCACGTTCCGTATCTCGACGAAATGGATCCGCGTCCGAGCCGCAAGGAGTGGCCCGGGGTTCCACCGCTGGTGAACTACTTCCCGTTCACTGTGCAGTCGAGGTCCTAGAGCGGGATCCACCTTGATCCTGCCGCTCCGGATCGGTCTGGCGACCGCTCGGCGCTGGCTGAGCGCGGAGCTGGCTGGCAGTCGAGAGTTGGCCGCGATCGAGGGCTTGGCCCTTCGCCTCCCCGACGCGATGTCCGCCATCGGATTCGAGGTCCGGTTGGCGGAGTCCGAGTCCGAGATCGACTTCGGTACGGTCATCCACGCCGTGGACGCCGGCCGCGAGATCCTTCGAGGCGCGCTCGACGACCAGGCCGCCGACACTCTCGCGACTGAGTGGCCCGCTCGCCCGAAGGCGTTCCTTCGCCGATGGTGCGATCCTACGTCATCGCTCTACGATGGCATCACGCGGGTCTTCTTCGAGTTCGACATGTCGACTGTCGCGGCCGATCCACCGGTTCCGTGCCTCTTCGCGACTCTGGATGAGTTGGCGTGGGCCCGCGACCCCAAGTCGCTGTTTTCTCTCGCCGATGAAGCGCTTCGACTTCTGACCGGTGAAGGGACGAGAGAGGCATCTGACTCCTTTCGTCTTTGTGCGACGGAACTCCCGATGGGGTCGGTCCCTCTCCACGTCGGCGCGATGCTGGCCCGAGCTGACTGTCCGGTGCGATTCTGCGGGTGGATTCCGGCCGGGCTTCTTCCCGCATACCTGGAGCGGGTCCATGCTCCGATCGACCTCCGGCTGGCGAGGGACCTCTGCGGACTAGAGCAGTCAGCGCTCACCTTCCAGCTCACACTGGTCAGCGGTGTGATCACACCGCGACTGGACGTCGAGTGGACCTTTCGTCGACAGCCCCGAACCGAAGCACGCTGGGAAGGCCTTCTGCGTCGCCTCATGAAACGGGATCTCTGCTCGGCGAGTAAGTGCGACGCGCTACTGAGGTGGCCCGGACTCTCCATGGAGGAGTCGGATTCGTCCACGGGCCACCTCGTGACGCGTGGGATCAGTCACATCAAGGTGAGTGCCAAGACAGCCTCAGACTTGTCCGGAAAGGCATACTTGACCCTGGCCCCCCTTCGTTCATTCCGGCCACCGGAATGAGCGTGACTTCTGAGAGGCGCGTGGAGAGTTCGGGAGCCGGCCGGCTACCGAAACCGACCCTCGAGAGTGGGATCATTGTCACCAACCGCCGTGCTCTCACGCAGAACTACGGCAGGCAGGTGGAAGAAGTCGATGCGGCGATCGACGCTCTGGTTACGTCACGCAGGGGCGCCGGAATTCAGCTCGATCTCTTCTCCTTGGACGATCACGATCAGCTTCGGCCGTACGGGGTACCACCTGTCGTCGATGCTCGCGACATCTCCGGGAACGACACGACGATTAGGGGAATCTGTCAAGCTCTGAATCCGGAGTACGTTCTGATCGTCGGCTCGGTCGATGTAGTACCTCATCAGATACTCGCGAGCTCATTCTCGGGTTCTATCGAGACCCACGTTGCTACCGATTGGCCGTATGGATGGCTTGATCCGGGTGGGCTCGATTCCCAGAGGCCTCCGCGAATGGTGGGCAGGATCCCTGGAATCACTGGATCCAGAAACGCACAGCCACAGATCGCCGCATTGCGACACGCAACGCGAACCAACGGGCGCACGGTCGCGGACTATCTGAATCCCTTCGTGGTCTGCTGCGAATCGTTTCGCGAGAGTACTGAGGAGACCGTCTACGAGGCGTTAGGCTCCGTCGACGAAGTATGCTCCGTGCCGTCTCCACAGGGAGTCGATTGGAGCGACGAGCAGGTTGGCCGCTCTCTCCACATCATCAACTGCCACGGGTTCCCGAATACGCCGTTCTTCTCCGGTCGTCGCGAGAAGGGACCGACCTGCCCGGCTCTCCTCCCAGAGCAGATCGACGGGCGACTCGGTTGGGGGACCGTTGCTGCGGTGACCTGCTGCTACGGGGCTGATTTGTACGCTCCACTCGGCGACGGATCCAGCACCAGGTACATGCCGATGTGCAATGCGTTCCTTGCAAACGGTGCGATCGGCTACTTCGGGAGCACTGGATCCAGCCACGGCGGTCGCTTCCACCCGAAGGAAGCCGATCTCTTGGTCAAGGAGTTCGTCCGAACGTGGCTGCAAGGTGGCAGTCTCGGCGAGGCATCCCGACACTCCATCCTCCAGCTGATCTCTTCTTCTTCGGGGCTGGATCCTGCGAGGGTCAGGAAAAACGCGTGGCAGTTCATCCTGCTCGGAGATCCGACCGCACGACCCAGCCGCGACGGAAGCGGTCCGCAGGCGCGCGCCAACCTGTAGCACTGCGAGGGAATGAGCAGCGCCGGCGAAGAACTGTCAAAAGACCCTCCGCATCGTCTGGGCGCAGCTGCGCCGTGCGGCGCCGAAGGCAGGCAGCCAGCCCGAAATGATTCCCACGAAGAAGGCGACGAAGAGTCCCTCGATCAGGATTGCGTTCGTGACGACGAAGCCACTCAGCGCGCCGATTCCTCCAAGCGGAGAGCCGTCTGTGGTCGAGCGCAGGAGGGACGTCAGGCCAAGGGAAATCACGACCCCGATCGCACCCGCTGCTGTTGCCAGCAAGACCGCCTCGGCGAGGAGCGTCCCGAAGATCGTCTGCCGTCGGAAGCCGATCGCCTTGAGGACGGCGATCTCACTCATCCGCTCACGGACGGAGATGCTGGCGGTATTCGCCGCAATGAAGACGATGCAAGCGGTGATGATCGCGACGACGATCAAGATCAGCGCAAGGATCCCCTTCAAGCTGCCGAGGAACGTCGTGAAGAGAGCTCTCTCCGTCTCGGAAGTGGTTTCGGCATCACTGGTTCGAAACATCTCGTCGATCTGCATCATGACGGGTTCGATGCTCTCGGGGTCATCGATGCGGGAGGTGATCATCTCGATCGTGTCGAACGGAGCTCCTGACGCGGCGAGTGCCTGAACCAAGTACTCCCGCTGGAAGTAGAACTGCGCCAGGATCTCGTTCGGGATCTCGCCGACGATCCGGAATGACAGGCGCAAGGGGAAGACCGTGCTCTGAAGGGTGACAAGATCTCCTACCTGCCATCCGTTCCGCTCGAGAATCGATCGGCCCACGATTGCAGCGTCTCGATAGCGCCGGAAGTCGTCGAGAGCCTGCTGTGGGATTTGCCAGTCCTCGTATACCAACCCGAAGTCGTCGGGATCGACGGCGAAGTTCGAGAAGGTCACGCCCATCGCAGGGTCTACAGCGCCACCGAACCACTGCCAGCTGATCGCGGCGACGACGTGAGGCAACTTCCGCACCTTCTGGAGGTGGGCGTAAGGCATCCCGTAGAAGATCCCGGCGCGGTTGTGTGTGGAGACTCGGGTATCGGAGGTGACGGATCGAAGGAAGACGTCCGCAGCCTCCGGCAAGGTGCGCAGGATGCAGACGAGTGCGATCGAGAGGCTGATCGCGGATGCCGTGAGCAGCGAGCGAAGCTTGTTGCGTGCGAGGTTCCTGGTCACGAAGGGCAGGTACTTCGTCAGCTCTGACCCCCTGGGATTCTCGATTCGCTCTGAGCTCCCTCGGCAGAGCGTGGCATGGCGAGCCGGGCCAGAAAGTCTAGTACGACCGGTCGTCGGTTCCGCGAGAGATGGAGAGGCGGGGAGGGGGGCGAGGTGTGCAGTGCCGTGCCCGACAGCTGAGGTCTTTGCCGCCCCGGACCCGAGTGAGCTCTCGACGGCTGGGGGGCTGGTGACTTCGCGATCTGGTGTGCGAGTCGTCTAGGTGCTGCGTCACTGGCGTCACCATCTGCGAAGAGCACGTCGAGGTCTTCGGACACGCCGCAGTGGCCGGCGGCTGCGCGCGCTGTGAGTTTCGCCTCAGGGACATGGAGGCGGTCGACGCCGGGCATGGGGGCGGGGCCGGCGGGGTGAGGAGAGTGATGGCGGGAGAGGGCCGCGGGGTCGCCCCGCGCACCTCGTTCTATAATCCGACACTTGGAGCAACCCGGCCGCGGGCTGAGAGGTGTCGCAAGACGCAATGGTGGAGACGCACCCGCATGACGGCCTGCTCGCGATCGGTGGGGATTTCAAGGGCTACCGGATCCTCGCGAAGCTCGGCTCCGGCAGCTTCGGGACCGTCTACAAGGCACGCAAGCTTTCCACCGGGCAGCTCGCGGCGATCAAGGTCCTGCGCGACCCAGAGGAGGGCTCGGGCAAGGATGTCCAACGACAGCGCGAGCGCTTCCGCCGCGAGATGTACCTCTGCGCTCATCTGTCCCATCCTCACGTCGTCCGGCTGATCGACCACTCCGAAGAGTCGGACCGCGTTCTCTTCGCCGCCTTCGACTATCTCTCCGGCGACACGCTCGAGAAGGTTCTCGCTGAGGAGGGGACACTCGCTCCGCGCGAGGCGATCCGGCTCATGGGTCAGGTGCTCGATGCCCTCGCCTGTGCGCACGAGCGTTCGATCGTCCATCGCGACCTCAAACCCGCGAACATCATGATCACGAAGACGGGGGCCCGGCGGAACGCGATGGTCCTCGACTTCGGGCTCGGCGGCTTTGCTGAGGGGCGTCACCGCGAGGCGGCCACTCGCCTCACCATGTCGCGCGAGTTGCTCGGCACACCGGCATACGCCGCCCCCGAGCAGCTTCGCGGCGAGGCGCCGACAGCGCGTTGCGATCTCTACTCGTGGGGTCTCATCCTCCTCGAGTGCCTGACCGGGCAGTGGGTCTTCGAGGGGATCTCTCTCGAGGAGCTGATCCACCGCCAGCTCGGGGCCGATCCATTGCCGATCCCCGAGGCGATCGCCAGCGGCCCGCTCGGTCCCCTGATCGCGACAGTCACAGCCAAGGATCCGCTGCAGCGAGAGCGCTCCGCGGCCAATGTCCTCTCCGTGCTCGAGTCGCTGACACCAGACGCGGTGTTGGCGGTGTCCCCTCCGGACCCGCGAATGGAAACCCGCGCTCTTCCGAGCCTTGACGTTCTCGCCCACGTCCCGCGGGAGAGGAGGCAGGTCACGGTCCTCAGCTGTCGGCTACGGGTGCTCGGAACCGACGGTTTGCCTCCCGACTCAGAGGAGACCGATCGCCTGCTCCGACTCCACTTCGCGACCTGCAGGAGCCTCGTAAAGCGAGGCGGCGGCATGGTGTGTGGAATCGTTGGAAGCCGCATACTCGCGGTCTTTGGGTACCCGCGCGCTCAAGAAGACGCGGCGCGGCGAGCCGCGCGCGCCGCCCTAAGTCTCGTCGACGAGCTCCAGATCAGCCCAGTTCATGCAGGCGGCGAAGGTAACGCCAGCGTCGAAGTGCACGTCGGCATCCACGCGGGTGTGGAGATCGTTCCGGTGCCGAGTCCCGAGCTGGAGGTGGGTGCCGGCCTCGCCCTCGGTCCCACGATCGACTTGGCGACTGGACTCGATGCCCTCGCCGGGCCGGGCGAGATCTTGCTGAGCGAGCCGCTGGCCCTCCTGCTGCGGGGCAGCCCATCGACCTTTTCGCTCGGTCCGCGGACGATGGCAGTCGTCGGTCGGGAGCTCCTCGTGTACCGCCTCGCAGCCGACGGCGAGGGCGCGCCCGCCCCGGCGGAGGCCGAAGCCGAGATGTTCGGTCGGGCCCGCGAGCTGGCCGTGCTGGAGCAGACGTGGGCCGAGGCGGAGGACGGGTTGCCCCGCGTCCTCTGGATGCGCGGCGAGGCAGGCATCGGAAAATCGCGGCTCCTCCGCGAACTTCACCGCCGCGTACGGCAGGGCACCTGGCTCTTGTGCCGTTGCTCACCTGACGCTCAGGACAGCCCCCTACAGCCGATCGCGGCCGCGCTGACGGCGCTGCTCCGGAACGAGAACATCGATACGTGGCTGCGCGGGTACGGTCTGAACGCCGATGTCGGGACCCCCGTCTTCTGCTCGCTGCTCGGGGCTCCGCTGCCGCCCGGCCATGCGGCGCTCGAGGTCGGTCCCCAGAAGCGCAAAGAGCTGACCTTCACCTGCCTCCTCGAGCTCTTCGTGCGTATGGCCGAGTCGCGACCCTTGGCATTCATGGTGGAGGATCTGCATTGGTCAGATCCAACCACGCGAGAGCTGATGGAGCGCTTGGTGGAGGAGGTGCTCACGTGGCGGGTCGGTGGAAACGAGCCGCTGCGCCTCTGCGTCCTCCTCTCGAGCCGGCCCGACCTCGAGCCGTGGCACGCTCTCCGCGAGGTGCCGACGCTCCAGCTCGGCAGTCTCACGTCCGACGAGGCACGCCAGATGACGCTCTCTTTGCTTCCGGGCGAGGCGTCCGTGTCTTCCGGGCTCGTCGAGATCGTGGTGCGGCGCGCCGAGGGCGTGCCTCTCTTCATCGAAGAGGTCGCCCGGATGATGCGGACCCCCAGCGGCTTCGCAGGCCCAGCCTCGGCCCTCGAGATCCCCACCAACCTCAGGGACCTGCTCGCCGCCCGGCTCGACCGTCTCTCTGCGCTGGCGAAGGCAACGGTGCAGCGCGCTGCCTTCCTGGGGCGGGAGTTTCGCTTGGAGATGCTCGCAGCACTTTCCAGCGGCTCCATCGCAGAGCTCCGCTCCCACCTCGACGAGTTGATCGCCCACGGCCTCGTCTTGAGACGCCGCGGGCGACAGGACGGCGGCTTCGTGTTCAAGCACGGTCTCGTGCGCGACGCCGCTTACGAGTCGGTTCCGCTCGATCGTCGGCGTCACATCCACGAGACCATCGCGCGCACGCTCGCGGAGCGGTTTCCGGAACAGGGCGCGGCGCGACCGGATCTGCTCGGCCATCACTTCCAAGAAGCCGGCCTCACCGTGGAGGCGATCCGCTGGTGGAACGAGGCGGCCCGCTTGGCGCGTTCACATTGGGCGAACGAAGAGGCGAGCCGCCACTGGCAGCGCTGTGTCGACCTCTTGAACGGTCTCCCCGACGACGTCGAGCGGCGCCAAGAGGAGCTGCGGGTGCAGCGTCGACTCGGCAACGCGTTGATGACGATCCATGGCTACGCCTCCGACCGCGTGGCCCGCTGCTTCGAGCGCGCCCGTGAGCTGTGCGAACAGCTCGGCGACACCGAGGGCTTGTCCCTCGCCCTCAACGGACTCTGGGGCTTCCACCTCGTGCGCGGCGATGCGGGACGAACGCGCGATCTGGCGCACCGGCAGGTTGAACTCGCCACCCGCACGGGCCGGGTCGCGTACGAGATGGCGGGCGCACACGCCGCTGGGGTAACGGCCTTCTACGCCGGCGACCTACGCAGCGCTGCGGAGTATCTGGAGCGCGCGCTCGAACTCTACCGGAAGCTCGACGCCGCGGATCTCGGCCGATTGCTGAGCCTCGCGCAGAGCCCGTCGGGCATCCCCTGCTACGTCGCGTGGTGCGATGTCCTCTCCGGAGAGCCCGAGCGCGGCGTCGCGGTGCTCGACAGCACGCTCGAGCAGGCGCGCAAGTTCGGTAATCCCTGGGTGCTCGCCGAGGCGCTGAATCACGGCATCGCCGTCTGGCACGACCTAGGGGAGCCGGAGCGCGTGCGCGAACTCGCGGAGGAGGTGATCGGAATCGCCAATCAGCACGGCTTCGGCCTCTGGGAGCCGGTCGCTCAGTCGGCTCGTGGCTGGGCGCGCGTACTAGCGGGTGACACCAACGAGGGGCTTCGCGAGCTTGCCCAGGGCATCGCGGCCTACCGCGCCACGGGCGCCCGCAATCCGCTCGCCTACCGCCACGCCTACTGGGTCGAGGCCCTCCTCGCCGCCGGCCGGCTCGAAGAGGGAATCCGTCTGGTCCACGAAAGCCTGGCCGAGTTCCGGGGGCATCTCGACCGTTTCTACGATGCAGAGCTCCACCGGCTCGAGGGAGAGTTGTTGCGCCGGAGGGGAGCGGACGACGACGCCGCGGCGTGCTTCGGCACGGCGTTGGAGACCGCGCGGGCCCAAGGCGCCGGCTGGCTCGAGCTGCGCGCTCTTCTGAGCGCGGCGCGCCTCGCCCGAGATCGGGGCGACGGGGCTACCGCCCGCGAGCTGCTCGAGCCGGCGCTCGGGCGCTTCCCTGAAAGACTGCCCTTCGACGATCTCCGTGCAGCTCGCGCCTTGCTCGGCACGCTCGCCTAGCAATCTAGGCGCGCGAAGCGGGCGGCGCTGTTGCCGCTGCTCCCGGTTCGCGCGCACGCGGCGCGGGCAGATCCTGCCGCACCACTCCTGGTAGGGTCAGCACAAAGTCGGAGCCGAAGGCGGACGCGGGAGTCTGGAAGCCGATGGGAGCATTCCCAGCGAGGAGCTTCTCGACGACGGCGGCGGCCGCCTCGGCCGTGGAAGAGTAGACCTCGGGCGTGAACAGGCGACCTCGCACGCAGCGTCCCGCCGCATCGTGTGCCTCGGCAACGACCACGGAGCGGCGCACCATGCGTTCGTCCTCGTCCGGTCCCTCCGGCACGAGCTCGCTCTGCGCGCGCATCAGGGCGCGTGCGAGCGGTGTGCGGAGCAGGGGGCCCATGGTCTCGTTCAGGGTGAGCATGAGCTGGAGCGGAAGAATCGCGTCGAAATAGGTCTCGATATTCGGGATGCCCGTGCTGTGGAAGGCGGTCGAGAGGTCGGCCCAGCCCACGGCCAGCGCCGGCCGCTCTGCGTAGCCGAAGTCGAAGCGCCGCACCCTCGGGCCACCGGCCAGCGGGGCGATGCGTCCGTTGCGGCGGATCCTTACGGGCTCGCCGGCATGGTCGACGAGAGCACGGGTCGAGCCGCGCGACAGCCGGGCCAGACCTCCGAGCGCGATCCGCAGCGTCGTGGCGCCCGGACAGCGCGCGGCGACGTGGACCGCAAGACAGTCGGAGGCGACAACCGCGTGGCCGGCGCCCGGCAAGATCGTGATGCCGCGACGCCGCGCTTCGGAGTCCCGGAGCCGCAAGGCTTCTAGGACGTCGATCTCGGCCGTAAGGTCGGAATAGTGCGCACCCTGACGCAGGCAGGCTTCCAGCATCGGCGTGCTCGTGCGCACGAATGGCCCCGCTGCGTGGAGCACCACGCGGATGTCGGCGAGTGCCGCGTCGATCCGGCGCGGATCGTCGAGCGTGAAGACGCGCGCCTCGAGACCGAGCGAAGCCGCCAGCCTCGCGAGCGGATCCGTGCGACGTGCAGCGAGCACGGGGCATATCCCCTTCCGGCGGATGGCATCCGTCACGAGGCGGCCCGTGAAGCCGGTGGCGCCGTAGATCATCGCACCCGGGGGCCTCATGCTCTCTCGATCACCCACGCGGGGAGCTCCTCCAGGAAGCGCCGATCCCGCCCGTCCGGGAGTCCGGCGAAGAGCAGCGACGCCTCGTGGGCAGCAGCGCCGGCGAGGCCGTGCGCCACGCCGCGGGCGTGCTCGATGCAGCCGTAGTGATCCATCAGCTTGCGGATCCAGGTCACCATTTCCGGGCTGCGCTCCTCGCGGGGCAGTCCGAGCAGCTGATGGATCTGACGCCGCTCGCCCGTTAGTGCCCGCTCGAGCAGATAGATCAGCATGAGCGTGCGCTTTCCTTCCAGGAGGTCCCCACCGATCTCTTTGCCGTAGCGGACGGGATCGCCGACCAGGTTCAGGAGATCGTCCTGGATCTGGAAGGCCGCTCCCAAGAAGAATCCGAAGCGCAGCAGGCGCTCCAGGTCGAAGCCATCCCGGCTCCCGATCAGCGCGCCAATCCGGAGGGGATGCAGCGTGGTGAGCCAGCACGTCTTGCGAAGCACCATCCGCAAGTAGTCGTCCCGCGAAAGATCCAGCACATTGTCTCGGCGCCAGCCGAGGTCGAGGGCCTGGCCCTCCGCTGTCTCGCGCGCTGTCCGCCACGTCTCCTCCAGCACGCGCAGCGCGAGCCGCGAACCGAGGCGCGCAATGTTCTCGAAGAGGGGCTCCAGGCTCAGCACCACGAGCGTGTCCCCGGCATTGATCGCGAGGGCCGTGCCGTGCTCCCTGTGCAGTGTCGGACGCCCGCGCCGCTCCTCGCTCTCGTCCTCTACGTCGTCGTGGATGAGAAGCGCGTTGTGGAGCAGCTCGATCGAGACGGCGGACGGCAACACATCCTCGGGGCGCGCGCCGAAGGCGCGGGCCGTCGCGAGACAGAGGCTCGGGCGCAGCATGCGTCCTCCTCGCTGCGGGTAGTCTGCGACGAGGTCGTAGAGGTAACGCCGCGGCTCGCGCACCGGCAGATAGCGGCACAGGACCTCGCGCGCGAGTTCGCCATAGTCGTGCAGCACCTCGGGGACGATGCGGCAGTCGCGTGACGGAGCCTCCACGCTCACTGCTCGTCGGAGCCCACGCGGGCGGTCACCGTGCCACAGGGCTCTCCAGTGTCGAGGCGGAAGAGCACGCCGCTGTAGGTCCCGGGCGGCTGCGAGTCGGGCACCCGCAGGTACAGCCGTGGCCCCGTCGCCAAGCACTGGGCGCGGACGTCCTCGAGAGTCGGGTGTGTGGGTCCCGGTGCATGGAGGGGATGGATCCCGAGCGCCACACCTCCCGTCACGGGCGCGAGCTCGACGCGCACCGAAACGTGCCCGCACGCAACGACCTCGACGGCGAGCCCGCACGCGGCAGGTCCCGGAGCGGGGGTGCTCGCAGCCGAGGAGGGTCCGCCCACGCCCATGCCCGGGGCGGTCAGGCTGGCGAAGATGCCCGCCAGCTGAGTCCACCAGAGCAAGCCGTCTCGCAGCAGCTGTTCCGTGACCTCCTGGAAGCGCGACCTCGCCGACGTGGCGTCGGTGGATCCAGAGGCGAGGCCGTGCGCAAGGGACTGTCCCTCGCGCAGGTAGTCCTCGATGACCCGGTAGCCGCTCTTCACGCCCTCGGCGACACCGGCCGCGCCGGCGTCCGTGGCCGCCTCGCCCTCGGCGCCCGGCGCGCTCGTATCGAACAAGCGCGACCACTGCCGGATCGGCTCGGTGCGCGCGGGCTCGGGCCGCCGCAGTCGTTCTTCATGGCTCACGTCTGTTCTCCAGTGGGCTCCGCCTCTATGGATGGTCGTAGCCCGCGATTTCCTCGAGCGCGGGGGTGCCCGCGATGGCGTGGGCCGCGAGCCGCCCTGACATCACCGCCGCCTCGACGCATCCCACGTTCAGGCCGCAGGAGGTCCAATCCCCCGCGATCGTCAGATTGTCCCAGCTCCGGTCGAGTGGGCTGATTCGATAGCGCGAGCTGCCCGGCAACGAGAGCGTGTAGCGGTCGCTCGGGTTCACGTTCGCCGTCCAGACCTGCGTATCGAAGAGGCTCTCGTTGGCCGCTCGCGGGCCCGAGGCGTGGGGTGTCGCTGGGTCCACGAGGAGCTCCCACCGGAAGCGCCCGTCCCTCACCGCTCCCGGCCAGAGCCGGCCGATCTCCTCGTCGAGGAACTGGATCGCACTCGCGCGCACTCGCTCCCGCTCCTTGGCGGGATAGGTCGCGTCCTCTCGGTCGATCGTCGTGCGCGGGGTGGGGAGCGAGCTGCAGAAGTAGGCGATCGCTGCGGGCTCGACCGCCCAGCCCTCGGTGGGAAGAAGCTGCCGCATGTCGGCCCAGGTTTCGAAGCGGGCGTCGAAGCCTGTCACATTGATGGGCGGCCCGGTCCAGCCGAGTGACTCGATCGGTTCGTGCAGCCAGAGCTGGAAGGCTTGTGTTGCAGCCGTCCCCACGTGGGAAACCATGGCGCACCAGCGCTCGTCACGCGCCAAGATCTCCCGGCATACGAAGGGGATCGCACCCAATCCGATCCCGAGGACCACGAAGTCGAAGTCCTCGCGTACGCGGAGCGTCGCATGGTCGAGGCGCCGGCGGTCCCAGAAGGACTCGAAGTCCCAGGCCTCCGCTCGTTGGCGCTCGCCGTCTTCGAGCTGCATCCAGTCGGGCTCCGAGGGCCAGCTCGGGATCCCGCGCACGTCAATCAAGGGACTGTACTCGCCACCTTTCGCAGTGCGGGCCTGCACGTCGAAGTCGAGCGTCTCGACGTAGCGGCTCCCATCGGGCTCCTCGGCGACGTGCACGTTCTCGAGCCGATGGAAGAAGCGGAAGCGCACACCTCGCCGCTTCAGCACCTCGTAGAACGGCGCGAAGACGACGTCCCCCATGCCGGCGCGCATCTTCCAGAAGAAGGAGCCGCGATAGCCGAGGAAGGCCAGAACCGCGCAGCGCAACGCTTCGCTCGCGGCCGCGCGTGGACGCGTGCGATCACCGTCCTCGTACGCGAATGCGAGGTCGTAGAGCGAGTGCAGGAAGGGCGAGTCGAGGGCGCGCTGCGACGCGCCGTTCAGGCGAAGCCAGTCGCGCCAGTCGTAGTCGGCAATGGCATCGAAGCCGCGCGGGTCGAGGACGAGACCGAAGCGCACGGAGCCGCGTAGGATCGCGAGCACGAGTTCCGCGATGTCCCAGAGGCGACGCAGTCCAGAGTCCGCCGTCACGAGGCTTTCGAGCTGGGCATGCGCGGCGGCGCCGACGCGCTCTACGAGCTCGCGTAGCAGCTGGGGCGGTAGGCCGGGGGCCACGGCGAGAGCCGACTCGAGCAGGCGCACGCCTTCGAGTGTCCCAGCGAGCGTGGCAAGCTGGCCCCAGCGGAGCCAGCGGCGCACCTGCTCGAGCAGGAGCACCGCTCCATCGGCGGCGGGACGCTCGCCTTCTCGGCCGGCGCCCGGGGCCGACTGGAGCAGGGCTCCCAGGAGCTGCGCGGAGCGCACGAGGTACTCGGTCACCGACGCGCGCTTCGGCCGGCGGCTGGGATCGCCGGGGGTCCCGCCGCCGGGCGGGAAGTACGCCAACCATTGTCGGTCGTGCCCCGTCGCGGCCGGCTCTAGGACGCCGGTGATCGGATCCGGCTGGAACGCGTCGGACCAGTCGGCGAGTGGGCAGCGTGCCGGATCGCGACCCAGCTCGGTGTAGCACTCGCGGAGCAGGCGGAAGGCGTTCTCGTAGAAGCCCATCCAGACGTGGAGACCGTGCTCCTCGATGCGCCCGGCGGGTCCACGGCCCGAGGCGCCCTTTCCCCCCAGACGCCACCCCTGCTGGTACAGGGTCACGCGGTAGCGACCCCGGTGCTCGGGCCGCGTGAGCTCGAAGGCCGCTGCGATGGACGCGCAGCCCCCTCCGACGATCGCGACCTCGACGGGCCGGCCCGCGCCCACGTAAGAGTCTCCGGCTGCTCCCCCGAAGGCCGCACGATACCACGAGCCTCGGGACGGTTGCAGCAGCCGACTTTCGTACCACAAGACGGCGTATGATGCAGAGCACGGCGAAGCACTCGCGGCGAGCACGAAGGAGTCACAACAATGAACTTCATCCAACGTGTCGATGAGGTACTGCTCGGTCCGCCCTTCTGGCTCGGGCTCCCCGCCCAACAGGGCAACCCTTCGGCGCCGAAATACAAGTTCATCTCACATGTCTTTATGCTCAAGACGGAAACCTCCGTGCTCCAGACACTGATCAAGGAACAGCTCAACGATGCGTTTCCGACCGGCAAGGTAAAGTACGTCGTCCCACCAAAGCTGGAATATCTCTGGCTGGCCTTCATTCGCTACGACCGAGCCGAGGCCAAGAACTACGCCTCGAAAGGGTGGCTCGCATACACAGAGATGCTGATCGGATTCCTGGTCCGCCGGGAGCACACGGATGCGATCAACTTCCCGCCCGAGCTACTCACCTATCTGGGTGTCGTCTACATCGACGATTCGGAGTACCAGGGACAGGTCAAGGACCCGAGCGCGGTGCCCATCGCGCTCGGTCGCGAAGCCTACGGCCTGCCGAAGAACCCCGGGCAGATCTCCTACGCTCCGTCCAGGACGAACCCGGAGCACACCAAGTGCTGCCAGCTCGAGGTGTGGGACTGGGACACGGCGGGCATCGACAAGCTCAGCCTCAAGACCGCCGTTGAAGTCTGTCCCCACTATTGGGTCGCGCGTACGCCCATAATCTCCGGACTCCGCCGGTGGTTCGGGCGCCGCCCCGCCGATCGACGACCAGTCAGGCCGGACTTCTCGATCATCGCCCGACAGTTCGGCCTCGATCCCTCGGTTCTCCAAATCGAGCCGACTGCGAGAGAGCACGCCTTCCGCATCTCCTTCCCCGCTAGCCTCGAGGAACCGCCCGCGATCGCGTACGACAACCTCCAGTGGAGGACGAAGCTCGTTGGTCTGAAGCAGTTCCCCGACCCGAAGAACCCGGGCCAGGCGTGCTACCAGGCGGCCGTCGAATCTCCTCTCGAGGAGAAGGACGTCCCCGACCCCCCGATGTCAGTGCTCGACCCTCAGCTCCTCGAATTCCCCAAGATCAATCGCGTGGACCTGATGAACCGGTTCGGCATCAAGCCGTCCAAGACGCAAGCGCCGCGCGAGGTCCTCGTCCCCAAGGAAAGGGTCTTCTCCCAGCAAGGGGTCCTGCTCTACGCGAAGCCCACCGAAGTGAACGTCTTCGTCCCATAGCGAAACGGTATCAGTGGGTGATCAATTCCACGTAGCCACGGAACGTCGCCTCGAGCACATCGACGACCCTCGGGTGGAGCTGACCAACGGCAGGGGGCGTCAAACGGGTCCAGATCGCCCGGACGGTCACCCACGGCCCCATCAGACCCGTCGTGGCGGGGTAGACCATCACCCACTGTCGCAGCTGTGCGCGATAGGCATTGATGATCCCCGCGAAGCGCTGCAGGTCGATCGCCATCCATTGGAGTGAGTTCAGGCCTGCCGGACGCATGGCAATGAAATCGAGGAGCTGCTGGCGTGCGGCGTCGTGACCACCTGCACTTGCTTGCGCCGCCAAGAGCGTATCCTTCGCGCTTTGGATCAGATCGTCGGCGAGAGGCATGGACACCTCCGAGTAGTGTGGTCGAGTATACGGCTGGTGACCGCTCCGCCCTCAGCCCCCCGAGCGGCCCAGCTCGAACGCCCGAATCAGGTTGTACACGTGCGACCGCGCGAGGCCGAGCCGCCGCGCGACCTCCGCCACGTTCCACTCGCTCTCGCGCAGCGTGCGCTCGAGCAGCTCGCGCTGGAACCAGCGCGTGGCGTCGCGGAAGCTGAGCTCGCCGGAGGCGTCGCTCGCGCGCTCGGCCGTCGGGAAGAGGTGGCGGGGCTCGATCGCCTCGGCGCCCTCGCCGGCCGCGCGGATCGCGGCCGCCTCGATGGTGTGCTCGAGCTCGCGCACGTTGCCGGGCCACTCGCCGGCCTGGAGCGCGCGCAGGCCGGCCGGGGCGAGGCGCAGCGGCGGGAGGCCGTGGCGGCGGCAGGCGCCGGCGAGGAGATGCTCGGCGAGGTCGGGCAGGTCCTCGCGCCGCTCGCCGAGCGCCGGCATGCGGATCGGCAGCACCTGGAGGCGGTAGAGGAGGTCCTCTCGGAAGCGCCGCGCCTTGACCGCCTCGCGCAGGTCGTCGTTGCTCGCGGCGACGAGGCGCACGTCCGCGCGCACGGGCTGCGGGCTCCCGAGCGGGTAGTACTGCTTCGACTGGAGGAGCTGGAGGAGCTTCGCCTGCGCGGCGTACGGGATCTCGCCGACCTCGTCGAGGAAGAGCGTCCCGCCCTCGGCGGCCGCGACCTTGCCCGACAGGTTGCGGCGCGCCTCGGAGTGGCTGCCGGCGAGGGCGCCGAAGAGCTCGCTCTCGAGCAGGGTCTCGGGCAGCGCCGCGCAGTTCAGCTCGACGAAGGGGCCGCTCGCGCGCCGGCTGTTCGCGTGGATCGCGCGCGCGAGCAGGCTCTTGCCGCTGCCCGACGGGCCCGTGAGGAGCACGCTCACGTCGAGCGGCGCGGCGAGCATCGCCTGCTCGAGGGCCTGCGCGATGGCGGGGCCGCGGCCGACGACGTCCTCGATCCGGTAGCGCGCGCGCAGCGCATGAGTTGCGTCGAGCGCGTCCTCGCTCTTCTTGCGCACGAGCAGCCGGTCCACGAACGGCGCCAGGTGCTTCGCGAGCGCCTCGGCGTGCTCGCGCGCCTCGTCGCTGAAGACGCCCGGCGCGGCGCGGCCCTGGAGGTAGACGACGCCGCGCGAGGCGTCGCCGCCGATCGGCGCGCAGATCACCGCCTCGATGCGGCGCGCGCGCACGCTCTCGCGGCTCTTGAAGCGCTCGTCGAGGAGCGCGGAGTGCGTGAGGATGGTGCGTCCGCTCGCGAGGGCCTCGGCGATGATGCCGCGCGACACGGTGGCGCGGATCTCGTCCACCTCGGCCGGGCTGCACGCGTGCCCCATCCACCAGGTGGCCTCGTTCTCCTCGCCGCTCGGGTCGCGCACTTCGAGGTAGCCCTGCGTCGCGCCGGTGACGGCGACGACCAGGCCGAGGGCGTGTTCGAGCAGCGGCTCGAGCCGCTCCTGGCCGCCGAGCTCGAGGAGCGCGCGGTAGAGATCGCGCTCCCGCTTCACCCGGCCGAGCTCGTCGGACGTGCCTTCGCTCATCCGTGTTGCCGCCCTCATACGGCGCTGCGCCGGCCCAGCATACACGAGGGCTCCGTCGCATCGGGATCGGATTCGCGGGCTCGCTCGAGCGTGACGAGGAACGCCTCGTGGGCGAGCGAGGGGCAGGGGGGCTCCACCACGCCGCCGCGCTTCGCGCGCCACGGCATCGAGAAGACCAGGCTCGGCTCGGGGATGCCCTTGAGCGTGAGCCAGCGTCCGGCGTCGATCGGGAGCTCGAGATTCTCGAGACGCTGGAGGTGCGCGGCCGAGACGAGGATCTGGCCGGGCGCGGCTGCCGCGGCGATGCGCGCGCTGAGGATCACGTTCGCGCCGAAGTAGCCGCTCGCGACGGAGAGCGCGGGGCCGCTGTGGATGCCGATCCGCACGTTGATGCGGCGGCTCCGCGGCGCCTCGACCAGCCGCTGCTGGATCTCGATCGCGCAGGCGAGCGCCGGCTTCGGCTTCTCGAAGGCGAGCAGCACGCCGTCGCCGCGGAGCTCGAGCTCCTCGCCGCCGGCCGGAGCGCAGGCGCGGAGCACGACGTCGTGGAAGCTCCGGATCACGCGGTAGGCCGCGCGATCGCCGAGCCTCCGCGTGAGCTCCGTCGAGCGCACCACGTCGCAGAAGAGGAGGGTGATCTCCACCTCGCGCTGGGCCGCGTCGCCGGTGCCCGGGTCGGGTCGCTGGGTCGGGTCTTCGGAACGCATGCCGGACCCGTGTGCAACCGGCATGCCAGCGCGGGGCGCAGCGCGAGGCGCCCGCCGGGCGCGAGGTGTCCACTCCGTCAGACATGGCACGCGCGGCCGAGCGCTGGAGTGGACGCCGGCGCGCGCCGCCTCTCAGCGGCCGGGCGGGCGGGAGGCGCGCGCTGTTCTCCGCGAGAGCGCCGCGAGCGCCGGCATCAGGAAGCGTGCCAGCGGCGAGAGCGCGCGCCCGAGGGCGCGCCGCGGCCCCGTCACGCGCGGCGTGTTCGCGGCGGAGCCGAAGCGGTCGATGCCGAGCTCGGCGCGCATGCCGGCGGAGATCGCGTCGAGGGGCGCGTCGAGCGGGATGCCCGTGGCGTCGGCGATCCGCACCATGCGCTCGAAGTTCGCGGCCACCGCGGCCGCGGCGACGAAGCTCTCCGCCCCGAGCGCGGCCAGTGCGGCCTCGCGCGCCCGGGCCAGCTCGGCCGCCTCGCCGCGCACGACCGCCTCGGCCAGTGCCA